>ERZ778515.1235-NODE-1235-length-19111-cov-4.995592_pt1 | contig 19111 bp, 22 predicted proteins | sample MGYA00510343_ERZ778515 | MGnify/ENA primary metagenome ERZ778515 (study PRJEB29527, sample SAMN07138965) | mouse gut metagenome | material: feces | host: mouse | place: China:Nanjing | collected 2016-01-25 ...
GCCAGTCCCTTTAAATATGCGCGTTGTTTACTCGTCATCTTGTGTCTGTACCTTTCTGTTGCACATCCATTTTCAACTTAAAAATCATTATTTATAGTAATCAAAAACCAAGCCATACATTCTGACAGTGTCGCCTTCTTGTATGCCGAGCGTATCGAGCTCTTCCAGAATGCCGGTCTGCTTTAAAAAATTCTGGAAAAAAGCAAATCCTTTTTCGCTGTCCAAATTGGTGTATCCCAGCATTTTTTCAATACGCGGACCTTCTACAATATATTCATCCGTCTTTTCATCATAAGATACTGTACAAGGTTCATTTTCAAACGTCATCTGCTCAGGGAAAAACTCTTGCGCAAAGATAACCGGCGCATCGTCAAAGGTATCCAGCATATCCTTGACATGATACAGAAGCTCCTTTACACCGTGTCCGCTTACGGCAGAAACAGGGTAAACCGCAATGCCCTTTGGTTCAAATTCTGCCTTAAGTTTTGCTATGACTTCATTTTCTCCCTCATAGATTAAATCTATTTTATTGGCAGCAATAACCTGCGGTTTTGCTGCAATCTGCGGGTTGTAGGCTGCAAGCTCCTTATCAATCGCATAAATATCGGCTATGGGGTCCCTGCCTTCAGAGCCGGCGGCATCTATCATATGAATCATAACCTTGGTCCTCTCAATATGCCTTAAAAATTCATGTCCAAGACCAATTCCCTCAGAAGCGCCTTCTATCAGCCCGGGAATATCGGCAATGACGAAACCGTTTCCGTCTTCCATATCTACTACGCCTAAATTGGGATTCAAAGTAGTAAAATGGTAATTTGCAATTTTAGGCTTTGCATTGGTCACCCTTGCCAAAAAAGTGGATTTTCCTACATTGGGAAACCCGACCAGACCGACGTCTGCAATCACCTTAAGCTCCAGTATCAGATTGAGCTCTTTTGCAGGCTGTCCCGGCTGGGCATATTTGGGTGCCTGCATGGTGGAAGTGGCGTAGTGCTGGTTGCCATTACCGCCGCGCCCGCCTTTTAGCAGCACAATTCTTCTGTTGTCTCCGGACATATCCGTAATGACTTTGCCGCTCTCTGCTTCTTTGATAACGGTTCCTGCCGGCACACGCAGTATAATGTCCTTACCGTCTTTTCCACGGCAATTTCTTTTGTCGCCATTTTCACCGTTTTGTGCCTGATATTTACGAATATGCCTAAAATCCGTGAGGGTATTTAAGCCCTCATCCACTTCAAATATCACATCTCCGCCATGACCGCCGTCGCCGCCGTCAGGTCCGCCGTTGGGAACATACTTTTCCCTTCTGAAGGAAACATGACCGTCGCCGCCCTTTCCGCTTTTTATATAAATGGCTGCTCTGTCTGCAAACATATTGAAATAACTCCTTAAATTTTAAAATGGGCTTCAAACAACCGTTTGAAGCCCGTGTCCGCATTACTTATTTTTCTACAGGATATACGGAAGCCTGCTTTTTGTCTCTGCCTTTTCTCTCAAATCGCAGGATACCATCTACTTTAGCAAACAAGGTATCATCTCCACCAATTCCAACATTGATGCCGGGATGAATCTTGGTTCCACGCTGCCTGTATAAAATATTACCAGCCTTTACAAACTGTCCGTCGGCTCTTTTGGCTCCAAGTCTTTTGGATTCGGAATCTCTGCCGTTCTTGGTAGAACCAACTCCCTTTTTATGAGCAAAAAATTGAAGGTTCATTTTTAACATCGGTCTACACCTCCTCGAATTTAACTTGTAAATACTTCTTACCATACTCCTTTTGGATGTTTTGCAGTCCAAAAACCAACGCATCCAGCAAAAATATGGAACGCTCCTGCAGCGAACCCGTGAAGTCACAACGAATAAAACCGTCTTCTTCATTGACAACAGTCTCAAAGGCCTCTCCGGCAAGCTGCTCCAACGCATTGATGGTATTGATTACCAACACGGAAATGGAAGCACAAACCACATCTTTACCATGGTCTGCAAAGCCGGCATGTCCGAAACAGGATAACTGTCTGTAAGCACCGCTGTGGTCCTTACGAATTACAATCCTTGTCATAATCACATTATCTCATGATGCAAATATTATGCATTAATCTTTTCGATTTTAACCTGAGTGTATGCTTGTCTATGACCATTTTTCTTGTGGTAGCCGGTTTTTCTCTTGTATTTATATACAATAACCTTCTTGCCACGACCCTGCTCTACAACGGTTGCAGTAACAGTTGCGTTTGCAACTTCGTCGCCAACCTTTAAAGAGCCGTCACTTACTGCGACTACCTGGTCAAAAGTTACAGTACTCCCCGCTTCCACATCCAGCTTTTCTACTTTAAGCATATCGCCTTCGGAAACTTTGTACTGCTTTCCACCTGTTGCAATAATTGCGTACATAAGGCACCTCCTTTTATGGACAAAAAGTCCACATTACTCGCTAACTTTGGTGGCTTTGCGCACTTATACCTCGTTATGCGGCATACTCAAACATCATACCATCAGGCATGTGCCTTGTCAAGATTTATTTTCCTCGTTTTTCAAAATCTTCAACATACTGGATAATCAGTTTGACAGTGCCTTCTACTCCCAAAACCGAACTGTTGATGCATAGGTCATAGCTGTCAGCACGCCCCCACTTTTTAGAGGAATAATAATTGTAATAGCTCTGCCGCTGTTTATCCTTTTTGGTTATCATGTCTCGCGCCTTGTTTTCGTTTAGCTGATAGCGCTCCATAATACGCTTAATCTTTGTGTCTTCATTGCCATAAATAAATAGGTGAATACAGTTTTTATAATCAGCTAGCGCATAGTCCGCACAACGCCCTACAATCACGCAGGGACCTTCATCCGCAATCTTTTTAATGGTGTCAAACTGTGCAAGAAACACCTTATGGCTGATGGGCATATCCACAAAGGAAGAGGCATTATAGCCAAAAGAATATGTGTCCATAACCAGGTTATACAAAAAAGAGTTGGTAGGACGCTCATCATGATTCTGAATCATTTCCTCACAAAAACCACTTTCCTTTGCCGCTCTTGATAACAATTCCTTGTCATAACAGCGAATACCAAAATATTCCGCAACTTTTTCTCCAATTTCACGACCAGCACTGCCAAACTGCCTTCCTATTGTTATTACCGTATTCATATTAAGCACCTGCCTCTCTGCTGAATTGACGTTATGATTTCTTCGTCATACTATATATTATATATACTTTGTTTACATTTTTCCAGTATTTTATCTTACTTTTGGTAAATTTCACTATTTTCTTATAAGATTTCCAATAAATGCTGAAAATATTGCGGTAAGGGCGCATCCACTTCAATATATTCTTTTGTCCGCGGCTGAATAAACCCAAGCGTCTTTGCATGCAGGGTCTGCCCTTCCAGTTTGAAAGGTGAATTCATCTGCGAATATAGGGGGTCTCCCAAAATGGGATGTCCGATGCTTGCCATATGCACCCGAATCTGATGTGTTCGCCCTGTTTCCAGCGTACATTCAATATAGGTGTACTTTTCAAAACGCTGCAGCACTTTGTAGTGCGTAACTGCCCGCTTTCCCCCTTCTTCCACTACCGCCATTTTTTTCCTGTCCTTACCGGAGCGTCCGATGGGACGATCTATCGTTCCTTTGTCTTTTGCCAGAACACCGTGACAGATGGCTCTGTAACATCTGGTGACGGAATGTTTTTTTAACTGTCTGGCAATTACCTTATGTGCCGCATCTGTTTTACATACAAGCAAAGAACCCGTTGTATCTTTATCGATTCTGTGCACAATGCCCGGACGCAGACAGCCATTAATACCGGATAGTGAGTCATGGCAGTGATACAGCAGTGCATTGACAAGTGTTCCGCTGTAATGTCCTGATGCCGGATGGACGACCATTCCCTTTGGCTTATTGATTACCACAACATCTGCGTCTTCATATAAAATATCCAGCGGTATATTTTCCGGACAAACATCAGGTTCAACGGCATCGGGAACAAAAAAAACTATCTCATCATACAATTTTACTTTATAACTGACCTTTACTGGGCTGCCGTTTACCGACACGGCGCCTTCCTTAATTATTTTTTGAATGTAGGAGCGGGACAAAGAATCGACAAGCTCACTGATACACTTATCAATCCGCAGCCCCTCCGTGCTCTCCTCGATGCTGAAATGAAATTCCTCCATGCCTCCTATTTGACCTCACGAAATTTTTTCTGTTTAAAATTCAGAAAAGACATGTCCTCTTCCTTGTACACAAATAGAAACAAATATCCCAATACAATAATGGATACGACAATACAGATATCAGCCACATTAAAAATGGGAAAGTTTATTAAGGAAAAAGAGATAAAATCAACCACATAGCCCAGCCTGAGACGGTCTACCATATTGCCAACCGCACCGCCGGTCAGAATACCGCCAAAAACATATAGAATATGAAACTTTTTTGCTTCTGGCAGCTTTAAAATACAAAACAGCATGACGGCAAGAAAAATTACCCCAATGAACAGGATAAAAAAGCTCTGTCCTTCTAACAGGCTCCATGCCATACCAGTGTTAGAGAAAAACTGCAATTCCAACACGCCTTTTATCAGAGGAAATGCTTCCCTGCCCTGCAGCCATTTCACGGCAAGACTTTTCGTATACTGGTCAGCCAGAATGGCAAAAATCATAATGCAGAAAAACACAATCATCCACTTTATTTTTGATTTCTTCTTACTCATGAGCATCCCCTTCACTAAAGTAAATTTCATTGACAGCAGCTAACATTTCCTGCTCTGTCACTGTTTCATCAATTATGGCTTTTCCAATTTTCTTTAACAAAATAAATTTAATCCGTCCTGACTCCCTCTTTTTGTCCGAACGCGTCAACCGCACAACTTCTTCGGGATTGATATTATCCACGCTGATAGGAAGATTGAAAGGCACAAACATATCCCTGATTTCATAATACTCTTCCATAGCAAGCATCCCCCTTTGATAAGAAATATATGCAGCCGCTACAGCGCCTAACGCCACACATTCTCCATGATACAAAGAAAAATGCTTTGCTTTTTCAATGGCATGTCCAATGGTATGTCCAAAATTTAAAAGCGCACGCTCTCCTTTCTCTTCAGGGTCCTTTTCCACGACCTGTTTCTTTATCTGACAGCTTTTGTGTACCATTTCCTTCAGGGTATCCGGATTCCTTTCGCATATTTCATACATGTTTTGAAGAAGCCAGAGATAAAAAGCCTCATCCTTGATTAACCCATGCTTCATAATCTCAGCAAAGCCCGAATAAAACTGACGTTCCTCTAACGTCTGCAGAGTGGATACATTCATGTATACCAGCGAAGGCATCTTAAACGCACCAACCATATTTTTATAGGCGTCAAAATCCACACCCGTTTTCCCGCCGATGGAGCTGTCCGCCTGCGCCAAAAGTGTGGTTGGAATCTGTATATAGTCGACGCCGCGCAGATATGTGGCAGCCGCAAAGCCGGTCAAATCACCGGTCACACCGCCGCCCAGCGCAAGCAGCATATCCTTACGGTCAAATTCCTCCTGAATCAAAAAAGTGTATACTTTTTTGACCGTATCCAGTGTTTTGCTTTCTTCACCTTGCGGAAAAGAAAAAAGCACCGCTTTTTTGCAGATGCCGGAAAGCTTTTTGCACAAATCGCTGCCATAAAGCTTCTCAACCTTAGAATCCGTTATGATACAAAGCCTCTTCTGTTCAGCGCCCAGCTTTAAGAGCTCTTCTGTAAGCGCCTCAAAGGATGTCTCATATACAATATCATAGCAAGGTTTCTTATTGTACAAAATCTGCAGTCTGTCCGCTTCTATATGTGTTTCCATCCATATCCTCCATGTATCAGGCTTTCGCCTTTTTATAATGATAAAAGGGCAGATACGGAATCTGCCCTTCCTGTAATCATCTTAATACCCGTTGTTAATGGGAACCTCAAAGGATCCTCCGTTTAAAATATCCTGAAAGTCGCCGGAAATATCCACACTGGCAGGTGTGATGATAAATATGTAATGGGATATTTTTTGAAGGTTTCCATTGATGGCAAAACAGGAACCGGATGTAAAGTCAATGATACGCTGTGCAATGTCAACATCAAGCCCCTCCAAATTCAGGACAACAGTCCGGTTAGCAAGAAGCGTTTCTGTGATTTCCCTTGCATCTTCTACGGAAGTAGGCTTTATCACACACACCTCCATGCCGTTTGCATTCTGCATTCTTCTCGTATTGCTTTTCGGCATAGGCGTTACCTTGGATGCAGGTCTTCTTGCAGCAGGCTTATCCTCCACATCCTGTTCTTTATAGGATTTTTTGACGGGCTCATCTACATAATCATCATCATCCAGATAATCATCATCCGTATCATATTCATCCTCGTCATTTAACTTCATATAGTTTAAAAACTTATCCATTACTCCCATGCGCTACCATGCCTTTCTTATAGCCTGCAGTTTAAAACTGCAGGTACAAATGCTATTTCCTATCACCGAATATGCCTGTGCCAACTCTTACATAGGTGGCACCTTCTTCCAAAGCTACCATGTAGTCTCCGGTCATCCCCATAGACAATATTCCCATACTGACATTATCAATGTTTTTACTCATTATGTCAACAGATAATTGGCGTAGCTTCACAAAATATTGTCTGTTTTCTTCTGCATTTTCTACATATGGTGCTATTGTCATAAGTCCTTTGACACAAATCCCCGGCAAAACAGCAATTTTTTCCACCAACTCAATCGCTTCGTCTTTGTATACCCCGAATTTGCTTTCTTCCTCCGCCACATTCACCTCTATTAAAATATTGACCTCAATCCCTCTTTTGACCGCTTCTTTGCTGATTTCACATGCCAGCCTGTAAGAATCTACGCTGTGAATCAGAAAGACCTTATCTATTATATATTTTACTTTATTTCGCTGTAAATGCCCAATCATATGCCATCGGATATCGGAAGGGAGCTGCTCATACTTATCCATGATTTCCTGCACTTTGTTTTCCCCAAAATCACGACAGCCCGCCTCGTAAGCTTCCCGCAGCATATCGACAGGCTTGGTTTTACTGACAGCAATCAATGCTGCTTCCTTGGGATTTCGCCCAGCCTTTTTGCAAGCTGACTCCATATTCTGTTTTACCAAGACAATCTTTTCTTTTATCATGGCAACACCTCCTTTATATGCAGATTTCTGACCGTCCGGACACTTACCGGTAGATAAACTGATCCGCAGTCACACTGGAAGCATCCTGCACAATCAGATCGTACACATTGAGCCCATATTCCGTGTTGGACTTTACAATAGCGTATTCATCATTCTTATAGAGAATTTCTATCTGTTTAAAATCGGCATATCCCTTGTTCATATTATATACGCCTATCAGGGTAGCTCTTTTGCTGACAGTATAGGTCTCTGTGGAATCCGGCATAAATAAATGATCCCCGCTCTCCAAAGCGCCTGCATCCACATAATATTCACCATCCACAAGGCTGTATATGCTGACTTCTACGTATGCAGTGGTTGGCGTTCCGTCCTCGGTCACGGTTTCACACAAAACACCATAGGAATCGGTAGAGCCGCTTCTGGTAATATAAGCCTCCGGTATCAGGAAGAATTCCCTTTCCACAATGGAAGAATTCGGAATTTTCAGGCCCGTTTCCTCATGCAGCAACAGCTCCACCTCCAAAAAACGGTCGTTTACAAAGCTTATCATCGAGTTAGTAAACGAAAGCTGCGCATAAATATTACCGTCCTCATTGTACAAAATATGAACGGTTGCCCATGATTCATTCTGGTTTTTCATAAACCGTACTTTTACCACTTTTTCCTTTGCGAGCTCAGCAGCTCTTGCTTCATCTACCTGAATGACAAGCGACCAGTTTTCGTTGCTGCAAATTTTATATGCGGCATCCTCCGTCGCAACCAGCTCATTGCTCAACAATTGATTTTTTTCATAATCGGAAGCTTTCAGCATATCGGCAGTCACTGCTTCCGGCGTCAAAGATTCATATCCGTCCGTCCAATACATCACAATGCCGGATACAGGCGCATTGGCAAGCGTCACCGTACTGCGCAAGTCACCGTTATGTAAGTCATTTATACTCTCCATCAGAGAAGTATTGGCAAATTTTAAGACAGTTCCTTTCACCGCATATTTGAAATTGTAAGTAGAAGCATAGTTTTCAGGTGTAAAACCATGTACAAAATTCACAATTTCGCTTTTTAACTGAAGCAAATCGGAATCGGAAAGAACATTTGTCCCCAGCTCCTCACTGTTAATATAATCGGAAAGCCTGCCTGTCTCGTCAACGGTATATACGAGATTGCCAACGGCAACCCGCTCCCCCTCCCTCGCGTAGTAATTGACGTAGCCTGAGCTTTCAGCCTTTATGATGCTTTCGTCTCTTATAATGATTCCCGTGTACAGGTTTTCCGCAGAAAGAGAGCCTTCCCTGACTTCATAAGGCCTGATATGGTTGTCCTTAAAGTACATGCTGATGCAAATGCATACGTAGAGGAATATAACCGCAAAAATAACCATACCGATATTAATATTCAGGGGTCTTCTGTATTTTCTGATTTTTGTTACCTTTGAAGAACCTTTTTTTGCCACGCAATCCTCCCTTTCCCTGCCAGAACGGATAACCTGCATAATAAAGCCCCGGACATTCCGAGGCTTCATCTGATGCATTTATGTATTATAATGAGACAATTATTTTTGATTTTACTGCTTCAGGAAGTTCATTTTCATCTACAGAAACACTGAGTATAAAATCCACGCCAAATTTACCGCTGATTTTTTCTAATTTGTCGATAGCCGGTAAAATATCACCGCCGTTTTCCAAATGGGCAATCTTCAAAAAGCTGTCAAAATACATTTGCTGCAAATCATGGTCCTGTGAAATAATACCGCTTACAAATCCTAAAAATTCATCTGTATCTTCCACCAGATAATCAGATACGTCGATAAGCCGCACTTTATTATTCAATTCGTACATATGCTTGGTGCTTTTGTCAAGATATACAATATTACCATTGATATTTTTAACTTCCTCATTTACTTTATCCAATAAGTGTTTTGTCTTGCCTTTGCCCTTTCTGCCTGCTATTAATTGAACCATCGGTAAACCCTCCTAAAGTAAATTGACATAACTTCTGTTTGTTACGTCTGCTTTTATTATAAAATAATCTGGCGCAAAAAACAACCACTATTTCCCTATTTCATTTAGCAAATCCGTCATTCCTTCATACAGAATATCATTGGTCGGTGCCCTGAGAATCACGGCAATATACGGCGCACCGGCCCTGTCTCTGGCAAGCAGAATCAGACAGTGTCCGGCAGCATTCGTCGTTCCCGTCTTTCCGCCGACTATCGTCATGTTTTCAGGCGGCTCGTAATTGCCCCTGAAATAAAGGTTTGTTGACGTTTTGGAAAATTCCTTGGCATTTCCGTCCTTGTCATAATATACCGTGCTGTATGTCGTCGTGTGAATAATCTCACGAAACGTCTCATATTTTATTGCTTCATTAAAAATCAAATACATGTCATATGCTGTTGTATAATGATTTTCTTCCGTCAGCCCATGCGGATTCATAAAATGCGTATTGGTTGCCCCCAGTGCCTTTGCTTCTTCGTTCATCAACGCTACAAAATCTTCCACATTGCCGCAGACCCCCTCTGCAATCAACATGCCGATGTCGTTGGCTGAATACACAAGAAGAATGTGGAGCGCCTGTGCCAGCGTCATGGTGTCGCCTTTTTTCAGCTCCCTTACCAGTACCGCGCCGCTTTCCGTGATATATGCGTCGCTGGAGACCGTCAAGACTTGCTCCATGGAGCCGTATTTTAAGGCGACAAGCGCCGTCATCACTTTTGTCAGGCTTGCCGGATTCATCTTTTCATGTGCATTTTTGGCGCATAGCACCATTGCCGCATCGACGTCACAGAGCAGCACGGCTCCCACTTCCGATATGTCGGCATTGCCGCTGCTGACATCCTGTCCCACAATGCACAGGTCATTGGCAAAGGGAACTGCCGAGGAAGCATTGACCGTCTGTACAAGCTGAAAACTGCTGACTCCGTACTCTGCATCATAAGGAAAACTGTATGATTTTCCTGCGCAGCCTGTCAAGCACAATATCATGGAACAGATAATGCAAATTTTTTTCCTATTTGTACATTTCACGCCACTCAAGGTCTCCTCTATCCAGTGATTTGATTAACAGCTCCGCAGAGGCTAAGTTGGTTGCCAAAGGAATGTTATGCATATCACAGAGCCGTAATACGTTATTGACATCCGGCTCATGGACCTTCGGCGTCAGCGGGTCCCTGAGAAAAATAACCAAATCTATCTGATTGTGCTCAATCTGCGCACCTATTTGCTGCTCTCCGCCCAAATGACCGGCAAGATATTTGTGTATGGAAAGATTGGTTACTTCCTCAATCAATCTTCCCGTTGTGCCCGTTGCATACAGCTCGTTTTTGCTCAGTATTCCCCTGTATGCAATGCAGAAATTCTGCATCAGTTTCTTTTTTGCATCATGTGCAATCAGTGCAATGTTCATACTCATAACCCTCTCTTATTTCGTCTCCCCTTACTGTCGTTTACATTGTAGTCTTACGTTCAATACAAACCCCATACCTATATACAAACTCACCAAGGAGGTAAGTCCATAACTGATAAACGGAAGCGGCAGACCTGTAGTAGGCAGAATGAAAGTTGCCACCCCCAGATTGATAAAGCTTTGGAACGCAACAAGGCCGCCTATCCCGCCGGCAATGATTGTCCCCGCCAAATCTTTTGCTTTTCCTGCTACCAGAAAACATTCCAGCGCAATCAGCATAAGCAGAATTACCACAACAAGGCTTCCTTTAAAACCAAATTCTTCCCCAATTACAGCAAAAATGAAGTCTGTCTGCGGCTCTGATATATAATTGCCATTGATAACGGAACTGATTTCATTGGTTTTATAGCCTTTTCCGTCGAGCTGACCCGAGCCAATTGCCGTAATGGAATTCAACTGCTGATATGCTTCCTTGGAGGCATACTGCTCCGGATTGATAAATGCCAGGATACGATTCATCTGATAAGGCTTAATAATTTTTTTCTCAACCAGAATGGAATCCGGCTGTAAGGCAAGGCTGAAAAAAATCAGCAGAGATGGCAGAATAATTGCCAGAATCCCGCAGATAACCTTGTAACTTAAACCTCCGACAAACATAATGGTACAAAATACCAGAAGAACGACAATACTCGTTGACATATCCGGCTGCCTGTAAATCAATACCCATGGTATGCCAACCAGAATCACACACAACATAATGTACTTAAACGTATTAAATCGTTCCTTATGTTTCATAATAAACTGTGCAAAGAATAAAATCAATATAATTTTCGCAGTTTCTGAAGGTTGAAAGCGAAAACTTCCTATTTCAAGCCATCTTTGGGAGCCGTTTGCCGAATCTCCTACCGAAGAAAAGAGAACGGCCCCCAAAAGCACCAGATTGCCGGCGTACATCAGCCAGTGCAGTTTTAAAAGCATACTGTAGTCGATGAAAGAAATGATAACCATCGCGACAAAACCCATAACTACACCGGCAATCTGTCTGTTTTGCAGAGACTCCTTTGCACTTCCTACTGCAAGAATGCCTATCACTGACGCCGCCAGTACCATTATTATAAGCTTAAAATCATAATCCCGTATCCGGTAATGCTTAAACATATGCAGCCTTTCTTTATCTTACTGATTCAGGTCAATAATGGGAATGTTGGCATACAGAGTCGGTGTTTTCATATTCCTGCCGCCTTTGATTCCCGTTTTGCTGATTTGTATTTCCATGCTCTTGGCATCTATTTTCATGTATTTTGAAATGACCTTGGCAATATCTGCTTTTATCATTTCCATCATCTCAGGCGAACAATTCACCCTGTCTGATATAAGCAATATCTTCAACCGGTCCTTTGCTATTTCTTTTGAACTTTTTCTTCGGAAAAATCGCTTCATTTACAACCGCCTCCTTATACTCTGTGAAAAATTCCAGTGACCTTTGTCCAGAATGAAATTCCTTTGGAAAAATCCATAAAAGGAACCTCCTTGCCTAAAACTCTCTGGCATATATTCTGGAAAGCGATGCCTGCCGGTGTACCGTTTCCCACCAGCGGTTCTCCCTGATTTGTGGAAATGACGATGTTTTCATCATCAGGAACAATACCAATCAGCGGAATGGCAAGAATATCCACCACATCAGAGGAAGACATCATATCTCCTCTTTTTACAAGGTCATACCTGAGACGGTTGATAACCAAATCAATTTTTTTGAATTCACTAGCTTCCAAAAGCCCGACGATTCTGTCGGCATCCCTGATGGCAGAGACTTCCGGCGTCGTCACCACAAGCGCCCTGTCCGCCCCCGCAATGGCATTTTTAAATCCTTGCTCAATGCCTGCCGGACAATCCAGAATTATGTAATCAAACTGCTCTTTCAGATGGCCTATCATTTTGACCATCTGCTCCGGCGTAACGGCCGATTTGTCCCGTGTCTGCGCAGACGGCATCAGATACAGGGTCGGATTGCGTTTGTCTTTAATCAAAGCCTGCTTTACCCTGCAGTTGCCCTCCACAACGTCAACGAGATTGTACACTATCCGGTTTTCCAGACCCATAACGACATCCAAATTTCTGAGCCCGATGTCCGTATCAATCAGACAAACCTTTTTTCCCATACGTGCCAGACCTGTACCTACGTTTGCTGATGTGGTGGTCTTACCCACACCGCCTTTTCCTGATGTGACGACGATTACTTCACTCATACTGCCTCCTTTTGCCGTATCCGGCGTAAAATAATTTCTTCGTCCACCAGTACTCAAGCCATTCCCTTAAAGGACCGGCTAAAAAGCACTCAGTAATTCTTTTGTAAGGGATTCCAGAACTAACCTGTCATTTTTGATATAGGCTATCTGCGGCTGTACCTTGGGTTTGATGCCCCATTTTGCCGGTTTAGAGCTTTTATATTTGAAATCGCCGATTTTTAATCTTTCCGGCGCCATTTCAAGCGCTACTACGTAGTGTCCTGCCTCACCGTTGCCGCCGGCGTAGGCTTCTCCATAAAGCCCGCCAAGCACGATGATATTATGAGCGGAAATCACAGCCGAGCCGGGATACACATCCCCCAGCACCACAATACTAGACTCGGTTTCCAGCACCTGATTATTTTTCAGTGTGCCCTTATAAAACTGTCCGGCATCTTCATGGGAAAAATGCCTGTCCACTTTTTCCAGCGCTTTAATAAAATGCTGTTCGGTCTGCTCGTCCTTTCCCACAATACAGATAATGTTTAAATTACTGCATTGCCGTATGGTTTCAATTATCTGAAGCTGTTCGGCATTGTTTAAGGTCCTGCCCTCTATCGAGAGCGCCATTCTGGCATCACCAAAAAATGCTTTGGATTCCGTAAATTTAAATGCCAGCTCAGAGAGCAGATCTTCAAACGAAATTTCCGAATTTAACAGCAGGGAGATACCGTTATGGTAGCTCTTGATTACGACCGCATCCTTCATGTATTCTCCTCTCCTCTTTACAAAATTGGGCGTGGCTAATCGCCATAAGTTACATGCTCTACGTCATCTGCCTCGCCTGTTATGATTTCTTCTTCATCTGCCAGATTATAATAATATTTGATAATGTCGCGGCTGGTCTGCGCTGAAAAACCGGAAGCGTAACCGAACGCAATACGGGTTGCAATGGCAATCTCCGGATTTTCATAGGGAGCATAGCCTACAAACAGTGCGTGATTTGCCCTGCTTGTATTTTCCTGCGCTGTACCTGTTTTGCCTGCAACCGCCATGCCGAGGTCCGTATAATAGGACATATTTTCCACCACGCCCCGCATGCCGGTGTGGATGGCATTCCAGTACTCCTCAGGCAAGTCTATGGTATTGCGGATGTCCGGTTCATACTCCACAATAACATCCCCGTCAGGACTCATTACCTTGTCTAACAGTGTAAGATTGTAACAGGTGCCGCTGTTTGCTACCGTTGTCACATAACGCGCCAGACCGACAGTGGTAAAACTGTTGCTGCCCTGTCCGATAGCCGACTGTATGGGCAATTCATCTGAGACATCGGGCGCATATTCTGAAATCTCCACGCCGGAGCGCTCTGTCAGTCCATACATATCCGCATACTGTGCCAGTATTTCCAGACCGTCCTCCGCATGATAAGCGCCATTGACACAGCTCATGTCATAGCCTAGCTGATAAAAGAAGACATTGCAGGAATTGCGGATAGCACCGGTTACGTTCAGGGAGCCATGCGCTCCCGGATAAGTCCAGCATCTAGGAGGCGGCGTTACCGTCGTAAAACTTCCGGTACAGACAACAGAAGTCCGTAAATTAATAAAACCTTCCATCAGTCCCGCCGTTGCCGAAACCATCTTGAAAGTGGAGCCGGGCGCCGACTTATACTGGGTTGCGTAATTTAATAACGGATTGGAATGGTCAGCCTGAAGCTGTGCAAAATATTCTGCATCCACGGAATTTGCCATCCGGTTGTTGTCATAGCTGGGATAAGAAACCAGTGCCAGCACATCTCCGGTATTCACATCCGTAATAACTACAGAACCATTACAGGGGTCCAGCGCAAGCTGCGCCGGCGTGATATCCAGATTGCTGATACGGTTTTTTATAAAATCATAAGCAGACAATTTCCCATTGTATAGCAGCGTCACGTCCTGCTCCGCAATCTCTACCTTTCCCTGCTCGCACAAAATAAAGCAGACATCCTTGCCGTTTATCACGTCTCTTTTCAACATATACTTGAAAAGCTTTTTCTGATAGTCGCTGGTGTTGTCCAGTATCAGAAAAATACTGTCAACCACCTTCTGATAAATTTCCTCCGTGTCCGCATACCTGCTGTCCAAATCAAGCTTGCTGACATCCACCCAGCCCATAGCAATGGCGTAGTGCAGATACTCGTAAAGGCTGATAGTCTCTTCTGTCTTCCATGCTATATAAGTTGTATCCGCTGTGTCAATCAGACTTTCGTCCAGTACACCCCGTCTTAAGAGATAATCCACAATATTGCTCTCGTACACCTGATATTCTTTGTTTAATTTGTTGTATGGCGTTTTTTCTTCCGTCAGCTCTGCCAACAGCGTATGATACACTGTTTCACGATATGCAAGATACTGCTCGTAAACATACGCTTCATATTCACCGGCTTCCGGCGCCGCCATATGTTTTAAGTCAATCACGCTGTTGTCAAACAGTGCAAAATATACATCATAAATCGGAATATACAGCTCTTTGCTGGAATTGGAATTGCCGGTGTATTCTTTTGTATTTCGGATTTTTTCCAACAGAATCCCCGCAATCTTCTGCTCCAGAATCTTATAGGAAGCAATCTGCAGCTCTTTATCTATTGTCAGATAAACATCATTGCCCGCGACAGGTTCCCATGACTCATCCTCGTCAATGCTGATAACCTTGCCGGTGTTGTTGACATAAACTGTCTCGATTCCTTTGATTCCCTGCAGCTCGGATTCCATGAAGGATTCTATGCCGGATATGCCGACAATGTCGTTGATAGAATAACGGGTGCCGTCTCCTCCCGCTTCCAAGTCCTGATTGTTCAGGTTTTCCAGTTCTTCTGAAGTAATTTTACCGGTGTAGCCGATAATCTGCGAGAAATAGATGCTGTCCACATACCGCCTGACATGATCCTCCTCTATGGATACGCCGTCAAGCTCGGACAGGTTTTCCATAATCACAACCCTTGTCTCTTCGCTGATATCTTTTGCCACAGTGGTTCCTATGTATTTCTGAAATGCCGTCTGGCTCATGGCGTAGCGGATGGTTATCATTTTCAGCAATTCATCTTTGGTATAGCCTTCCCCTACAAGAAATTTGCTTTTGCTGTCATCGGGGTCTTCATATGCGCCGATGGCGTAACGCTGTCCCAGCTCTTCTATAACTTCGTCCGGCGTTGCGGTCTGCTGTTCCAGAGACAAATCCTGTACATAGCTCTCCCCGTAGACATCAGCCAAAAAGCGCAGCCTTCGGGAATCGGTAGTCATATTGAACGCAAATTCCCCATTTTCATCCAGAACAATGCCAAAATCCGTAATGACGTCATCCCCGTTTTTTTCAATCAGCTTAATTAATTTGTAGATATTGGTGTTTAAAAGCCGGTTTTTATTTCTTCCGGTTTCGTAGACATCTTCTATTTTCACAGAATAAGCAAGCTCATTATATGCCAGAAGCTCTCCGTTTCTGTCATAAATATTGCCTCTCGCCGCTGCGACCTCTCTTGTTTTCTTGCTCTGCAGAATAAAATCTTCCAAAAATTCCGCGCCTCTGACAATCTGCAGATTGAATAAGCGGTATGCAAGAATGCCGCTCATTGCAAGAACAACCAGTACCATAACGGTCAGGCGGCTTGTCAATATCACAATAACGCGTTCCTTAATTCTCTCAAACAAATTTCTGAGCACCTCTTTTTTCTCTATTCTCCAACCGTACATTGACAAACAGAATACACGGATACAAAAGGAGAGTCACTATCGTTGTATATACCGCTTCCGGCAGGATGACATGGAGAAAAAAATAAGAGAAATCCAGCCTTCCGCGAAGCAGAAACATGCATATGTAACATATAATGCTGTAGGACAAATCGCTCACGACAATCAATGCCAGCGGAAGCTTGATATCTTCCGGATAAAAGCCGCTTGAAAATTTGCCGTTTAAAAAGCCGATATACATCATAACCAGAGAATAAAACCCGATTACGTCCCCAAAATAAATATCACAGAGCAAACCGCAGAAAAAACCGATTAACAGCCCTTCTTTTTCCCCCCGCATAAAGCCAAAGGAAGCCGTAAGCACAATCAGCAGATTGGGCACAATGCCATTGAACGCAATGCCTTGAAAAACAGTGCTCTGCAGGAGAAAGCAAATCCATATTAAAAATCCTACTGTAATTTTACGTCTCAATCGCTATCCCTTCTTATTCCGACACGGTTTGTTTCAACTGGAGAATCACCAGCACTTCATCCAAATGTTCAAAATCCACGGCAGGAGTCACGGAACCGGACTTTGTCAGCTTATTGGAATCCAGATTGATTTCACCTATGTAGCCAATCAAAATACCGGGCAGGTATTTATCACTGATATCCGAGGTTACAATTTTATCCCCCGTTACCACCACGCCGGCGCTGTCCAAAAGCTGTGAAAAGCGAATCATGCCATTCTGCATCATCTCTAAATCACCGGAGACAATCAACATATCGCCGGTTGCCAGCATTTGCCCGCCTACGTTGGAATTATCTGAAATAATGGAGGTAACCTTCGCCCAGTTGGGACCGACCGACACAATTCGTCCGACAAGTCCGCCGTTCTCTCCGCCTGCAATCACGTTCATATCCACGGCGAGCCCGTCCTCCTCCCCTTTGTCGATGGTAAAGGAATGATACCAGTTGCCGGTATCCCTTGCGATAATCCGCGCCCCGATTTTTTCATATTCTTCATACTTACCGTCCAGCTTATACAGCTCGCGGAGCGTATTTAATTCATACCATCCCTGCTGTAGCTGGGTGTTTTCCAGCGTGAGCTCCGTCACCTGCCGTTTAAGCGCTTCATTTTCCTCCAGAAGCGCCCTAATCTGCACCAGTTCATCGGAGCGGGCCGACAGCCAGCTTCCCGCGCTGCTTAAACCTTTCTGAAACGGAACAATCACATATCCGACCACTGTATTCAGCGGCTTGTTAAAAATATCCGTGCTGAGGGTAATCAGCATCATAACGGTACACAGAACCGTTAAAATAAAAAGGAGATATTTACCCGGTATCGTAAATCTCTCCCCTTTTTTCTTGATTATCGGGCTCATTTACTCATTCCTTCAATGGCATATGCTACGGTTTTATAGTTTTCATCCTTTATAATTTTGGAGAGTCCCATAACCACGCTTTCCAAAGGATTTTCCGATACATTCACCTTCAGTCCCGTGCCGTTTGCAATCTGTTCTCCCAGATGGCTCACCTGTGAAGCGCCGCCGGTCAGGTAAACCCCATGTCGGTAAATATCCGCAGCAAGCTCAGGCGGCGTTCTCTCCAAAATTACCTTTACGTTATCAATAATGGTATTGAAATTTTCCTCCAAGGATTCATTGACCAGCGAAGTAGGAATTTCCCGTTCCACCGGAAGGCCTGTGACAATATCACGCCCATACACCACGGCGCCATTGCCTTCTTCCTCCAAGGATTTGAGCGCTATTTTGACATTCTCGGAAGTTTTTCCGCCAATAATCAGAGAAAATTCTCTTCTGACGGCATTTTTTATCGCCTCGTCAAATTTCAGTCCGCCGACCTTAATCAGACGGCTTAACACAATGCCTCCCAGCGAAAGTATGGAGATTTCCGTTGTGTCATACCCGACGTTTACCACAAGCACGCCCTGTGAGTTCTTAACGTCGATATCCATGCCAAGACCGTCTGCAACCGCTTTTTCCACCACCATAATTTTTCGCGCCTTGACATTGGCATCCCGAATCAAATCATAGAAGGCTCTTTTTTCAACCTCCGTCACATCCGTTGGAACCGCGATGTAATAGTCTGCGGGACGCACATTGCCTTTCATCAAATCGCTCAAAAAGTAGCGCACCAGCGTTTCCATATTTTTGATATCTGCAATCACGCCGTTGCAAAGCGGATAAGAAATATGAATATTAACGGGCGCTTTCTCATACATTTCAAAAGCAGAGTTACCGTACGCAAAAATCGTGTTCTTGTTTTCGACGGCAATCATATTTTTTTCTACCATGACGCTGTCGTCGTTCCTGCTGTAAATTTTAATATTGTTGGTACCCAAATCGATACCGAATGCATTGTTTGCCAAATGAATAACCCCTTTCTACAGGTAACCTTGTTCTTTGAAGCTGATATATTTGTTATCTCCGATTATAATATGGTCTATAAGCGGAATATCCAGTTTCATGCCCATTTCGTAAATGGACTTCGTCACTGACATATCTTCCTTGCTGGGAGCGGGGTCCCCGCTTGGATGATTATATATCAGAATGATATGGACGGCTTCTGACCTGAGCGCTTCCACAAACACCTCCCG
>ERZ778515.1236-NODE-1236-length-19101-cov-6.632836_pt1 | contig 19101 bp, 16 predicted proteins | sample MGYA00510343_ERZ778515 | MGnify/ENA primary metagenome ERZ778515 (study PRJEB29527, sample SAMN07138965) | mouse gut metagenome | material: feces | host: mouse | place: China:Nanjing | collected 2016-01-25 ...
CATCACAGTATATATGGGCAGAAACGCACAGAAGTAAGCGCATATATCATAGCGGAGATACGCTCACAATTCGCCAACAACATCCAACGCGCCTGCTACTTCCACGCCGAACGCGATCACTACATCATCACCCACGGTTTCACCAAGAAGACACAGAAAACACCAAGAAGCGAAATCCGGAAAGCGCAAACTTTCTACAAACTCTACAAACAGGAAGGATAGAGCCATGCCCCTCACCAGCTTCGACAACCTGTTGAATGAACAGCTCACCGACCCGCAAGTGACGCAACTGTACGAGCAGGAATGTCAACGCCTTGATGCCGCCGTTGCGGTCTCCCGCGCGCGTGAACAGGCCCATCTGACACAGGAGCAGCTTGCCGAACGGAGCGGGTTGAGTCGCAACACGATCATTCGCATCGAACGTGGAAGCACGAGCCCCTCCATGAAAACGTTGGGGCGCATCGCCCAAGCCCTGGGCAAACAAGTGCACCTCAGCATCAGCTGATTACGAGGCACATTGAACTACACCATCGAAGACTTCGCGCGCGACCACAACATCACCTCCGAGGAAAATGCGCATGCCGTCGCCCAACTGCGCCAAGACATGCGCCTGTACGAACTACGCGAGGCCTGCGCAATCGGCATGGCGTTGGAACTGGGCAATCGCATCGTACGGTACAAGTACCCGCACGGGGAACAGTGAACCGTTGTGGCGTGCCTATCGGTCGGCAAGTGTCCTGTGTCGGCATGTGTCGCAAACACCGTCAAGGCAGAAGTCGCATTTGGCGCATAGTGGTTTGCCGCATTGGCGGCAGCGCCAAATCCTGTTGGGGCAGTGTCCGCAAGTGCACGTGTGGGTGTGTTCGCCGCATTCGCCGATAGGTTCCATCAACGCGTTTCCTTTGGTTGTTGGTCGAGTTGTCCATTTTCCCACGCTGTTTTGGCTTCCTGTTGTGTGGGGAACGCGTGTTTGAGCCGGGTCTTGCAAGATGGGCAGCCGACGCGCCACCAACAATCCCAACTGGTTTTGCGATGCGTGGCCGGGTTGACGGCGTTGCGATATTCGCCCTTCCGCCCGCAGTTGGGGCACATGAGTTCCGTGTCCACGCCCTCGTACACCATGCGGTCGAGGTCACGGATCAGGAATTGCCGGTCCACCACTTCCGCATCGAAACCCAATGCCTTTAGATCGTCCGTGGACAGCCCCTGTTGGACGAGTTCGTGAAATACGTACTGTTGGCCGAGCGGGGTGAGCCGCACGTATCCTTCCACCGGCACCCATGACAATCCTTTTTTGAAGTATTCGACGGCGGTGTACTCGTCCGGCATGGGTTGCAATGTCCGCATCGGGCATTTCCAGTTCGAGCATGTGGCGCGCATGAAGAAATCGACCGGCCTGTCCGTGAACTCGCCCGCATTCGTATACGGCGGGAAGCATGTCGCGGTCACGTTCGCGTATCCGGTGGCGCACATGGGGCAGCCGCGTTCCATGCGCAGCGCGGCCAGCTCAACGGCGCGTTCCGCTTTCTTGACGGCCTGTTGTTTTTCCATGTCGTCGGCCATGCGTTCCACGAGGTCACGGTGGAAGCCGGTCTGTCGGCATATGTCGTCGATCGAGTGGTGTTTCTTGAGCATCAGCCAAGCAAGCTCCGTGTATTCCATTTCAGGTGTTTTCCTCACGGTGCATGTGGGTGCGCAACCCCTCGTCGAACATGCCGCGCTTCATGTTTTTGATGGTGCATTCGGTGTTGGCGATTTTCAGTTCGGCTGCGTTGATACCGAATGCTGCGCACAGGTTGGTGGTGGTCTGCAACAAATCGGCGATCTCATCGACGAGATGGGCGCGGTTGACAAGGGTCCGCCCGTCAAGGACCGTGACGGACCGGATGCTTTCCTTCGCGGCTTCCACGATCTCGGCCGCCTCCTCCAACACCTTCAATGCCTGCCACTTGTCGATACGCTGGTGTGAGGGGTGGAAGATGGGCCATGCGCCCAACTCCAATGTAGGTAACGTGTCCATGCGGGCCAAGCATTGGTCGCATACACCCACACGCATGTCATCATCGTCACGGTCGAACAGCCACCCTTTGAATTCGGTCCGGTCGGCCTGCGCCACATGGCGTTTGCATGTCTCGCACCGAACACTCCAATGCTGGGGGCAGCGGCAGTCCCAGTCGGTGTGATACAAATCCGGCCATGCCTGCCACCCATCGTCAACCGCATCGGTCGCGGCCTGCTCTTTGTCCGCATACAACCCATACTCGTCGTACCGCAAGCCGCACACCTCGCATTGCGGCATGTAGTATGGGTTGCCATCCTGTTGTTCGATATGCCAGCTCGTCATCGCTTACTCCTGTGATGAATGGGGTTCGCTGCCGATAATGGGTGTGAGTTCCAAGCCGGTGGCGTTGTGTGTGAGGCGCCAATGTTCGGTCGTGCAGCACTCCGGCAATGGTTGGAATCTGCCGATATGGCAGTCTTTGCGGAATTGGTTCCAGTAGAATCGTTGCGTGACGGTGACGCTGTGCCCCGGCAGCAGGGTCGTTTGCAGCAGGTCCGGCAGGCCTTCCGGGACCGTGGCGCCGCAGACGTGCAAGGTGAACCCGTCGTCCTTGAACGCGGTGCTGACTGGCATGGCGTGCAGTGAATCGTTATGGATGCGGTAGCGCAGTTCCATCATGCCGCCACACCACCCTTCCAAGCGGATATGGTCGATCCGCGTCTTATCGGTCTGGAGGGGTGGGAACTCCAACGGCAGGCCGAGTTTTTTGAATTGGCGGTGGTTGAGCAGCGTGCATATGACGAATACGGCGACGACCGTTGCCATGACAAGCCAACAGCCTATGATGAATGCCTTATCCATGGCAATCTCCTTACCGCACCAATGCCAGTAGGATGACCGTCCATAGTATCCACCATGTGAGGCCGGTCAACGTGTATGCGTGCCCGCTCAACGTGTCCTTGCCGTGTCGGAGGCGCCACTGGTCAATAAGAATGCTGGAAGGCAGGGCACACGCCAGTCCAAGACCGGATGCGAACCAAGCGCACACCACGAGTGTCAACACATGCCCCATTACAGTGAGTTCCTGAGGTGTCACGCCGTCTCCTTGACTGATGTTGTCGTGTGCGCTTCACACCCTGTGCCGCAGCATTCGGAGCACATGGGAGTGCCGCATTCGTCGCACTTGTCTGCGCACCAGCCGCACAGGGTGCTGCCGCATTTGGCGCATTCGGGCAGGTCGCCGCTCTCCTTGCATGTGGGGCATAGGCGTGCGCCGCAATGGTCGCAGATGGTGATGCATTCGTCGCAGCAGGCGGTGTCGCAGGTTTCGCAGGCGCGTGTCGCGACGCAATGGTTGCACATGGGAGCATCGCAGTTGTCGCACATGCCCGCACGTTCGGGCCATGGGATTTCCTCCCCGCAGGTGCAGTAGACGGCGGGGGTGTATGTGCAGGTGACTGGTTCGTGAAGACCGTAATACATGGTGTGCTCCTCTTTTGGTGGACGCGAACGCCCTTTTTGTGTGGCTGATAACAGTATAGGGTGCTAGAGGGTTCGACACGCCCGAAACGCAAAAGCAGTCACCATGCCGTTGCCTCAGTGGAACTCGGGATGCGGCACATGCGGCAGCCATGGCACTGTGTCACTCAACCATGGGCACGCCCACCTCCACGAGGCGAACACAACCGCCGCGCACAAAAGCAGCAACGTGAATGTGCGCAACGTGCCGCTCACCCATTTGTTGCCGCCCACGCCCGCCTGCAACCGCCATACCCAGACCAGCGGGTTCCATGAGCCATCCTTCCACCGCGCTGCGGCACGCCTATGGTTCACCAGCCACATGACCCCATCGGCGATCAGCCACATGGCGGCAAAACATGCCGCGAGCACACCCGACAACGGCATGCCCACCTGTTCGCTCACCCTGTCAAGGCCACGGTTCACCCGTTCGACCATGGTCACATGCTTCTGCGCGAGGGACGCGGGCACGCCATCCGTTTTCGGGGCCCATCCAATGAACACCCCATGCCAGACGAACCGTTGCCCCGTATCCTCGGCCACATACTGCGGCCAGCATGTCGTCAACGTGATGCCACGGTCCGAACCGGCCGCATCTGTGTCAAGCACGCTCGTATCCTGCGCGGTGGTGATCAGATGATTCGTCAGCTTGTACACATACCAGTTGGCCGCGCTTTCGACGATGACCTCACTGCCCGCCGGCAGATCGTAGAACGCGCCGAAATCGCTGGGCGTGTCATGCCCCGCGTAGGCGCTGTTGCCAACCTGTCCGGGCATGGCTGTCTGTGGATAGTGGCCTGCGCCGAGCGATGCGAGGATTCGGTCGCTGACTCCCTGCTGGATGGCTCTTTTCCATGTTTTGCCCAGATGCGGCACGTGGATGTATGCGAACAGTTCCCCTTCGGCGCGCGTGGCTTCCACGGGCGGTTCGTCATGGCGCAATGTGGCGGTCTTGTCCCAATCGGCGGTTTCGATGCGCGTGGTGGTCGCCGTCTCCAGATCACGGGTGACGGTGCCCACGTCCATGCCGACACCCCAATACGCCCATGCGAAGAACACACCGGCGAACAGGCCGAGCAGGATGGCGGCTCCAGAAGTGAATTGCAGCAGCTTGAACCATATGCGCCGTGAGGGTTTGGTTTTCGCGTGCCTAGGCATCGGCCGCCTCCGTCAATGCCAATGGAGTGCCCATTCCCTCATGTTCGTCACTGAGCCACTGGTCGAAAAGGGTTTCGGCATCCGTCCGCGTGTAGGTGCCGGAAGCCCCCTCGATGAACAATGCGCGGATCATGCTCGTGCGGTTTCTGCGGGCATGGCGCGGCAGGCGCGGATTGCGCGGCGCCGGGGTGAACTCCCCTACCCCGTGGCTGTTGACGGTGTACGTGTACACCCATTGTCCGCTCCACGCCGTCAGGTCAGGCCGGTCGCAGCGTACGTCGAGCAGCGCGTCCCAGTTGCCGCCGCCCAATTGGATGATACTGCCGTCGTCGTGGTTGTGCCGCATCGCTTGGGCGAGCAGGTCGCGTGCAGTTGTGTGCCAATCCGGTTCGTTGGAGTCCGCGACGGTGATGCCAAGCTTGCCCAATGCCTGTGCGTCCGTGTCCCAGCCGATTGATTCGCTGACATCGCGTGTGCCATCGGGGTAGTCGACCCGCACGGTGCGGATGTTGCTGCGGCCCACGGGTCTGGTGGTGACCGTGATGGTGCTGGTCCGGTGCTGGCCGCCCATCGGTGGGGACACATGGTAGGTCGCAACCTTCAGGGGTGATCCGTCCGCCGCCGTGTCGTCTACGGTGTCGATGAGTCGCGCCTCCCGCTGTTTGCGGCCGGTCTCCTCGTTGAGGTAGCCGAAGCGCGCCAGGAATCGGCCGATGGTCAGGTCGGTGCCGACGAACATGGGGTTGTGCTCGTGTTTGCCGGCACGTGTGCAGGGCCATGCGCGGAATTTGATTTTGCTGCCGTCGTAGGCGGCGGAGACGAACATGTATTGTCCGGCTTTGATGCGGTAGATGCGTCCGTGAAGCTTCTTGTCGCCTTTTTTGGTTTCGCTGGTGCCCCAGTCGGCTTCCAGCGTGAGTTTGATCGGCGTGTCCGGCATTGTGTGCTCTTTCCTGTGGGGCGGTTGCCTAATTCGTATATTGCCTTACTTGAAGGCAATACTGTTATCATACACACGAAAATATGCGTCGTGTCGCATCGTTGGCCTGCATGGGTTAGTGGTTTCCCTTGGTAGCGTGGGTGTGTCGCGCATAGAGCCTCTGATGATATACTGTTTTCAGCCACACAAAAAGGAATGAGCATGAAAGGACGTATCCATCCATGCAGTATGATGCGCCGATCGAGGAACTGTACGCCGAACCCATGTACCGGATGCGGGAGGAAGGTGGATTCGCGGCCCTGCCCAACGGTATCAACGTGAAGACCGCCAACTATGTCGCCCAGACAATGCGACAGGTCACCGCCGACGAGGATGGTGACTTCACCGACCGTAACGGGCACCGCATCAGCGTACCCAAAGGCGAGCATGACAAGCCCCTCATCCATGAAGGCTACGCGCATCTCATCTGGGATTTCATGCACGGCAACGTGCTGTTGGGTCGCAGCGTGCAAGGCAGGGACATCCTGTATGTGCGCGACATGGACAAGGGCGACATGCGCGGCCGGTTCGAAGGCGACCGGTACATCCCGTTCCAGCCGTCCACATGGCATGCGCTCAACATCACCATGGACTATCACATCCCCAAATCACAGGCGCAGATGCAGGCCGCATGGGACATGCAGATGATGTTCGAATGCCGGCGCCTGCGTTTGCGCGTCATTCACGGGATCCGCTTCCGCAACGCCGTGTTCATGCGAGACAACTTCGACCCCGACCATTTCGACAAGCCCATCAGCCGCATCGTCAAACGCGGCCCCGAATACGACAAGTTCAACTGGCCGTACGAACTGACCTTGGACTACGACTACTCCCCCGAAGTCAGCATGCAGGCACGCAAATTCCTCGAATTCGTCACCGAACCCGACGGGCGCACCCTGATGGACGGCACCCCCGGCGACGCCAGCCATTCCGCCGACAACCTCACCCGATACTTCGCCACCCCCCTCTTGGAGGAATACAAGCATCTGACCTATGTGCTGTACGGTGGCGGAGGCAACGGCAAGGGCATTCTCATGCAGTCGTTCACCATGACCCCCGGATTGGAGAACGGCATGTGCGCGAGCATCGACAGCATGAAACTGCTAGGCGGCAAACAAGGCGCCGGCGGGTTCTCCACCGATCAGGAAGCGTTGAAGCTCAAGACCGCACTATGGGCGTACGACGAGGAAGCCGCCGACATCACCTTGCAGCAGATGACGAACCTCAAACGCATCTCCACCGGCGACATGCTCACCGCACGCCGTATCCAAGAGAACGCGGTGGACATATGGCCCAAGGCCGTGTTCGCGATATGCACGAACAACCCCGTCATCACGACCATGACGCCCGCAAGCCGGCGCCGTTTCGTGTTCGTGCGCATGCGTGACGGACGCTCCCCCCGCGAGTTCGACGAGCTTCGGCGCTTCCGCGCGAAATACGGTGCGGCCGGGTTCATCATGGCCAGCTGCGACCTGTGGCTTAAGGACAACGAACGACCCGAGGACAGCAAGGACTTCTGGGATGATGTGACCATCGGCAGTGCCGACGACCTCAACCAGGCGGAGGAATGGATGGCTGACCAGATCGTACGCTTCGGCTACGCTCCGCCCAGCAACCCGTACCGGCAGGACATGGCCGACCACAAGAACTCGTTGGCGAAGCTCGGCTTGGTGTCCAAGACGAAACGCATCACCGTGGAAGGCAGCGACAAGAAGCAGGTGAAACGTGTCCTGATCGTCGGTGACGAGACCCGCTTCGCGCCCTACCGTGCCGCCATCGAAAAACAGTGGCGCGAAGGAGGCGTGGAACGGTTCGTCGAACCCGACAAGCCGGTACGCGAGGACACGGCCCCGGCGGACGAACTGCCGGACGTGCTGCCGAACCTGCGTGAGCAGATGGGCGTGGACGACGAGGAGCATTTCTGATGCTTGATGCACGAATGCAGGAGGCGTACCTGTCCTCGTTCCAATACGACGACATCGACAACACGGCATTGCCCGGTGAGGTTGATTGCACGCCGCGCGTGGGAGACAAGGGCCGATCCCGACCCCTTTCACCGATTCACATCAGCCCAGTAATCTACATATCTCCACTGTGCGCTCCGCGTCATTCAGTGACCGCCCCATATACTGCTGCATCCATTCCCAATCAGGGTTATCCTGCGCATCGACTGGCAACATGATTGGCGTACGCTCCATGGCCTCCTTACCCCACTTGTCATCATAAGAAAACGGCTTACTCGCCTCCCAGAACAAAGGTTGCAGAAACAGTGCGATCTCACGGGTAAGCTCAAACTTGGGATAAAGAACATTCACACTGTCCGATGCCCAAAATGGTTTGGGCTGCCAGAACGCCTTACCCATCGCCTTCTGTCCGTCATACGCGACGGTCATCACACCACCTGGATGGACGTGCTCCGTATTGCCAACATATGCGGTGATGCCATTGTTCTCCAACGTTGCGCCAATAAACGGGGTTGTACCCTCAATCATGTTCGCACGGGTCAAGCGTGCCCCCTTTGTCACGACGAACAGATCTTGTATAAGGAAACTGCGCCACGAAGACAGATTCAAGGAATGTTGTCTTAACTCAACATCTTGAAGCATGTTTATCGCGGTTTCCATGGACGCCATTGTCTGCCGCATGTAGTCATCCATATACTCCCAATCTGGCTCCCCGCTCTCTGTGGCGGGCAGTTTGATGGTGTCGTTTGACATGGCGTCTTGATGCCATTTGTTGGTGTATCCATAGCGGCGGCCGACACTTTTAAGAACCGGCAGAATGAACAGCATTGAGTTCATTGATATGTGCTGAAGTGGTGTGAGTATATTCACATCATCGGATGCCCAAAACTCACTACTCTGGTAGAAAGCCTCACCGACACTGCCGTTGTAGCTCACTGTTATCGAACCGGCAGGATGCAAGCATGCATTATTGCCTATAAAGGAGGTGATGCCATTGTTCTTGGATGATGCGCCAACGAACGGAATGTCACCAGGAATCATGTTCTGTTTTGTCAGTCGAGTTCCTTTTTCCACTCTGAAATAATCACCGATTCGGAAATCCTTCCACGACAACACATCGAGGTTACTCATCTGCTTCAGCTTTCTTCATCGTGATGGAAATTGTATTTGCGTCTTCCTGTATCTTGCTGGAATACATGACTTTGGAAAAAAGATCATTGCTGAACTCCCGCGAGTCGATTCCGCGTTGATGGATGAGATAATCCATTGCGGTTTTCCTGAAATCCTCTTCGGTGACAGAGAATGGTTGCACTGGCATCTGATAGGACATATGCTCATCGGGATTCACCCATTGAATTGTGTCATCCCCTGCCTGCTTATCCAGCACATCCACCCAGTGTTGTTCAATGGAAGGCCAACGGTTGTGCACATCATGACGACCTTTGTTCTTCACGGTCTCCAGTCCATCATCTTTCATCCAGCAGGCGAAGAACTCATGGCCGTCCTGAGGTACGCCGGTCTCGAAGATGAAAATGCTGGTGGTCACTCCCGTGTTGGGGAACAGTTCCTCGGGAAGTTTGATGACTTTGCGGAGTCTATGATGCTTTTTGATACGCTTGGTTGTGCCCTTTTCCTTTTCCAGCTTCTTGTCGGGCATGATGAACGCGCACATGGTGTGTGCCGGTACGCTATTCAGCACGTTCTCGACGATTTGTATGCACCCGTATTTCCGTTCAAAGGGGGGATTCATCAACACTTTGGTGATGTTCTTCGACCTGATCCATGCGGCGGCCTCCTCACTGCGGGAATCCATCTGTTCAAGGTTGGTTTTGCCGTCCTTGTGGATGAGCATGTTCGCGCAGGCCAAGGCGTAGACGTATTTGTAGTATTCGATGCCGTACAGATGGCAACGTTTGATTTCCGTCGCCTTGGCGGTGTTCGCACCACCGGCTTCCTGCATCATGTTTGCCATGGCTTTGACAAGGAACCCACCTGATCCACATGCCGCATCCAATACGCGGTCGTTCTGGTCGACTTCAATGATGCGGTACATGAAGTCTGTGATGTGCTCTGGTGTGAATACCTGTCCCGCTTCTGTTTTTTCCCGGTATCGGTTGAACTCGTTGAAGAAGATGCCCATGACATCCTCTCCGCGCCATTTGTCGGAGTTGATGCATTCGGAGATTTCCACAACCCAGTCGATGAATGAGTCGATGGCTGTTTGATCGTCGGTTGTGTTCATGCGGATACCGGAATACTGTTCCAGCAGAATGTCGATTTTCGAGTTCTGTTTACGGTCCGCCTCCAGTGATTTAGCCAAGGTTGAATGAATGGCTGTGTGAAAAGTCTCGTATCCAAGCCCTTTGAGTTTCGTTAGGGTGCCACTGTAGCGTTCCGCAACGAGCGCACATGCGGTGAATACCATCCGGTCGTATAGGTCGGTGATGCCGAAGTCGGTGCGCAGGGAATTGTTGATGCGTGCGGTCAACTCATAGATGCGTTGTTTGTCAATGCCTTGGTCGAGGAACAGGTCGATATAGAACTGTTTGTCCTGCAGGTCATCCGGTGCGGTGATTTCCTGTTTGTTTTTGAATACGCGAACGGTTCGCCCGTTGTAGAGGATGCCGATGACATGGCGGTATTTCGTCATGGTGATGTCAACGTTCTTGTTGAGTTCATCCACCCATTTCTGATTGTCAAGATCGGTTGCCTCGGCTTTGGTCTCAAGGATGATGGCGACATCTCCCGTGTTATGCGGCAAATACCATCCATCAGGTTTGTCCATTACGCCGGGGAAACCAAGCTGGTTGAAGGTGGTGATCTGCCCTGTGTCGCTTAGGGCTTTGTCGTCATCATGAAATTGAAGAATGCGCCGCGCTTCATCACGGACTTTGTCCTCGCTGCGCGATGCCCCTGCTGATTTAGTCGTCATATCCTACTCCTTGCGTGTTTTGCGCATTTGGGCATCATTGTAGCGAGACGAAGGGGCGTTGGCGCATATGGTTTCGACGATGCACACAAGGGGAGGCCCCGTCCCCTGTGGTGTGCAGGGTGCGGGGCCTCGTGGTCAGCCGTTGGCCGTCAGGCGGTGTGCTTGGCGGTGTGTTGGCGTTTGCGGAGGGCGGTGAGTGTGATGCCGCCACCAGCGATCATGAGTCCCATGAGGGGCAGGATGACGCCGAGGGCGACGCCGGTGTTGGCGAGTGGCGGTTTGATGGTGGCGTTCCAGTCGTCCGTGTTGGACACGATACGGTCGGAACCGCACATCTTCACGCCGTCGATGTCCACTGCGCCTTCGGGCACGTTCGCATCGTCCTTGCCGTCGAACGGGGTGTCATCATTCACCACGCATTCGGTGAGCGGGATGCCGGACACGGACGCACGATCCGTGTGATCGCCCTTGACACCCTTCAACGTGCCCTTGACGTCCACCGACTGGCCGGGCTTGAGGATCAACGTATCCCAATTGTCGGGGTATTTGAGATCCACGACGCGGCCATCACCAAGGATGGTCTGATCGGTGAGCTTGAGGTCCTTGGCACGGTAGACCGCGCCCTTGCCGTTCTTGTCGGTCTTGCTCGTGTTGGTGATGGTGAACACGATGGTGTCGCCGTTCTTCGCGTCCTTCAACGCCTGTTCGCGCGTGTCACGGTCACCGTTGGGCCAACCGCTCTTCTCATCCCACTTCTCCAAGTGAATGCTGGGGGTCAGGTCGGGCGTGCTGGTCCATACGGTGTTGGACACGAGTTCCTTGTCGTTGAACGTTTCGGTGAACGTGTTCTCGACACGGTCGGACACGGCGATGCGCTGCGTGCTGATGAACAGGCTCCATGCCTGATCGTGTTCCGTGTCGGCGGACACGAGCTTGAGGAACAGGTCAGTCGCGTTGGCGGTGAGCTGCCCGTCCTTGTAGTCCACGGTGAACAGTTGTTCGCCAGTGGGCTGGGCGGCATCATCCTTGCCGGACTCGTCCTTGTTGGCGGCGTCATCCGATGCGGCCTCCGCGTCCGTGGCGGTGTCGCCGGTGATGGCGGCGAGCAGTTCCGTGTTGTCGAAGCCGGAGCCTGCGAGCACGTCGCCGGTCTTGGCGACCGGCTTGCCGTCCTTGTACAGGTCACGGTTGGCGCACACCTGCCACTCCCCCAGATACTTGTCGTGCTGGGTGTCGAGCTTGTCCACGATGCCCCACTGGGTGACCTGAGGATAAGCGCGGTTCGCGGGGATGACCGAGCTGTCGAGACGGTAGAGGAACTTCTGCGTGAGCGGGATCTCCCGGCCGTTGACCGAATCGCCGTTGACCTTGAGCACGACGTCCTTGACGGGGTTGATCGGCTTCAACGGGTTCGTGACCGTATTCGTGCTCTTCTTCACGTCGTTGACGATTTGCGTGGCGGTGTTCTTCACCACATACCCGTCCGTGACCTTCGTGACCGTCATCGGCAACACAACCGTGTACTCCTGGCCCAACAGCGACTGGTCAATGGCGGGATCCTTGAGCGGTTCCAGCTTGGCCTGGCTGTATGCCTTGAGGTCCTTGGGTTGCGGATCGCCCTTGACGGTCTCACCGGTCGCGGGGACCTTCGTGTCCGCGGTCTTGGCGAACACATACGCCACACCATCACGGAACTGCACGTTGAACTTGGAGGACACGTCCTCGCCCTTGGCGTTGAGGACCTCCACGTTCTGTTCGTCAGCGGTCAGATACTCGTCGTCGTAATCGTCGACGATGCCGGCGCGCATCACATTGTACGCGGTGCCCTTGCGGTCAAGGTTCTTCAAATCAAGGTGCACACGGTAGTACAACACGTCACCCAGCAACGCGGTCTTGCCGTCAATGCTGATGGACGGGTCCTTCTGTGTGTCCTCCTTGACCGGGTTGAACTCCGGCGGCGTGTTGAACACCTGATTGGACGGCGTGATCGAGTTGTTGAGGGTGAGCATCCACTGGTTGTCCACCCGGGTGTCGGTCGGCGCGTCCTTGCTGACGGTGCCCTCGAAACGGATCAGTAGGCGTGGGTTCTGGCCCTTGCCCCAGTTCGCCTTGACGTACGCATCGTCGAAGGCCAGTTGGAACAAATGCTTCGTATCATCCCACTTGGTCGTGTACTGGCTCTTGGGGACGATCTTGCCGTTGCCCAGATCGGTGACCTCCACCGTCTGCTTGTCCGGAACCAGGTACTGGTCGTACTGGTCGGTGACCACAACGTTCTTCACATCGTAGGCGAGCTGTCCGGGCAGTTTCGGCGTGGTGGTCAGCTGGTACTCGACCTTCTGGCCGGGGAAGACGACCTTGCCGTCCACGCTTTCCTGCGCGCCACCTTGGGAGGCTTCGCCGATGACGTCCTTCTTGACCGGCGGCACATACCCGCAGATCCACGGTTCGTTCGTCGGTTCCCGGTCGCCGTTCACGGTCTGCGCGCCGCTGTTGGTCAGCTTCGCGCCCGAACCGGTCCCGTTGGCGGGGGTTTCGCAGAACGTGAGCTCGTCACCGGGCTGCTTGCCGAAATCCTTACGGACCTGGGCGGCGCCCTTGCCGTTCGCCATGTTCACCACACCGGGGATCAGCAGCGTGTACTGGCGGTGGTTCTTCAACCCCTTGAGGGCCTTGAGCGCATCCGCCTTCATGCTCACAGTGGCCTTGGTGCCCGCCGCCGTGATGTCGAACTGGCCGGTGACGTCCTGTCCCTTGTTGACGATGTCATACACACTGGAAGCGGTGTTGGACTGGGCGTCCATCATGTACACCTTGATGCCCTTCGTGTCCGCGTCGAACAGGTAGTCGGCCTTCGTCCAATCATCCTCCAACGTGAACGTGGTTGGCGCGTCGATCAGATTCGCGCTGATGACGCCGTTGACCACAGATGCGACCTTGTCACCGTCCAAGAACACGTTCTGGTCGGCGCCCGTGTTGTTGGTGTGCTCCGGGTCGATGACCGCGGCCCACTTGCCTGACGCGTCCTGCTTGATCCACGACTTGTCCGGATTCGGGCCCCACACCGGGAACTCCTTTTGGTCGGTGTCCTGGCTGGTGTCGTTCCACAACACCGTGCCCTTGTCGGTCACCTTGTTGATGTCCGGCTTGGCCACGGTCACGTCCAAATGGAACGAGTACGTGTGGTCGAGTGGCATCATCGTGGTGGTGTCCTTGCGTACCGCGGTGACGGTGTTCGCGTTCTTGTCCCAATTGATCGTGAACTGATCCGAAATGTCCTTGTCGTTGTCGGTCTCATCGAGCACCTTCATGTTCGACACCGAATAGTTGACCCCATTCGGGGTGATCGTGTCCGTGAACCGCATCGCGTAACCGCCACGGCCCGTACCCGAACGGATCACCGTATGGTTCACCATCGCGTCCGCGCTCACACCCTGTTCGATCTCCTTGACCGGGGCGGCCGGCGGCACATCCACAATACGGAACGACTCGGAGGCCTCACGGTCGGCGGTATCCACCGCGGCCTTCATATGGCCCTGCTTGGGTACCTGCACATCGAACCAGTACGTGCCGGACGGCCACGCCTTCCAACCGAAATCAGCCGGCGCGAACTCCGGGCTGCGCGTATCGCCCTTCGTGGTGATCCTCACACTCTTCGTCACGTTCTTCGCGCCCACATACCTGTTGCCGTCATAATGCATGATGACGTTCGCGTTCACCTGCTGCGCGTCCCCTCGGGATTGGGAGGCGTGGATGGTGTCGCTCACCTTGCCGGTGCTGCCTGTTTTCAGATCCTGGGGCGCGTTCACATTCGTGGTGACCGTCAGATCATAATCCACCACCGGCGGGGCGGGCTGGTACTTGTCGAGCACGATGATGGCGATGCTGGTGTCGTCATGGACGTTGCGTTCCATGATCTTGTTCACGCTATCCGACGGATTATCATCGAACGGAGTAGACGTGTAGTACGGACACGTGCCGGCGTAGTTGTATCGAACTGGTGCGACGTACTTGTTCCAGTTGTCGATCCACGTCGAACGCGCCACGATGCCGGAACCGTTCCAGCCGTTCGTGCCCTGCGCCTGCGAACCGGCGACCGCACCCACGGCGACGACACGGCAGTTCGCCTGACCCGCCTCGTTCGGATGCCGCTGATTGAACCCGCGCTCGCATTCCGTACGCGCCTGATCCAACGCGGCCTGCGCCTTGGCCGGACCATTGTAACTGCCGCCCTCATCGAGCATCGTCACACCACCCGCCTGCATGGCCTTGCGCACCGAATCCAGACTCGTGGCCGGACCCCACGACCCATCCGGGCCGTCCCTATACTGCCAGAACTGCGCGGCGTCCAACCCGCCGCCACCCGTACCGGGCTGGTTGCCGCCGCCGCCCGCGGCGAACGCGGCCGGCGCGACACCACCCATCAACGTGGCCGCCGCGACAACGGCCGCGGCCGACCGGCGCCAAAGCTTGTTGAGGGAACCACGCCCTCGTTTGTGTTGTTGTTCCGCCATGGGGACAAAACCTTCCTGTTGTCTTCCGTCCAAAACCGGGCGCAGCCATCCAGCCGCCTAGGCAAGCGAGGCCACCACCCTGCTGTTTGGTGTCAGGCATGCAGCAGAAAATCAAACCAACATGTTTCCGCTACATGCTTCCACTACTATACCAAACCTGTGCAGAAGAAAACAGTCAAACCTTCATATTGAATACACAGAGTTTCGGAACACTTTTGCTATGCCTGCAAAACGTCGAAAACAGCACGATAGCGGTCATTTGATATGGATCTATGGTGCCAAAAGTGCCGAATTGACGCGATGGTTCGCTTGTGTTGTGGTATGCCGGCGCCCGGCAAGATGATTCTTGTTCCGCTTGTAGCCATGGCTGTATTTATGTTCGATCACGTCTTGGGCGGTCACGAAAAATAGTCTGGTGAATACATTGAGTCATTCGGCATAACCGTTGCAAACTACATTACCACAGAACTATGGTATTATAGTGCATATGTGGAATGTGATACTTGATCCCATAGCCGACTGGCTACAGCAGATTGACGACGACTCCGCCCGTCAGATACTCGCAGCCATCACCGTGCTCCAAGAAGAAGGCCCGAACCTCAAAAGGCCACTCGTCGGCAAGATCGAAGGCTCATCCACCATCAAAAACCTCAAAGAACTCCGGCCCGGCTCCCACGGACGGAGCGAAATACGCATACTGTTCACCTTTGATCCGAAGAGGAACGCCATCATGCTCGTTGGAGGTGACAAGCAACGTAAATGGAACAAGTGGTACCCGCAAGCCATCCGACAAGCGGAAACTAACTACATCGCATGGTTGGAACAACAAGAAAAGGAATAATAATGAGCTACACCATCGAAGACTTCGCTCGCGACCACAACATCACCCCGGAAGAGAACGCACAAGCTGTTGCCCAACTCCGTCGCGACATGCGCCTGTATGAACTCAGGGAAGCCCGTAAGGAAAACGGATTGACGCAGGCGCAGCTGGCCGAACGCATGGGGGTCAACCAAAGCCGCGTATCAGCAATCGAAAACAACGGCGGAACCCATGCGATGGTGGATACGCTGCGCAAATACATGGAGGCTCTTGGTGGGCGGCTTGACGTCATCGGTACCCTTCCGGATGGGCGGCAGGTAAAACTGGGCTGACCGCCGCCTCGCTCCATTGCGCGAACTCCACCGTCCGGGCATGTCCAGCACGCTGGTGTTTGCGCAGGCGACTCCTTGTTGACAGCGGTCCTTGTTCTCGCAGGCACGAAAATAGTTGTGTGGCGGGGAAGCGTTCCGCCCCCCATTATTCAAGACTTCAGCGTTGAATTGGAGCTCGACATGCGGCGTCACAATCAGAAGCGCTGCCTACGCCGTGTCCACCGCTGACAGGTCCACCGCCCGAATTGCTGCCCGTGTTGGGGGTGGAGGGGGCTGCGGGCTGTGCTGGTGCGGCGGGGGCCGTGTACTGGGGTGTGCTCTGCTGTGGTGCGGTGTATTGCGGTGTTGCCGGCGCCGTATACGTGGGCGTGTAGGACTGTTGTGGCGCCACATACTCCTGCTGGGCTTGGGCTTGGGCTGCGGCTGCGGCTTGTGCTTCGGCTTCCTTGCGGGCTTTCTCTTCAGCAGCCTGCTTGGCTTTGACGGAGGAGTCCGCCTTACCCATGAGGTCCTTGAGCTGCTTGGCCTGCGAGTTCATCGCCTTGACGTCCTTGCCGTCGCGGGTTTTGGTAGCCTTGTCGATCATGGTCTTGAGATCCTTGCGGGTCTTGTCATCCTGTACTTTGCCATCCGTCGCCTTGTACTTCTTCTGCGCGGCGGTGAGCTGCTTGGACAGAGCCTCCTTGGCGTCCTTCAACGTCTTGGCGTCGTGGGATTTGTTGACCGCGGCCACGGCCTTCGACAGGGAGGCGGTGTGCGTGCTGTACCATGCGGCATCCTTGTCGATCTGCGCCGTCACCTCACGCAGCCCGTCCACACCGTCCACGTTGCATGCGGCCAGATCCGGCACGGTCTCCTTGTAGGCGGCGGCCAGAACCGTGACCGTATCACCATCCTCGACCTGCTTGCCGGTGATCTTCACCGCCTCGGCCGCGTCACGGTCGTGCAGCGTGTCGTACTTGTTGCGCGCCACCCGCAGCGTCTCGGAAGCCTGCGCGCACGCCTCCTTCGCCTCCACCAATTGCGCGGACACGCTGTGCTGGTAGATGGCGACCGCACCGCCGGCGGCCAGAATGGCGACCAGCAGCGCCGAAACGCCGATGACGATCCGCTTCTTCTTATGGCTGTCAGGGGTGGTGTTCTTCATATCGTCGTGCATGACATCCTCTCTTCAGTCACTACCGTTCATTGTCTCACGATTCACGCCATTCGGATGAATCAGACAATGAAGGGCGGTTCCGGCAATACCGGAACCGCCCAGAAAGAAGGGGAGATTGAGGAGGGGGTCGGGAGTCAGAAACCGTTGTGGTTGAATACCATCGTCCCAGCGCAGAGATGATCACACGCGGGAACACGTAAATGAACGGTCAACGCTGAATTGGTTTCATTGCTTCAGCTTGGCATGCTGCATCACACGGTCCCGTCATGCCGTGTCCGCCGCTGACGGGACCGCTGCCGGTGTTGGGCTTCGCCGGCTGTGCGGGCGCGGCCTGCTGCGGTGCCGTGTACTGGGGTGCGCTCTGCTGCGGCGCCGTGTACTGCGGTGTGGCGGGAGCCGTGTACGTCTGCTGGGGTGCGATGTATGTGGGCGTGTACGACTGCTGCGGCGCGACATACTGCTGCGCTTGCTGCTGCGCCTGCGCCTGCGCGGCTGCCGCGGCTTCGGCTTCCTTACGCACCTTCTCCTCGGCCGCTTTCTTGTCGGCGTCCTGCTTGGCTTTCACGCTGTCGTTGACGGTTTTCATGGCCTTGTCCAACGCAACCTGCGCGTCCTTGATCTTCTTCACATCCTTGCCGTCCTTGAGTTTGCCGGCCGTGTCCAGTTGCTTCTTCAACGCGTCGCGGGTCTTGTTGTCCTTGACCTTGCCGTTGGAGGCATCGTACAGTTTCTTCGCGTCTGTGATCTTCTTTGCCAATGCGGCCTGCGTGTCCTTCAACGTTTTCGTGTCGCGTGCTTTGACGACGTTCTTCACGTCCGCGTCGATGGTCTTGGTGTGCGTCTCGTACCAGGTGGTGTTCTTGTCGATCAGGCCCGTGTTGCGTTCGAGCGCTGTCTTGTCGTCCACGTTGCACGCGACCATCTTGGGGGCCTCGTCCTCGCTGTCCTTGGCCAGGGCGGTCACGACTTTGCTGTCCTCGACCTGTTTGGCGGTGATCTTCACGGCCGACTTGTATGCGTCGCCGTTGATCAACGCATTGTAGTTGTTTTGCGCCACGCGCAGACGGTCGGCCGCTTGCGCGCATGCGGTCTTCGCTTCCGTCAGTTGTGAGGTCGCATGATGTCGATGTACGGCCAGTGCGACGCCCGCGGCGATGGCGATCACCGCGATGGCCGTGATGATGATGGCGATGATCCGTTTGCTCATCGTGTTCTTCGTCTTGGTTGGTTGTTCCATTGTTCTCGTCTCCTTTGCCATGGCCTGTGTCCCCTGTCATGGCGGTTGTGCTCAAATATGATTCTCCCACATGTTTTCTGTGGATTGACGCGCGCGTGTGCGGTTCAGCAAGCGTACTAGTGTCGGTCGTCCATGTTCGTGCTCCTTATGGTGGTTCAGGTGAAGACCACCTGTTTTGTGTGGTTGATTACAGTATAGGGCCGACAATCGCAGGACACGCCCACGGCACGCGGGATATGCGTGTGGCAGCGTGTTGTTCCTGCCGTATTCCATGGATGCCGGATCACGGCAGGAACGACACGCACGACCAGACGACCAGCGTCAGCAGTCCTCCCAATCCTCGTCGAACAGTTCCCTGAGCCTGCTGGGCGTCAACGGATCATAAGCCACATAGTCGTACAACTGCTCAAACCTGCCTCCGGCGTACACGAACCGCTATGATATATGCGCTTACTTCTGTGCGTTTCTGCCCATATATACTGTGAT
>ERZ778515.1238-NODE-1238-length-19064-cov-7.719817_pt1 | contig 19064 bp, 17 predicted proteins | sample MGYA00510343_ERZ778515 | MGnify/ENA primary metagenome ERZ778515 (study PRJEB29527, sample SAMN07138965) | mouse gut metagenome | material: feces | host: mouse | place: China:Nanjing | collected 2016-01-25 ...
AATATATCAGATTTTTTCTTTGGCGGATAGACATAAAATCGTGCGTTTACCGTGTCTAAAACTTTTATCAAGTGCACAACAATCGTAATTGTTCCATAAACTCTTTGAAAATTTCTTTTACCAAATTTTTACTGGCCAATTCTGTCCCTTGAAAACAATGTCAAACTTCGTTATATTTAATTATAGTAATGATCTATTTCTTCTATACTTATGTGCCAAAATCTAGGCTTTCTTACTGACTACGCATTAAGAGTAGTCATGTCTTATGCACATGACGCGGAAATAAAATATGCTTTAGATTGCGTCTGGTGCGCGAGTATGGGAAATAATTTTTCCTGCTCGATTATCGCAAATTAATAGACTCTTGAAGTCTCTTTGCACCTAATGTTATGAAAATTTTTTATTAAACAGATAATCAAACTTATGTTTATATAATAGAAATTTAACCGTAAAATCAGGTAGAATGGAGATTCAAAAGGCTATCATTATAAAAAATGGAGGTTTTACAAATGAAACGTTTTAATTTAAGAAAATGGTGGTTAATGTTGGCTCTGGTGATTTTAATTCAAAATGGTACTGTCATCGTATCTAATACAAATGATTGTTCTAATGAAGGAGATATTTCAATCCTAAGTGATAAACCTTATTTAGATGATGATATTTCATAAAAAATAACATCAAATTTTCCATAATAATAAAAAAGTATCCAATTATTATTTTTTGTATATAATAGTAACTCTTTTCTAAAAAATAGTAAGTAAACACCCTACAGGAATCAATTTTCAAATATTTTTGATTGATAAAATGATTTATCAGTATTCTGCTTACAAAAATGGCTGAGCATAATGCATTGTTGCAGTTTCTCAGTCATTTTTTCTTTCTCGCACAATCGACCTGCATCCTGTTCACACTGATTCTCATTCCACAAAATGTTATACAGACTATCAGCAATTATCCACATTCTTCTACATATTAATGATTCTTTAAGTAACTTTTTACTTAAATCTATTGAAATACGATATTCTCCTATATTTCCTAATTCGTTTATAACACTTACTACAACAAATTCATATATCACTATACAATCGGGCAATGCATTTCTTTTTGCAAACCAGTCAAAAAATTGTAACAAAAAATCAATACCTTTCATCTTGTCTAAATCTTCAGATACCTGCACTTTTTTCCGAATACAAAACATTTCCATCTGCGTCAGATACACCTCATCCAAATTATATAATCTTTTCACTTTGAGTGTACACCGAAGTGCCTCTTCTTCCCTCACTATAAACTCCTTCCTTGTAATCTTACCTTCCATCCAATCCAAAGAAGCCTCCGCTTCCAAAAAATATTGTTTATTTTCTGGTATATCCATAGAAACTCGCTCTTTCATTAATTTTAATAGCATTCTAGCTTTGTCTGGCTCACGATTATTGCGACACACTGCAATTTCCTCTCTTAATTTCAGTACTTCTCTGTCATTTGTCACAAGTCGTGCACGCTGAAATTCTTTAGAAATACCAAGCTTTCGCAACAGTTTTCCCAGCACCTCCTGTTGCATGTTCGCTTCCTTTTTCTCTGTTCTGCGCAGTGTTCTAACAGAACAAATTCCCTCACACAGTTTCTTCTGCGTTATTCCATACATATTTCTGCGTATGCGCAATACATCCCCTACATAGAACATCCATCTCTGCCGATACAGATAAGTAGAATCTTGCATATATGCTGGCACATGATATTCCGCGCAAAGACTTTTTAACAATTTCACAAAATTCTTACTCTCTTGTATGTTCTCTTTTAATGCTTGATCTTCATTCTCAAACTGTACACTCATTTCCTCTAACAATTTAATTTTTATTTCCAAAAGTTCCAATAAATAATACGCTCGTCCAGAATCACGCAACATTTCAATTGCTCGATCACAGATTTGTAAATACACAATCATTGCATTTTTTGTTATTGGTACATTATTATTTGCATAGGCTTCTCGCAAATAATAATACAGAATCTTTGGATATATTTTTACCTTAGACAGTGTATCATATGTAGTGCGTTCCACAAAATCCAACAATACTTTACATTTCTTTTCAAAATCCATCTCTTTATGAGAATACACATACTCCAAAACCACATTGATTTCCTGAATAGACAACACTATCTTCTCATAGGACATATATTCTATATCAGGAATTGTACATTTTACCGCAGCTTCATAACATGCTCTAATCGCACTAGAATCTGCTTTCTGTTGTTTTAATATCTCTGCCTTCATCATTAGACAAAACTGTTGTTGTACTTTGTCCTTTGTCAAATCCTGCATCTCATAATTCTGGATAAGCTCCTGCGCTTTTTCTGTCTCTTTAAATTCTATCGCACATAAAATACAACGCTGTCGCTCCCATATTGCATAGTCTTCAATATTTAACATATTTTCATACAGATCACTCGCAATCCCAAGTCTACCCAGCAGACAATCCCGCATACTTTTTGAGATAGGTCGCTGTCCTTTCTCAATTCTCGCAAGGTTACTGACCGTCATCAAGCCTCTTGACAATTGTTCCAACAATACACTTTGTTCTTTTCTGACATGCTTTAAAAAACGGGGAAAATCCTGCCCTGCTTCCAAACGTTTTTTCTTCATTTATCTTTTACTACCTTTTCTGTGCAGTTTGTTGACTCTACTACAACGAATATTCAGTAATTGGCTATTTTTGTAACAGTTCAGATACTTTCACTGTTACGGACAAAAATCCATGCAAAATCGCCTTTGGCGATGGATTTTTGCTTGCAGCCACCACGTTGTTTTATGGTATTTGCAGCAAAGTGCAAATACCTATCTGAACTGTTACCTATTTTTACCTATTTTCCTAATAGCACTACTTCTCAAATTTTGATATAGCCACCATTACGCCTACGTTTGTGATTATTGTATTAGCAATTTGTTATCACGCTTCTTTTTGAATTTCAGATACTCTGTATGTTCCTTGAAAAGTTTCTGATACGCGATATCCATTTTATCTTTCGCATTATAATTTTTATAATGTTATATTTTTACTTTTTTCACATTATCCCTATCAGATTACCATCTTTTATTCGCGTAAACAAGAGACATAACTGTCCAAAACATGTTTTGCAAAAAACAGCTCAATTAGAAAAAGAATGAAAATATCCTAAAAAGACCATATAAGATCCGGTGTATTAATTCATATTTTGTAGAATAGAACTGTTAAAAACCACAAATAACATAATTAATAAAATGTATCGAGGTGGATACGAATGAAAGCACAAGAAGCAGTTGTATTGCGCATTAAAAGTCTATGCAAAGAAAGGAATCTGAAGATATCACAGTTGGCCTATTCTGCAGGTATGCCGGAGTCGACCCTGAAAAACGTTATGAATGGTCACAGCAAAAACACTGGAATCGTGACTATCAAAATAATATGTGATGGGCTTGATATTTCATTGGATGATTTCTTTCAGTGCAGCCTGTTTCATAAGCTGGAACAGGAGATTAGCTGAAAATTTTTTCGGTTTGCAGGGAGCTAAGGAACCGCCCATGCAATGATCTGAGCCACATCCTTAGGTGTCACATACATGAGTGAACTGTCACGCGGAATCTTATGATACTCCCAGCAGCCGGAAGTTTTCTCTCCTTGGAAGAACCGCCCCTTGCTTATGACAGTATAATTTTCGTCGCCAATTGGACATGCAAGAACAACTTTTTTATCCTCAGAAATAATATTCAAATAAATCTGGTCACAGTCATCATCATCTGGTGCAACCCACCATACAAAGTTCTGTCCCCTGTATTGAATCCGCCGTCGTTTTCGTAAAAGTACTCCCATTGTAATCCTCTCTTATGTTTTTGTTTACAATCTATCACGGTTCTTAAAAAATAAGAACACAAATCTGCCAGAGTCGAATAAAACCAATTACAGTCTATCACGATTCTTAAAAAACGTAAAGAAATACTATAATAATTGGAATTATTATTAATTTCTACGTTCATAAATCGTTCATAATTCTTTGAAAAATAATTCAATAAATAAACATGATTTAGACATGAAAGCACATTATACTATAAACATAAGGTGATACAAAACAGCGCCTTAAAAACAATGAGTGATAACTTTACTTATAATAACTTTTTCATAATATATGCCAAGTAGTCATAAGATTACTTGGCATCCTCCCTTTTATAGAGAAAATTTTTCCTTGCAATATCAATTATAAAAGTCCTTAAATGTTGTCTATTAATATATCTTCTTAAGTCCTTTCTTATTTCCAATTTTTTATGTATCTATAAGAAATTACTTGCATTTTTTTACATATTCTTGTATAAATATTAATAAAGAGAATAGCCCTGACAGGATATTCTCTCTTTTTATGCGCACAGGCACCCAAGTGAAATTTGTCAGCAGAAGCTGATGGGTGCCCGGCGCGCAAGTAGGGAAGAAAAATCTTCCCTACTTGATTACGCAGACCCGTGCAGAGGAAATAAATCGCTAAGGCAGCGAACGGGTCGCGCGGCGAGTAGAGGAAGTAATCTTCTCTACTCACTTAATTTTTTATGGGAGGTTCAATTTATGCTTGATATGATTGCAAAAATTAACAGTGCTGTCAACGGCGTGGTGTGGGGGATTCCAATGCTAATATTAATTATTGGCACTGGAATCTGTATGACTGTCCGCACCAAATTTTTCCAAATTATGCACGCCCGTCATGTGTGTGAAAAGACAATTGGCGGTGTATTTCAGAAGGAAAGTGGTGTCACCCATTCCAAAGAAAAAGCATCCATCTCACAATTTCAAGCGCTGTGTACAGCGCTTGCCGCAACGATTGGTGTAGGCAACATTGCAGGAGTTGCAGCGGCAATCGCAGCAGGCGGTCCTGGCGCTATCTTCTGGATGTGGCTTTCTGCCTTCTTTGGTATGATGACCAATTATTCAGAAAATGTGCTTGGGATTTATTATCGACGAAAAAACAGCCATGACGAATGGTGTGGTGGGGCAATGTACTATTTGCGAGATGGACTTGGAACGAAAAATGGGTGTGGTGGTATTGGAAAGGTGCTTGCGATATTGTTTTCTATCTTCTGTGTTCTCGCCTCGTTTGGTATTGGTAATATGAGCCAAGTAAACACAATCTCTGGCAATATCACTTCAGTATTTCACATTGCAGCACTTGACCGCGAAATTTCATTTGGCACCATTAAAATCAATCTATATGCTCTGATTATTGGGCTATTACTTATGGTACTCGCAGGGCTTGTAATTGTTGGGGGCATCAAAAGAATCGCACAGTTTACTGAAAAATTTGTACCATTTATGGCTTGTGCATACATACTGGGTGCTCTCATTGTATTTATAGCAAATATTGGAAAAGCTGGTGAAGTATTTGGTTCTATTTTCAGTTTTGCTTTTGGGTTTCGAGCAGTCGGCGGTGCCGCTGTTGGTTTAGCAGTTAGAAGTGCTATGACATGGGGTTTGAAACGTGGGGTGTTTTCCAATGAGGCAGGTCTTGGCTCCTCTGTGATGGTGCACTCTGCCTCCAATGTAATAGAACCAGTAAGACAAGGTATGTGGGGAATTTTTGAAGTATTTGCGGACACAATTGTTGTCTGTACACTCACCGCCTTCTCAATTCTCTCCACAGGACTAATTGACCTGCACACAGGCGAGATGTTATCTGTAAATGAACAGACAGCACTTGTGAGCGAGGCTTTTGGCACAGTATTTAATATTGGTGGAATCAACATTGGCGGTGCCTTTATCGCGGTTGCAATTCTGCTTTTTGCGTTTTCCACTGTCCTTGGCTGGAGTTACTATGGCACAAAAGCTTGGGAATTTTTGTTTGGAACAAAGGCAACAATTGTTTATAAAATTGTTTTCGTAATATTTATTGTTTTTGGTGCTACTATGAATCTCAATCTCGCTTGGGATATTTCTGATACCTTTAACGGACTAATGGCAATTCCAAACCTAATTGGTGTATTGACACTCTCTGGGACTGTAATTAAAATCACCAAAAACTATATTGCACGTACATTCCATAGCGCTACAGAACCCCCAATGCTATCTGCATTTGAGGATATTCAAAAAGAACAAGAAAACAAATGGAAGGCTACCCACAGCCGGCTCTAATAGCCGGCTGCGAATGTTCCCTCGTGCCGCCCAGAAGAATACTGTTCTCCTAGTACACTATGTATTCCTTTTTTATTATAGGAATACAGAAGAAAACCAGAACAACGGTTTGCATCTAGTCTGTCAAAGTCTGTCTCATCTTTTTTCTTGTGATACCTGCTGAATTGATACTGCGCACTGGGATCTTTTGCGAGCGCTTCTTCAAACTTTTTGATATTGATGCGGTCTACTGCACGTCGCTCCAAATCAGATTTTGCATTTGCCAACTGATTTTCATCAGCCGCTGACTGATATTCTTTCATCTGTCTCGCAAACTGTTCTTGGTCACTCTGCTTGGAATCCCTATCACTTCGCGTATAAGTATCCTGCCCACGCAAATCATATACTGTATCCTCTTTTGTCATATAGGTGCCTAATGCTTCCTCTATGGTAAAAGCATTCGTGGTGCGTTCTTTTGTATTCTGTGGATACCTGTCCCGCGCAGTGATGCCTCCTATACGCGACACTCTTTGCAGCGTAAGTTCTCGTCTTCTATTCATCTGCTGCCACCTCCCTGTGACTTTTGTCAGTAAAATCCCTTTCACCTACATTATATATATCGGTCAAATCTCGTTAGCCTTTATCTTTTCTTATTTATCACGCTTTTCCTAATATCAAAAATTTATTAATAAATGAATAAACAGTTCACATTCAATAGTTATTTAGATGTGGTTATTAAAGTCCTACAATAAAAATTTAATTTTTTTATGAAAGTCGTGAGATTTTTTGTCGCTGAATGTGTTATATAAAAGTAAGACAAAAATAACACAATTTTAGTTACAATTCACACCAACGCCAGTTTTTATCAGCTTATAAATAATTGAGGTGTGAATTATAACAGATTTTGCACACAAAATGCTAAAAGGCAAGCATTTTGGCGCATGATTCCCACTACTTTGGCGTAGGTATGAAAAGTAACCAATTTTATATTTGTTTTGCCTGTGAATAAAAACCATGTTCCATATTTTAAAAAACTATGATATACTGATAAGAAACAGGAACTTTTTATCCTATTCGCAAAATAAAATTAAGAAAAGAGGTATCCATATGTTTACTGAGCAAAAATTAGAACAACACTATGCTTCCATTCCCTCTGATGCACTTCACATTATCCGCGATGAGTACAAATGGGCACTTGAAGAATGTGGTGTGCACAATGAAGAACAGCTAAAATACATAGAAAAAGCGCTCAGTCTAAGAGGCGAAAGTCTTGCTGTGCGCTTAAATCGCAAAATTCTTTTTCTATGTAAGTGCGGACAAAGTCGTATTGTGACTACGAATGTTTCTGACGATCAGATTAAAATGTTTATCTTTGAACAGTACAAAGTAGTTTGTCCAAAATGCAGAACTGCAAACATGTATACATGGAAGTATATGGACTAGAAATTATATTTTTTCTATTAAAATGTATCCGCTTCGGGCAGGTAAAATGGTAATGGAAACCAGCCCGCGGGTGCATTTTTTAATTTGCTTTGTTCGCCTTTAAGCTGCTCTACAAAATAAAAGTTGGTCGTCAACAATTTTGCAAGCTCCATCGATTCTAATACGACATCAGCTTTCTGCGCTGTGCGGGTTACACAAATATTAGTTTCTGTAATTGACAACTGATATGATTCTGTAACCGCTGTCTGTTCATTGCAAATGCCTATCACATAAGTTCCTGCGACAAGCGTGCTATACTTTTGCTTCCATTTTAGCAAAAACGTAAGAACTTTATCATAATCAAGAATCTTTATCATATGTGATATTGAAATATTCCAATAATCACACATTTTTTCCAGCCATTCTATCTTGTCTATCTCATCCATTCCTGCACTCATTTCTAGTTGGTCTATATTAAATTCTGACATTAAGTCTCTTATCACTGCCGGAAGGATTTGTACATCTTCCAACTCAAACTCTGAGATACTTCCCTGTCCCTCAGACAAAACAACATACCCAATTGTCTGTTCTCCTTTTAAAACTGCATATGCAATCGCCCCATAGCTTTGCAAACTCAGCCAAAAATCTTCCTCTGACCGTGTTGTCACAATTCCACGTCGATAAAGCTCATAAAAATAAGCAATCCTAGAACTTTCTGAACGTATCTCCTCAAAATGATACGATTGCTCTATTGTTGTAGGTTCCTTATAAATCTGAGCACAACAATGACGAATATTATTAGGCTCTATATGGAATCTGTAACGAATACCTGCATGCTCAAAACCATAGTGTTGGTATCTGTGTCTATCACCGTCCAAAATCATCAGTGCACAGCCTTGCCTAACTGCATCCTCCTCAACCTGTTTCATCAGTTCTATCATGTATCCTTTTCCACGCGAATTTGGATGCACACACACAGTTCCCAAAAAACAGGCTTTGATAGCATACTCGTTCTTGTCAGTTATCCGCATTGTCAATGGATAACTGTCAATTAATGCACGTACTTTGTTTTCTTCCCGAATAATATGATGTGTTGGTATTTGGCAACGCTCTTTAGAATATGCCTTTGGCAAAAGCGTGGCAAAATCAGTATTGCTATATTCCATACTAAACACCATATTTGCAAAATCCAGAAGTTCTTCTGTTTTCTGAGTACTATTTTCGACAAACTGCTCTTTGCTATAATTCCAATCTAAAAAACTTTTATTCATTCTGCATCAACCTTTTTGATTGCTTTTGGTTTGGCAACCACTTTTGGTTTTGCTACCGCTCTTGGTTTTGCCACTGCCTTTGGTTTATCTTCTGACTTTTCCAGCTGAACTGGTACTTCCGTCAATTCCGCAGCAATTTCCTCTGTTGGTATATCATCTTCCACAGCAACTTCTTCAGATTCCTCTGTAATTATATCTTCTTCTAACTCCTCTGGTTCCTCTACTACTGGAAAAATCCCTTCCAAATCAACATCTGCATAACACAAAGAACAAGTTCCGTTAATGGACGCCCCATTGTTTACCTGAATTGTCTTCGCCTTGATATCACTGTCTACAATCGCACCATCTCCGATAGTAATCCCATTTCTAACATCAATATTGCCTTGTATTGCACCGTCAATCACTAAATCCTCAGCCATAATATCGCCAAGAATTACAGTGTTTTCCCGCACAGCTGCTCCTTTTTCACATGCAATCTGCCCCACAATAAAAGAGTCCTTTGTAAAAAGGTTCTGTGCATTGATATTTCCTGTAACATTTCCTGTAATATTAACCTGATTATCTGAATTAATATCACCATTTACCACTCCATACATATCTAGTCTTCCATTAATAGAAATATTTCCATTTATAACTGTTCCCTTTGGAATGACCGCCGTTTCTATATTATTTGTTTCTTCAAAATTATCCATTGTAATAAACCTCCCTGAAAAAAATCGAATTTTGTCACTTTCTATACTATATTAAATCCTATTTGGCCCTAAAAATCAATAGAATTTCAAATAATTATAACTGTCCTGTTAAAATATATAAAAATTGTCTATTTCTAAAATGTCACTTTGCAGTATACTAGACAGTAGTGTTTATTATTATCATATGCATAAATAAGCAAATCAATCAAAATTTGTGTAAAATGAGGAGGAATATTTATGAAACAAAAAAATGCAATGGCCTATAAAGTCGCCTTGACTGGCCTAATCGCAGCGTTATCTTACGTTGTCTTTACCTTTTTACAAATCAAAATTATAATTCCAGGTACGCCAGAGGCCACTAGTATCCATCTAGGAAATGCTATCTGTGTATTAGGTGCTCTGTTGCTAGGCGGGGCTTTGGGCGGTATTGGCGGCGCAATTGGAATGACTGTTGGTGATCTGCTCGACCCAATCTATATTTTGTCTGCGCCCAAAACATTTATATTAAAATTATGTATTGGTCTTGTCACAGGGATTGTAGCACACAGAATTGGACATTTATCTGCTTGTAAAGATTCTAAAACCGCATTCAAATGGTCTCTTTTTGCCGCAATCTGTGGCCTTGGATTTAACATGATTTTTGACCCAGTATTTAGTTATTGTTATAAGCTAATAATTCTTGGAAAACCAATTGCAGAGCTAACCCTACTTCCAAATCTTATCACTACAACCGTCAATGCAATTGCTTCTGTTATTGTATCTACCGCTGTATATAACGCCCTTCGTCCCGCTCTAAAAAAGGCTGGGCTGTTTCCAATCGTAGAAACATCTGTAAATACAAATAGATTTCATGCGAAGAAAAACGCTGCCTAAAAGCAGCGTTTGACGGGTTACTTGCTTTATTCCAAAGTAAACACTTCAATATTTTGAGAAAGCCCCTTTGACATTGTAATAATTCGGTCAACTTCTTCACTGCACTCAGAAACAATCTGCCTTAGCTCCTGCATGGAAGCAGAAGTTTCCTGTGTACTTGCTGCATTCTGTTGTGCTATAGTTGCTAGATTTTGGACCGCATTGAGGATATCTGACTTCAGGTCATTAATCTTACTAATTTCGCTCTGAATATTGTCAACAGCTCGCCCTACCTCTCCAACTTCTTGGTTTAAATTTTCAAACACTGAACGTGTTCTACCAAGCTCATCCCCTTGTTTCTCCATAGCTTCTGTCACATTTTTCATGGTGTCAACAGTCGTGTTAGAATTTGTAATTAGCATTGCAATAATACTTGTAATGCGACTTGCAGATTCCGCTGATTGCTCTGCAAGTTTGCGGATTTCATCTGCCACAACCGCAAATCCCTTTCCATGTTCTCCTGCGCGCGCTGCCTCTATACTAGCATTTAGAGAAAGCAAATTGGTCTGGTCTGCAATGTCTGTAATAATATCCGCTGCCGACTGAATATCTTGTGCTGACTGATTTGTCATGTTTGTCTGCTCATAAACCACATCAAAGGCATCCTTGGTCTCATCACTAATGCGAATTAACTCTACGAGTGTATCTTCCACACTTCTATTGTACTCCCGCATTTTATTTGTATTGCCAGCAAGCTGTTCTGCATTAATTGTAGTTGAATCAACTGCCTCTCCCATATATGAAATCTTTTTTCCCACATCAGAAGTATCCTGCGCCTGTCGTGTGGAACCTGTCGCCATTTCTTCCACGGCTGTATCCACACTGCCAATATTGTTCGTCATCTTCCCAAAAGAGCCTGAAAAACCTTCTGAAATCTCATCTAGTCCTGTTGCAGTTGCCTTAATTTCCACCACAATTTCTGACAAACTATGCACCAACTTCTCAACACTATTCGCAATATCTCCTATTTCATCTCCTCTGCTAAGAAGTCTACGCTCTACAGTCACATTTAGCGCTCCATCTGCAAGTCTATTCAGTTTTGCAGTAACTAGCTTAATTGCTTTGACTAAAATACCCACTGATATATTCGTTACAATAATACCCACAACAAAAACTAACATAAGAATCAATAAATTTTTAATAAAGTTTGTCGTATTAATCGCATTAATATGTCCTTTCTCAAGTCCCACAAAGGTCATACCTATAATCTGTTCCGAATTATACTGATACAATGGACAATACATTGCATAGTAAGTATTATCACCAAGTATCACATTTTCAGAATAGTAATCTTGCCCTTGCTTAACCACCAAATCATAAATCTGTGGGTCTGCTTCAGTTCCTATCATACGGTTTCCATTCTCATCCATAAGGCTTGTCGCAATACGAAGATTATCATAAAAAACTGTCACTTGAAGGTCAACTTCGTGACTAAAATTATCAAAAAATTGCGTATTATCACTAATATTGCGCTTGCCTTTATAAAATTTTCCATTGGTGTATATATATGTACCTTGTGCAATATTGCTAATTGCTGTCTCGAAAGCATACTGTGCTGTTGTCAACTCATGTTTTACCATCTCTTGTGTAATAGAATTACAAGATGACTTGATACCCACTACAGCCAATACAAACATCAAAACTAAGGGAAATGCTACCACAAGAACAAGTCGCAGTGTAAGTTTTATTCCTTTTCTTCTCATAACATAGCCTACCTTTCCAAACAGTTCCAAAATCTTCCCAATAACTATATTGTTATGCTAACACATTTCGTTGTTTTTTACAATAATTTTAAAGATATATATATGATTTTTGTAGTATTTTTCTATAATTAAACAGAAAAGATTTTCTTTTGCACGACCTATATACCATATAAAAATATTTTTTCTTTGTATGGCTTTGCGCGTGGAAATCCGTAGAAAAGGTTTATTTTCCCCTACTCGCGCGCCGAACGCGGGCAGCATTTACTGCTTATTTCCTCTCCGCGTCCGTGTGCATAAAAAAATTAAGCCAGTAATGATGAAAACTGACTTAATTTTTATAAAAACCTTATTCGCTAGCCCTATCTCTTTGAGCATTTATATGCAATCAAGTAAAGGAAGATGTATCTTTCTCTCCTTCATGCGAACAATTTATTTTGTCTATATGGGTTCGCACGTAAAAAGTGGTGTCGAATAATATCGGTCTCCGCTATCTGGCAAAAGTGCCACAATTGTTTTTCCTGCATTTTCTGGGCGCTTTGCCAGTGCAATTGCTGCAAAAAGAGCAGCTCCAGAAGAAATTCCAGTAAGAATCCCTTCTTTTTTTGTCAACTCTTTTGCAAATTCAAATGCCTGTTTATTTTCCACAGTTATTATTTCATCATAAATACCAGTATCGAGTACCTTGGGAACAAATCCAGCACCAATACCTTGTATCTTATGTGTACCTGCCTGTCCACCTGACAGCACGGGAGAATCTGAAGGTTCCACAGCCACTACTTTTATATTTGCGTTCTTTTCTTTTAGAAATTTTCCAGTACCTGTAATTGTACCGCCAGTGCCAACGCTCGCGACAAAAATATCAACGGTTCCTTGTGTATCTTCCCAGATTTCAGGGCCTGTTGTCTCATAATGTGCCTGCGCGTTTACTGGATTATCAAACTGTGCTGGAATAAAGGCACCCTCAATTTCTTTTGCAAGCTCCTCTGCCTTTTCGATTGCACCTTTCATCCCCTTTGCCCCTTCTGTGAGAACAATTTCTGTACCATAGGCTTTTAGAATATTTCTGCGCTCCACACTCATAGTGTCGGGCATTGTGAGAATCGTGCGATAACCCTTTGTCGCTGCAATCGCAGCCAATCCAATACCAGTATTTCCGCTAGTAGGTTCTATGATGACAGAACCCTCCCTTAAAATACCCTTTTTTTCTGCTTCTTTTATCATATAGTAGGCAGTTCTATCCTTTACACTACCCGCAGGATTACAATATTCAAGTTTTACTAATACTTTTGCCTCTAAATCGTACCTTTGTTCTATATTTACAACCTCTACTAGGGGAGTTTTTCCAATCAGTTCTGTAAATCCTTTATATATTGCCATTATTTTGCTCTATTACAGCAGCCTTTTATTAAAGCTGCTACAAAAACTCCTTTCCACAGCTCTTAAATTCACAAATTCTTTACTATTTTGAGTACGTCTTTCAAGTCCTCAATAATATCGAGTAATACATTCGACTAGAAATTGAATGCAGCACTAATTTTTTCTATTTTTTATCAGTTCTTCAATCTCCGCAAGAGACGGCATTACACGCAGCGCACCTTTTCGGGTTGTAATAATCGATGCGGCAGCATTTGCAAATGTAAGCATTTCTAATAGCTTTAATTTATCAAAATTGTCGATTCCATATTTTAATACATAATGTAAACAGCAACCGCCGAATGTATCGCCCGCACCAGTCGTCTCAATTGTATTTTCTTGCAAAAAAGGTTTTACCTCAACACGAAAATCTTTATAATATGCCCTGCTTCCCTCTTTTCCCATAGAGAGCAAAATAAGCGGAATCTGATACTCCTGACGAATCTTTTCAATGCCAGCATCAAAATCTTCCTCTCCAGTAAACCATTGAATTTCATTGTCTGATATTTTTAAGATATCACAGTGTCCCAAACCATATTTTACTTGCTCCTTTGCATCCTCAAGGGATTTCCAAAGTGGTGGTCTTAGATTTGGATCAAAAGAAATTACTGCGTCAGCTTCTTTTGCAATTCCAATCGCTTTTCTTGTCGCAGCACGCACCCCCTCGTGTGTCATAGAAAGAGTACCAAAATGAAATATTTTAGAATCTCGTATCTGTTCTACTGGAATCTCTGTCTCTGTCAACATCATATCTGCCCCTGGGTTGCGATAAAACGAAAAGTCTCTATCTCCATCAGGATATGTATGAACCAAAGCAAGTGTTGTATGAATCTCCTCATCTTGATACAGGCTATCTGCATTAATTCCTATCTCTGTAATTGCGTCTTTTAACTGTTTTCCGAAGAAATCTTTTCCTACTTTTCCAATAAAGGCTGTCTTATGCCCCAATCGAGAAAGCATTGCTAGGACATTGCAAGGCGCACCGCCAGGATTCGCCTCAAATAGTGGATTTCCTTGATTACTCACACCATTTTCTGTAAAGTCAATTAACAGTTCTCCCAAGGCTGTCACATCATAATTCTTCATAATTTTTGTCCCTTTCTCAACAATCAGCAGTTTACAACTTTCTTTATAAATTTGTAAACTGCTATCAACAATTATAACTGTTATCTAAATTGAGTAGGGAAGATTTGTCTTCTCTCTACTCGTGCGTCGCTTTAGCGGCTTATTTTCTCTGCACAGGGCTGTGCATAAAAAAGACCACTGTCTGAGATAGCTCCCGCGAGTGGTCTTTTCGCTGTTCTTATTTTAACTTTGCGGCATTGATGCGTGCAATGGAACGCATCAGGGCAGCCTCTGCTCTTGCAGTGTCTGTATTGCTGTTGCGTTCTGATAGTCGTCCCTCTGCTCTCTGCTTTGCAGCATTGGCACGCGCCTCATCAATCTCACTGGGCCACTCGATAATCTCTGCAAGTATCGTGATCTCCTGTGGAAGTATCTGAACGAATCCGGCATGAAGCGCCGCATTTCTCACAGTATCGCCCTGTGTAATCGCAAGAATCCCAGGCTTCACGATAACTGTGAGCGGCGCATGACCAGCATAGACGCCAATCTCGCCCTCTGTTGTATTGAATTCCACCATATCCGCATCTTCGTTAAAAAATTCACGGTCTGGTGTCACAATTGTAAGCTTGAACTTCTCTGCCATAGCGGCACCTCCTAATTCGCTCTTGCCACTACGTCATCTATTGTTCCGGCATTTAGGAAATGTCCTTCTGGAATATCATCATGCTTTCCTTCCATAATCTCCTTAAAGCCTCTGATGGTCTCTGTAATCGGTACATATTTTCCTGGCATACCTGTGAACTGCTCTGCTACATGGAACGGTTGCGACAGAAATCGCTGAATCTTTCTTGCACGATTTACTGTAATCTTATCTTCCTCTGACAACTCATCCATACCAAGAATTGCAATAATATCTTGCAACTCCTTATATTTCTGAAGCACCTGCTGTACACCGCGCGCCACCTCATAATGCTCCTGACCTACAATACGTGGATCAAGGATTCTTGATGTAGACTCTAACGGGTCCACTGCTGGATAAATACCAAGTTCCACTATAGAACGCGAAAGAACAGTTGTTGCGTCCAAATGTGCAAAGGTGGTCGCTGGCGCAGGGTCTGTCAAGTCATCAGCAGGTACATAGACCGCCTGTACAGACGTAATAGAACCATTTTTAGTAGAAGTAATACGCTCTTGTAATGCTCCCATCTCTGTCTGTAATGTTGGCTGATAACCTACCGCAGAAGGTACGCGTCCAAGCAACGCTGAAACCTCTGATCCAGCCTGTGTGAAACGGAAAATATTGTCAATGAAAAGAAGCACGTCCTTTCCACCTTTATCTCTAAAGTACTCTGCCATTGTAAGACCAGTCAAACCAACTCTCATTCTAGCCCCAGGTGGCTCATTCATTTGACCAAATACCATAGCTGTCTTGCTGATAACACCGGATTCCGTCATCTCATTATAGAGGTCATTTCCTTCTCTGGTACGTTCTCCTACCCCTGTGAACACGGAATATCCATCATGCTCATTTGCAATATTGGTGATTAACTCCTGAATCAACACGGTTTTACCTACACCAGCACCACCAAACAACCCTATCTTTCCACCTCTCTGATAAGGACAGAGTAAGTCAACGACTTTAATACCAGTCTCAAGCATTTCTGTCGATGTTGCCTGTTCTTCAAAGGAAGGAGCGGGTCTGTGGATTGGCTCATACCCTTTTGCCTTAGGAGCAGGTTTGTTATCTATCGGTTCGCCAAGTACATTGAACATACGTCCCAATGTATCCTCTCCAACGGGAACTGTAATTGGAGCACCTGTTGAAACAGCATCCATTCCTCTTACCAGTCCATCCGTAGGTCCCATGGCGATACATCTCACTGTATCATCACCCAAATGTTGTGCAACTTCTATTGTCAATTCTGTGTTGTCACTTCGTTTAATCTTAACTGCATCATTTAGTTCAGGAAGCTGTCCCTCACTGAACTTGACATCAAGAACCGCACCGATAATCTGGGTAACTTTACCAATTATCTTATCTGCCATCTCTTTGTTTCCTCTCTATCACTTTTTGTTCATTGTGCACCACGCATATTTTAATTTTACCCTTATGATATGGCTTGTGCACCTGCAATAATCTCTGTCAACTCCTGTGTAATTGCGCTCTGACGTGCTCTGTTATAAAGCAGTGACAAACTTGAAATAATCTCATCTGCATTGCTAGTCGCATTGTCCATCGCCTGCATTCTGGCACCATTTTCACTCGCCACGGACTCAACCATTGCTCCATATATTAGACTCGTAATATATTTGGGAATGATAAGTTCAATCGCTTCTTCTGTCTCCGGCTCAAAATCAAGCACCGCTTTATCGTCATCACTGCGTTCGTCTTCAATTTTAATTGGAAGCAACTTTAGCATTGTTGGTATATGCGTAACAGTATTTTTAAAACCTGTATACACAATGTAAATTTCACCCACTTTTCCAGTCGCAAAATCCTCAAGCACCTGTCTGCTAATTTGCATTGCATCTGCATAAAGTGGCTCATCTATCGCGGAAGAATAATCTACTCCCATCTCATAACCAAGCCTAGTAAATGTATCTCTCCCCTTACTTCCAATTGGATAAATAATCAAATCTTCTTTGTTCCAGTTGTGATCCCGCACAAGTTTAATAATATTGGAGTTGTAACCGCCCGCAAGTCCCCTGTTTCCAGTGATTACAATCACTGCCTTCCTTGAGGAATTGTTTGCCTTTAGGTATGGGTGATTGATATCTCCTGCTTTGGAAAGCATGGAAACCACCGTATCATACATGCAGTTAAAATAAGTCTTAGACTTCTCTGCACGTCCCTTCGCTCTTTGCAGTTTGACGGTGGAAACAAGCTTCATGGCCTTTGTGATTTGCTGTGTACTTTGTACTGAGCCTTTACGTCTCTTTATGTCTCTCATGGAGGCCATAAATATTCAGTCCCCCCTTCTCTTATTTGAAGCGTCCTTTAAATTCTTCAATTGCTACAACAAGCGTTTTCTCAGTTTCTTCCGAAATAACTTGTGTCTCCTTGATTGCCTTTGGCACCTGCGGGTATTTTGTGTCAAGGAACTCAAAAAGCTCTGCCTCAAACCGCGTAATATCTGCCACAGGCACATCAAGCAGATACTTCTTTGTCGCTACAAACAAAATAATAACTTGATATTCAACAGCCATTGGCTTATATTGTGGTTGTTTTAAAATTTCCTTAATTCGCGCACCCTGGTCAAGTCTCTCTTTGGTGTCTGCATCAAGGTCTGATCCAAACTGTGCAAAGGAGGCAAGCTCCCTGTATTGGGCAAGCTCTGTACGAATTGGTCCTGCAATCTTTTTCATCGCCTTAATCTGAGCAGAACCGCCAACACGAGAAACAGAAAGTCCTGCATTTACAGCAGGTCTGAAACCAGAGTTAAACATCTCTGTCTCAAGATAAATCTGACCATCTGTAATCGAAATAACGTTTGTCGGAATATATGCAGAAACGTCACCTGCCTGTGTCTCAATAATTGGAAGTGCTGTGATAGACCCTCCACCGTACTCGTCATTCATACGACACGCGCGCTCAAGAAGTCTTGAATGCAGGTAGAATACATCTCCCGGGAACGCCTCACGTCCAGGCGGACGCTTCAAGAGTAAGGACAGTGTACGATATGCAACTGCATGCTTACTTAAATCATCATAAATGATAAGTACATCCTCACCATTCTCCATCCATTCCTCACCGATTGCGCAACCCGAATAGGGCGCAATGTACTGCAATGGCGCAAGTTCGCTTGCTGTAGCAGCAACAATTGTCGTGTAAGACATCGCGCCAAACTCCTCCAGCGTCTTCACAATGCTTGCCACTGTAGAAGCTTTCTGGCCAATTGCAACATAGATACACTTCATATTTTGACCCTTTTGGTTAATGATTGTATCAATGGCAATGGCTGTTTTTCCAGTCTGTCTATCACCAATAATCAGCTCACGCTGTCCTCTCCCAATTGGAACCATGGCATCAATTGCCTTAATTCCTGTCTGCATTGGCGTATCAACAGATTTTCTGGTAATAACACCAGACGCCACTCTCTCTATCTGACGATATTTATTTGTCGCGATAGGACCCTTGCCGTCAATCGGCTGACCAAGTGCATTGACAACACGCCCCAGCATTGCATCTCCCACAGGAACCTCCACAACGCGGTTTGTTGTCTTTACAGTATCACCCTCGTTAATATTTCTGGAACTTCCCAGCAATACAGCACCAACATTGTCCTCCTCAAGGTTCATAACCATGCCATAAACCTCTCCAGGAAACTCCAAAAGTTCACCCTGCATTGCCTTCTCGAGTCCATGCACGCGCGCGATACCATCTGCCACCTGAATGACTGTACCAACTTCTGATACTTCCAAGTCAGAGGCATATCTCTTGATCTGATCCTTAATCACAGAACTTAT
>ERZ778515.1240-NODE-1240-length-19013-cov-5.611035_pt1 | contig 19013 bp, 29 predicted proteins | sample MGYA00510343_ERZ778515 | MGnify/ENA primary metagenome ERZ778515 (study PRJEB29527, sample SAMN07138965) | mouse gut metagenome | material: feces | host: mouse | place: China:Nanjing | collected 2016-01-25 ...
GTTCAGGCTGTCATTTGAAATTCTTACTCGTTTGCTCATTGTTTTTTCGGTCGCTCTTGTGCGATTTTCACTGCAATATTAGGGGCAAAAACAAGCACCGCCAAAAAAGCCTGAAACGGTTGCACACTTCTATGCAACCATTGCACACTTTTTTGCCCCTACAGCCAAATTCATGCACCTTTGCCTTAGTATTCAAGATTTTATGCGCACAATATGACAAAAGCTGAGACAGAAAAGAAAAAATCGCTGGCGCGGTCGTTGTACCTCGCCGGGATGGAACAGACCGAGATTGCGGAAAAAGTGGAGGTGTCGCGTGTGACCATTTCCAAGTGGTGCAACGCCGAGGGGTGGAAGGAGGCCCGTGCAGCCAAGAATGTAACGCGCCCGGAGTTGGTAAACAAGCTGCTGCTTACCATCGACACGCTCATCACACAGGTTAACTCGTCGAACGACCCAACACAGATTGCCGGATTGGGCGACAAGCTGGCCAAACTGTCGGCGGTCATCGAGAAACTTGACAAGAAGGCAAATGTGGTGGATGCCATCGAAGTGTTCATGGCGTTCTCCAAATGGATAGAGTTCCGCTCTACCATCGACCCGAACGTAACGCCCGAACTCATAAAAGCCATCAACAAGTATCAGGACTTGTATATAACTGAAGCTATGGGTATTAAATAGGAGATGCAATGGCTACACAAGCGGAGAAAAAACAGGCTTACGAAGAGTGGAAAGAGCATTGTAAACGGGTACAGTCCATCACGGACACCTCCGGCATGGCTAACGAGACTCCGGCCACCCGCGACAAGCGCAAGCAGCGTCTGCTGAACAATTATGCCGCTTTCTGTGAGTATTACTTCCCACACTTCCTCACACTGCGCGACAAGACAACCGGGGACATCATACGTACCATACACAACGCACCGTTCCACAACGAGGCGGCACGCAAGATACGCTTCACGCCAGACCTCAAGGCGGTGTTCATGTGGCCTCGCGGACACGCCAAATCGACACACATGGACATATTCGTTCCGCTTTGGCTGATGTTCCAGCCCAAAAGGCTCATCAATTTCATGGTGGTGGTAGGTCAGTCGGGGGACAGTGCCGCCCGTCTGCTTGGCGATATTCAAGCAGAACTGGAATATAACCAGCGTATCATCGCCGACTTCGGCAAACAGCGGACTTCAGCATCGTGGCAGGATGGAGAGTTCAAGACGGCGAACGGTGTCAAGTTTCTTGCCTGCGGCAGGGGACAGTCGCCACGTGGTCTGAGAGATCGCGAGTCACGACCGGACTACATCGTCATCGATGACTTGGACGATGATGAGCTCTGCCGCAATGAGAAACGAGTGCAAGATCTTACAAGTTGGGTGAAAGGAGCCCTGTTCGGTGCGCTCGATGTTGGACGCGGACGTTTCATCATGGTAGGTAACCTTATCAGCAAGACATCCGTACTTTTCAATATATCACGCACGAAAGGCGTGTTCCTTTCCAAAATACAAGCAGTAGACAAGAATGGGGAGCCTGTATGGAAGGAAAAGTGGACAAAAAAGGAAGCACAGATATACCGTGACTTCGTAGGTTACAGGGATTGGGAAAAGGAGATGATGCACAATCCCATCGTGGACGGCACCATCTTCCGGTCAGACTGGGTACGTTATAAGAAGATGCCCAAACTCTCCAAATACGAGATGCTGGTCTGCTACACCGACCCTTCGTTCAAGTCCACCACTTCCAACGACTACAAGGCTTCCCGTCTGTGGGGAAAGATTGGTAACGAACTGCACCTCATTGACTGTTTTGTCCGGCAGGCTACTGTCGGGGAGATGGTTCGATGGCAATATGATTTATATGAGCGTACACGCGAAAAGGCAGCCATTTCATTTTATATGGAGGCTAACTTTATGCAGGACACCATTCTCGACGAATTTCAGGCTGAGGGAGACATCCGGGGCTACCAGCTGCCCATCATGCCGGATAAACGGAAGAAACCGGACAAGCTCCAGCGCATCGAGGCGGTCAGCCCATTGTGGGAGCGTGGCTTCGTCTGGTACAACGAGGCTCTCAAGGATTCTCCCGATATGCAGGTGGGCATCGAACAGACATTGGCTCTCGAACGTGGGAGCCGGGTTCACGATGATGCGCCGGATGCGGACGAGGGGGCGATATGGTTGCTGCAACGCAATACAAGACAGGAGAATTTTCAACCGGTGTTCGGCGCACGCCCTACATCTAAAAATATATGGTAAGAACTATGTTTATCACTGAAGAGGATTACAAGGTCGTCATCGGCGACACCGCCCTGAAGGTCATCTCTCAGGTCAGCGCGGAGAACAGGGCCAACGCCGAAACAGAGGCTCAAGAGGAAATATCGGGATACCTACGCCCGAAGTACGACTGCAAGGCGGTCTTTGCCGCCGAGGAAAGTGGACGCAACCGTCTGGTCGTGATGTACACTTGCGACATCGCTCTCTATCACATGAGTGCTTCCATGCCACAGAAAATGGGCAGCGAAGTCAGGGAGGAGCGTTACAAGCATGCCATCAAATGGCTGAAGGGGGTACAGGCAGGAAAGATCATACCCGACCTTCCTCTTGCCGTCGATGAGGAGGGTAACAATATGGGAAATGCGTTTTTATGCGCTTCCGGGCAACAACTTAGACATGATTGGTGAGTATGAACAGACATTCGAATAAATCGCGGTCTAAAAGCATGACCGCCAAACAGACCTCCATTATCATGGAGCTGCACCGATACACGGATTTTTTTACCAGAAATGACATCGCCGACTGGCGCAGGGCTTGGCAAATGGCCATCGACGTGCGCAACCCGAACCGGCAGCGGTTATATGACATTTACAGGGATGCCATGACGGACTCGCACCTTTCGGGGTGTATCCAGCAACGGGTGGGCTTTGCCATGTCCCGTTCGTTCAAACTCGTAAACGGCACCGGGGATGCCGATGAGGAGGCTGCACGTCTGTTTGACCACGCATGGTTCAAGGAACTGTGCCGCCTGTGTCTTGATTCCAACTGGTACGGGCACACACTCATCGAGCTTGGCGACATCGTCACCGACGGGGACGGACATCCGGCTTTCTCCAGGGTAACGCTTATTCCACGCAAGCACGTCATACCGGAATACGGGCGTGTCGTGTCACGAGTGGGCATGCCGTGGACTTCCGGCATTGAATACAGGGAGAATCCTTACCGCGATTGGCTTATAGAGGCCGGACAGCCTGACGAACTCGGTCTCCTGCTCAAAGCCGCCCTGCATACCATCCCCAAGAAACACGCCATGTCGTTTTGGGACTGTTTCGCGGAGATATTCGGAATGCCCATGCGCATCGCCCGTACCACATCACGCGATGAGAAGGAGCAGAACCGCCTGCTCAATATGCTGAACAATTCGGGCAGCAAACTCTCCATGGTAGCACCAATGGATACTGAAATACAGTTTGTGGAGTCCGGCAAAAGTGATGCCTACAACGTGTACGACAAGCGCATCGACCGTTCCAACTCGGAACTCTCAAAACTCATCATCGGGCAGACCATGACAATCGAGGACGGCTCCAGCCTCTCGCAATCACAGACGCACCTTGAGGTGTTTGAGAACCTCGTGGAGTCTGACCGTGATATGTTGCGCGACATCGTGAACAACCAGCTCATCCCCCGCATGGTCAAGCACGGGTTCCCGGTCAAGGGGCTGCGCTTCGAGTGGGACGATGCGGTGGACTACACTCCGGAACAGCAGGTGGCTTACGAGAAGATGATTGCAGACCGCTACGAGGTTGACCCGGAATATTTCGCGGAAAAGTATAGTATGCCGGTGGGCGAACGCAGACAGGCAGCCATACCCGGTGGCAAGGAAGATGGGGAGAATGACAAGCCCGAAAAGAAAGGCAGGCAAACCAATGCGCACTCTTTTTTCGACTGAGCCCCGATGACTATTCGGGGCTGCACCAACGATACGCCGGACTTCTTGGAAAGAAGCCACAGCACATCATACTGTCAAAAGAACGGGAGGAGGAAGTCCGCAAGGAACTCTCATCACTCTTTGACGGCATGATGAAGGCACTCTACTCACAGGAGGGGGCGCAGTTCAATATCCGCATTTTGGAGTCTCCACAAGCGCAAGAGTTTATAGAGACGCACGCCTCGGTGCTGGACTCCTCGTTCCGTCAAGTGGGGATGTCCGATGCCATGCGCCGTCGCCTCACACGCTCGGACTACATTTTCTCCGGCATGAAAACATTCCATGAACTGAACGAGGCATTCCCGTCCCTGTTGGATGAGAACGGCAATAGAAAGACGTTCGAACGGTTTTTGAATGATGTACGGAAGATAGACGACACCTACAACGGGAACTATCTCCGGGCGGAATACAATTTCGTGCAAAGTTCAGCGGAAATGGCGGCCAAATGGGAACGATTTGCAGAGGACGGTGACAGGTACAACCTTCAGTACCGGACGGCGAACGACGGCAAGGTACGCCCGGAACACGCCGCGCTGCACGGTGTCACACTGCCACTCTCCGACCCTTTCTGGGAGGAATTCTACCCGCCGAACGGCTGGAACTGCCGCTGCACCGTAGTACAGGTGCGCAAGTCGAAATATCCCGCAACCGACCACGAGGAAGCGATGAGCCTTGGAGAACTGGCCACCGGCAAGGACACGAAAGGCATCTTCAGATTCAATCCGGGAAAAGAGAAGAAAGCCGTACCGGACTATAACCCCTACACCATCAAAAGGTGCAGGGACTGTGATATTGCCAAAGGAAAAATGAAGCTGGCTTTCGTGCCGGACAATGAATTGTGTGCGGCCTGCAAACTGGTCAGGGCGTTGGCTAATGCCGATGCCAAACAGATAAAAAAACAAGCCAAGCCGCTGCAAGGAACCACTATCACGAATACCGGTTTTCCTTTCCCGGTGAACATATCAAAACGCACGTTGCAAGAATGGACAAACCAGCCGCATAAGTTCTACCATGATAAGAACCTCATGCTTCTTGACATCAAGAACGTTTTTGCCAAGGCCGAATATCTGGGTACTGCGGACAACCACAAGGGCATCCCTCATCTGATACAATCACATATCTTTGAAACGGAGATACGCGGAGAAAAGGCGTTGATTATTGTCCGGGAATACGACTGGCATGAATACACGCTACACAGTCTTTCAGAGGGAGGAGAACTATACAAGCATATTAAAAAGAAAGAATAGCGAAAGATGCAAGCTCCGGGAACTACAATCCCGTTCTGAACATCCAACGCTATTCCTCACTGCAAATATACAAAACATTTCTCAAAAACAACTCGTTATGAACAAAATTATTTCATTTCTCAAAGGAAGCAACCGCTACAAACACCTCATAGGCGGTCTGCTGGTAGGTTTCGCCGCACTCTCACCATGGGCGGCAGTGTACTCATCCGTCATCGCCGCATCGTGCCTCGAACTCAAGGACAGGCTGAAAAGCGGCTATTGGGATTGGGTGGATTGGCTCATGACAGTGGGCGGCGGTTGCATTTCCGCTATTATTTGGCTGTTGCTGTAACAAATCGTTCTATTAAATAGCGTTTAATGAGTAACTTTGTCCCCCGAATGAAAAATTCTGGTGGAGTTCCCCATAAGCCGTGTGGTTTATCGTGGCAACAACAACGCGAATGCGAATGGCGGTGTGTCGAATGCGAATGCGAATAACGATGCGTCGAATGCGAACACGAATGTCGGGTCGCGTCTTGCAAACAACCAAAGATTTTTTTAATCGGCCTACGGCACCGGGAACGTGTTCCCAACGCTGAGCCGAGGGGGACAAGCCACAGCAACAGCGGCATAAAAGCCGGAAAGCTGAAAAACAAATGGATGGGCAGGGTTTGGTAGGCCGTCAGCACGGTTCGAAGAAGTCAGGCTCAAGGACTGAAGGCTATATGCCTTAAAACAATTAACAACAATGCGCAGAGAAGGTCATATCATCGAGGAGATTGTGGACTACGCCAATATGGAGGAGTCTTTCAAGCAGGTGCTTCGTGGCAAAAAGCGGAAACGCTCACGCCAAGGGAAGAACCTTCTTGCACACCGGGAAGAGGTCATCGGGGAGCTTGCCGCCCAAATTGCGGAAGGAAAGTTCCGGGTGAGCGGCTACCGGGAGAGGACCATCACCGAAGGGGGCAAACTCCGGCGTATTCAGGTGCTTACCATGAAAGACCGCATCGGCGTAAACGCTGTCATGGCAGTCGTGGACAAGCACCTCAGAAAGCGGTTCATACGCACCACCTCTGCCAGCATTAAAGAACGGGGCATGCACGACCTGCTGGACTATATCAGCAGGGACTTGGAGCAAGACCCCGAGGGGACACGGTTCTGTTACAAGTTCGACATCTCCAAATTCTACGAGAGTGTCAGGCAGGACTTCGTAATGTATTGTGTCCGGAGAATATTCAAAGACAGGAAGCTCATCGAAATGCTGGACGGGTTCGTCCGCATGATGCCCGAGGGACTGAGCATCGGGCTGCGTTCCTCACAGGGACTGGGCAACCTGCTTTTGTCTGTGTATTTAGACCATTATCTGAAGGACAAGTACGGTGTACGTCATTTCTACCGCTATTGTGATGACGGGGTCGTACTCGGTAACGCGAAATCGGAATTGTGGAAGATTCGTGATGCCGTCCATGGGCAGATGGAACAAATCGGACTCAAGGTGAAAGCCAACGAGCGCGTGTTCCCCGTGGACGAGGGCATAGACTTCTTGGGATATGTCATATATCCCGACCATGTGAGGCTGCGCAAGCGCATCAAGCAGAAGTTCGCCCGAAAAATGCACGAGGTTAAAAGTAGAAAAAGGAGGCGTGTGCTGATAGCAAGTTTTTACGGAATGGCAAAGCACGCCGACTGTATAATGTTGTTTAATAAATTAACAGGCAAAAAAATGAAATCATTTAAGGATTTGAATGTCGCTTACAAGCCGGAAGACGGCAAGAAGCGGTTTGCGGGTGCGGTGGTAAGCATCCGCGAGTTGGTAAACCTGCCCATCGTGGTCAAAGACTTCGAGAGCGGCGTAAAGACAAGTCAGGGCGAAGACCGGTGTGTCGTGGCCATCGAAGTGTCGGGAGAACCCAAGAAGTTCTTCACCAACTCGGAGGAAATGAAAAACATCCTCCAGCAAGTGAGTGAAATGCCGGACGGATTCCCGTTTGAAACCACCATCAAGTCGGAAACCTTCGGCAAAGGTAGAACAAAGTACATCTTCACTTAGACGTACATAATCATCCGCGTATGAGAAAAATTGAAGGCTCGGCCGGGGTCAGGCTGCTCGAATGTACCCACCCGGCAAAAAACAAATGGCGCGTCCGCTGGGATGTGCAAGGCAGGGAGGACGGCTCCGCCACCTATATGGAAGAGGAATTCACGCACCGACCCACAGAGGAGGAAATCAGACAAACAATCATCGGCTGGTTCAATGCCCGGACCGATGAGGACATCCTGTCCGGCTTCGAGTGGAATGGCATGAAGGTATGGCTGTCTGCCGAAAACCAGCTTAATTACAAGGCTGCATACGATTTGGCTGTACAAACCGCCGGGGCTACGCTGCCGGTCACGTTCAAATTCGGAACGGACGATGTGCCGTGCTATCACACGTTCCGCTCTGTGGAAGACTTGACCGACTTCTACACCAAGGCGATGGCGCACATACAATCCACGCTGGCCAATGGCTGGAAAAATAAAGACGCTTTCAAATTGGAATCGTACAGGATTTAGAAGCAACCCTTTCGGGGGAGGAAAAAGAAAAGCCCCCGGCCTGTTAAATAGTCGTCTCACTTACTATATAACCAAAAACGCTCAGAGCGCACGACCGGGGGCAAGTACCCTCGTTCGCACTCTGAGCGTTTATATTTTTGGTGGTGCACATAAATGCACCTAATAAGTGAGACGTTGCAAAAGTACTAATTTTAATCGAAAATGAAAGTAATTGAGATACTAAACTTAAACAGGGAACTGCTGATTTACTTCCAAAAGGCAGGCATAAGGCTGGAAGACGTGCAATATATCAGCCTGTACAACGAATTTCGGACAATGCAGGCACAGAACGATAAGGTGTCCTATATCGTGGCCACTCTTGCCACCAAATACAACATCAGTGAGCGTAAGGTATATGACCTTATACGACGGTTCAAAAGCGACTGCAATCTGCTTGCAGTGTAAATATCAGGGTGGAATATATTCTTGGTTCGGGCTGCGCTACCTTTGCATTATTGATTTTCAAAAGTATAGCAGCCATGAACAAGTATCATCAAATTCTGCAAAAGGTTCTCACTTCAGGGAAGAGCCAGGCAAACAAGAAAGGGAATATCCGTTACCTGCTCAACGAGCAGTTGTACCTGACACCTGCCGACCTGCTCGATATTTTCGAGGGGCACGGCATCGCACGCAAGAAACTGCGTTCGGAACTAAAACTGTTCATGCAAGGGGAGCGTAATATAGAAAAATATCGGGCGGAAGGTATCTATTGGTGGGATTACTGCGGTGCCATCCTCGTAAACTCCTACCCTACCTATTTTGCAAAACTGCCACCGCTCATTGACAAAATCAACCGGGAAAAGCGGAACAGCAAGAATTATGTGTTGTTCCTCGGCTCTACCAACGCGGAGAGCAACCAGTCGCCGTGTCTGAGTTTGGTGCAGTTCCAAATAGACGAGGGCGAACTGGTCATATCTGCATACCAGCGCAGTTCCGATGCCAACCTCGGATTGCCAGCGGACATTTACCATCTTTACCTTATGGCTCGGCAAATCGAAGTTCCCCTGAAATCCATTACGCTTAACCTCGCCAATGTGCATATTTACCAAAACAATATAGAAAAGACCCACTCGCTGCTTGACGGCAACGAGGACATAAAATTTGAACTGAACGTATAAATGAAAAAGCATTATCTTTCAGCCCCTCTGCCTTTCGTGGGGCAAAAGCGCATGTTTGCGCGCGAATTTATCAAGGTATTAGAAAAATATCCGGAAGACACCGTATTCGTGGACTTGTTCGGCGGTTCGGGACTGTTGTCGCATATTACGAAGTGCCAAAAACCGGGAGCGACCGTAGTATATAATGATTTCGACAACTACCGCTTCAGGCTCGAAAACATACCGCGTACCAATCTCTTGCTTGCCGATTTGCGAAGCATCGTACAGGGTGTACCCAAACACGGTTGCATCAAGGGGGCTATGCGCGACCGGGTATTCACCCGGCTGGAACAGGAAGAACAGGAACACGGCTACATTGATTTCATTACCGTTTCTTCCGCACTCATGTTCTCCATGAAGTACAAGCTGAGCATTCCCGAAATGAAAAAAGAGGCTCTTTACAACAACGTCAGACAGACAGACTATCCATCTGCTACCGACTACCTCGAAGGCATTACAGTTGTCTCCTGCGACTACAAGATTTTGTTTGAGAGGTACAAGGACAACCCCAATGTGGTATTCCTGGTTGACCCTCCATACCTGAGTACCGATGTGGGAACGTACAATATGTATTGGAAGCTGACCGACTATCTGGACGTGCTTACTGTCCTGTCCGGACACAGCTTCGTCTATTTCACTTCCAACAAGTCATCCATCATAGAACTGTGCGAATGGCTCGGCCAAAACCGCACCCTTGGCAATCCGTTTGCAGAGTGCCGGAAAGTGGAATTTAATGCCACCATGAACTACAATGCCGCCTACACGGACATGATGCTTTACACCCGACCCGGGAAAGATATGAAAGCCGCCTCCTAACGGCGTTTATTTACCCACCTGACGGCATAAAAAGAGCGTCCCAAGCAATTAGCCAAGGACGCTCTTTTCATTTGAACACGGGCGTTTATTTCAACCGCTTGAAAGTCACACACTGATACACCTCTATATGTTCCACAATATCCTCGTGGTTGTGGTTCGTCCGGCTCTCAGCCAAGTCAAACTCCATAAACGTGTCCCCTTCGAGACATGTCAGCTTCTTATGTATCAGCTCCGGTAGGTCGAACACCTCCAATGCCTCTTCCTTGAAATCGCTGCCTTCACTGGCCGAGCCCACCCAGTCCGTCACCACATGGAGGTTTACAAACGGCTCTGCCCTATACTCCACGCCGTTCACTACCGGTTTCCACCGTATCGGGCAGAATTCCACAAACACGGCCGGACGTGCCCAGTTCTCCTCCTGCTCGATAAACTCTACATTGTGGTTCCACAGGTCAATGTGCGGAACAAGCCGCTCCGCACCTTCAGGAACTTCCAGTCCGTCCATCAACTCGCAAACGGAACCGTCGGGCATTTTATACAGCCTGCCCAATCTGTCGCAAATCGCATTATAAAGTTCTTTTCTCATTTTCTTCTGATGTCAAATTCAACATTAAAATATTCAGTTATGTTCTCCTCTATGATTTCCCGCACCGTCTGCTCAACTTCGGGCGAGGTGCCCAAAAAGCGACGGCGGGGGATTTTGATGGTCTTGCCCACCTTCATCAGTGCCATAAACCGCCAGAACTCCGACTCAGTGGTCAGCTGCACGGTGCGCTTGTCATTACGCTTCTCACCGTTCTTCTTGCGCCCGAATGAACCCGTGGCCTCGTAATACTTGTACCAGAAAAAACGCTTCATTTTGGGCGTAACCTTTATCTCCCCTCCATCGTTGTGAATGGCGGCATACGGCAAGTCGGAGTAGAATGTAATACTATTTTCCGTGGTCCGACTGGAGATGCTCCGGCGCAATTGCCCGGTATCTATCAAAATGGAACCTCCGGGACGTGTCGGGCTTTTACGCCTCTGCCATGCCTCGGAGAAAAAAGCCTGACGCTCGAAATTGCGGTCAAACTCATCGGTCATTTCAATCCGGATATCCTTCAGGATATTACGGATGATTTTCTGTACGTCCTTGTTCATCGCCATAGTCAAAATTCAAAAACATCTGCACTTCTTTCAGCACCTCATTCTTGGGGTCGCAAGAGGAGGCATTGAGTATGTTGTAAAAGGTACGTTCAGACACACCATAAACAGGATATACATATCGACGCCATATTTCGCGGTTCGGAACACCGCGCTTCGCGTACTCATCGTATATCCTGTTTATGTCTGCAACTCTCTTCTGATAGCTCACTCCATGCCTCTTGGCCATATCCGTTTTTACTTGTTATCCTTGGGTTTGTAAGGTCTGATGTCCAACTCGATTTTCGCACTCACCGTTACCCGGCCGCTGCCTCCGCACTGGGGACAGATGCCGTAAGTCGGAAAAGCGGAATAATCACTGGTTGTGATGCGGCCTGTGCCGTGGCATACACGGCACAGGGCTACTTTGGGGGATTTTTCTACTTTCTGTATCATACCACTTCATTTTTAAGATTCTGTCATTCCAAGCGGAATGGGTTTCCACATGCCGTTCTTGTCCTTTATCTCCGCACGAATGAACTGCTTGCTCACTTCCGGCTGGTAGGCATCCTCGATAATTTGCACACCTTCCATGAAACGTTCATCCCCGGAATCTTGAGCCACCTTGCGGAGCTGCACGATGCGCGAGGCTTTCAACGTGCCCTTGGCATCACGTGACAGCAACTTCATAACCATGTTTACAAGCGATTTGGTCTTGGCATCCTTGGCAAGGCTCTCGATGTACTCCTTCACAATGGCAATACCGTCTTCCACCGTGTCACGGTAGCCGTCGGTCACATAAACACCCAGCGTGATGCGCTTGTCACCTTTGCTGTTTGTGAAAGTATGGCTGCGTTGGTCATCCTTCACTTTGGTGGCAAACAACTCTGACTTCATTTCAAGGATGGTCTTGAAATTATCCTGAACGGTCTGCTTGCTGTCCTTAATCTGTCCGCTGATGGCGAGCAACACCGGGATGCTGCGCTCTATCTCCTCGTCCACCAGTTCCTTGTACTTCTCGCGGTCAGCTTTTTTCTTTTCCTCTGCCGCGCGCTTGGCTTTCTCCTGTTGAAAGGTTGCAAATTCAGCCTTTTCCTCTGCCGTCATTACAACGGTCTCCTGATTATTCTCTTTCATTTTGAAATTGTTTTTGTTGTTAGTCAGCTATTATCTTGTCATCCCTCAGCAGCAAGGAGAATGTCCTGTCCCTTTCTGCTTTGGTCTCAAACTTCTTGTATGTCCTCCAGCCACCGTTTATGCCGGTACACATCTTGATTCTCGGACTCGGATAATCGTCTTTGCGTATTATCTCAAAGCCAGCCTTTATCAGTTTGCTCTGGTCATCGATTCTCATAATCATTCCTCCTCATAATCCTGCATTTCGGGTTCTTGGCGAAGCAGTGTTTCTTCATACTGCCCATATGCCCACTCATGAAGTTCACTATAAAACTCTTCCCGTTCTGCAACAGGAAGCCACGATGCGGCATCAAGAACTTGCACTTTCACCCGGTCAAGAAATTCTTTCGTTACATTTCTCATACTCTTTTAGCATTTAGGGGCATTGGGGTCAATGTATATACAAGCCACCGCTGCCGTTTTTTTTATTTCTTCCTTTTTCTGTCTCAAGCCACCCTTGCGTTGGATAGTGCGCAACTTGGTGGCCAGTTCGTCCAGTTCTTCTACCGTTATCCGGGCAAATGGTTTTCCGGCTATCCGCGGGTTCTCGCAGAAGCTGTTGATACGCGCCCAGTCTGTAGTGTCAATTCCCAGCTTCTGCATCAGTTTCAGGCACTCGCTGCGCTTTTTCTTCTGCCGGTCTCTTTGCCCGGTCAGTTTCTCCAGTCCGTCACAACAGGCGTTATATTCTGCTGCCGTCATTTCCTTCAGGCTATCCGTGCGGTTCCACGTGTACTGCAACACAATTTCCTTTTTCAAGTCCTCCCTGTTCATGCTGTATGGTAGCTTGTTAAACAAGGCATAAAAACGTGCAAAGTTGGTCACTTCCTGTGTCATAGTCATTGATTATCCAACTTCTTCACTTCATATCCTTTTCCTTTGAGGTACTGCGCCACATAATCATCATTACCAACATCATTAAGCACATCAAAGAGATAGCCTTTCACATACTCAGCAATCACATGTACTGAAGCATAATCTATATTTTCAGATATGAATTCCACTTTCTTGGTTCTGCCCAACCCACGAAATACTTGTTTAATGTCTTTATCCATAATTCTACTTTTAAATGGTTACTCAAATAATACTTTAATACCGCACGAACTGGCCACGTCAAGCTCCAGTTTTGCCCCCTTGCTCAGTTCCCAACCTTGCAACATATAGATATACTTACAGTTAAGCAACAGGGCAATGTCCGCCTTCATGTGTTCTCTCCAATGAGCCTCATCCGGCAATCCGTTTTTAAAAGGATTGACCGGGGCGAAGCCCATATTCTCCAGTCTCTGTTCTGCATCGAGGAATGCGCCCTTGCGTTCATCGATGTTGTAATGGGCTATCGCCCCGCTGATGTAAACTTTTTCTTTTTCCATATCACAAATTATTACTCGTTTGTATAATTCCTTCTTCCCAAACCACGAAGTAGCTTCCCGGCTCACCGATGGCACGTCCCTGACAGTAGGCCTTATAGCCCACCACACGTAATTTCATGTCGCAGATATACCTCAACTTCAGCGCACCGCCTCCCATCGGCTGGCTCTTTTTCTCTTGGCTTACCCATATAAAGCACTTCCTCGGAAAATGCTTCATCAACGCAACGGCATCGGGATATTCCCATGGGGCAACCTGAAAAGAGTCGATGATAATGAACTTCGGACTTTTCGGCTTCTTCAGCCGCTCAATCACTTCTTCATAATTTTCGTCCACAGCCACCCGGAACTTACCCTGCACCTCGTTCATCTTCAAATACCCCATTCTACGCTGGAAACTCTGGTTCACACCTTCCTCATAGCTGAGGTATAGCACCGTCCCATAGTTGCATAGTTCTTTGCCCAACTGCATCACGAAGCTACTCTTTCCGGCAGCACTGGCTCCGCTGATGAACCAAGAGGCGGTATCTGCCGGGAAACCGAAGGGCTTGCTCCACTTCTCGCTCCACGGCAGCGTTACCCATTTCTTGGCAGCTATCTCCTTCGGGCTATATGCTCGTTTCATTGCGCCGCCATTTTAAGTTTCTCTATTTCTGTATATACTCGCCTCAGCCCTCCGCGTGTCTTGCGCACGATTTGAGCCACGTCCGTACCTTCCGGAGCATTTACTTTGGCCACGATACGCGCCTGTGTGTTCAGGAAGGCTTCACGCTCCTTGCCATCGTCCGGTGTTACCTTGCTGTAACGGTCTCCGTAACGGCTCAACATTTCGGTATAACCCACTTTCCTGCACTCTATCGAGCGGTTTATCTTCTCCTTCAAGCCATCCGCTCCCATCATGTACCAGGCACAGCAGCGTTCGGTGGCGTTCCATAGGGCTTTCAGTTCAAGAAACGCCTCATACTGCAAGTCCCCGGCCTCGTCCAAAATGATAAGGGGGGTCTCCATGGATCGGAGGTAGTAAACCAAATCCTCGTAAACGTCGGCATATTTGCCTTTGGCGTCCACACCGAACTCGGCGGCTATCTTACGCACCAACTTCAGCTTGGTCTTTACCTGTGAGCAGTCAATATACACGGCATTGCGGTGGTTCTGTACATAGTACCGTGCCGTGAAGGTCTTCCCGATGTTGGGAATATCGCAAAGTATCGCCGAAAGGCTCGACTGCTGCGAGAACTCCAGCTGGGCGGTGATATACTCGAACGTGGCAGTCTTGGCAGCCTTCCACTCCATATCGGCACGGAGGTTCACGCCCAAACGCCGGGCGATGCCAATCCACGCGCCCTCACTCAGGGCTTTGTCCGTCTGTCCGTTCTTGATGGCACTATACACCGAGGTGCTGATGCCGAGGGAAGCGGCGTGTTTCGCGTCGCTCGGATAGTTCGCACGATTGGCGGCTATCGCTCCCATAATCTTCTGTTTCTGCGCTTCTGTAATCATAATTCAAACGCTGTTATAATGTTATTCTAATCGTATTCTTACATATCTCCAATGGCGAGTGCCGCCATATTGGTCGGTTGCCATTCACAAACCTCATCGGGTTCTTCAGTAGCAGGGGCCAGAGGCAATACAAGGCTTTCCGTTCCCTCATCATCTTCTTCGTGTCGAGTCGGTGCCACACCTACTTCTCCGATGGCGTTGTCGCGCAGCCATTTGTCAAAGTGGCTCACAATCTTATGCTGTTCGATTTTCTTACGCTCATCGTCCTCGGTCTGTTCCGCCATTACACGGTTAAAGGTTTCCACCGGGCGCACCTTGTCGATATAGCGGTCGTTCTGATACAGAAACACATCGGTCGGCTTGCCTTCTTCGTCCGGCAGGTAATAGGCCGTTACCTTGCGGTTGTTCGGTTCCAACTTCCGAAGCACCTCCGGGTCACTCAGCCACCAGTCGGCATGTGCCACACGCACCGTACTGTTTCGCCGGATACTTGTTTCCTGCTTCTCGCCGATATAGCGGCTCAAAGTCAGTTTGTCCAACGGCCGCAGGGTCGGGTTGATTCTTGCCACCAATACATCCCATCGGGTCATTCCCGGATATTTTTTCTGATTGGGGTGCTGCGTGTTGTTCCACTCCGCGCAGTCCCGGCGGTCATCGGCAACCAGTTCCTCGAAGGTGTAGTATTTCCTGTCCTCGTAGGTGTGGTTGCTGCTGTCGCTGATTTTCTTTTGGTCAACGCGCCGTGCGCCTTTTCCATACCAGCGACCGATACCTTCGTGGTTCTTGTGGGCGATGGTGGTCTTGAACACGCCGTTCAAAGCCTCGGCATATTTCTCCTGTGAGTTCTGAGGAGCACAAAAACGCACAAACCGAAACATCTCCCCGGCTTTCAGAAAGCCCTCCTTGTATTTGCTCATCAAGTGCTGCTCCACCTCGATACCGGCAGGCATTCCCCAGCCGTTACGCTCTATCAACCGGAACATATCCCGGAAACAAGCCACCACAAGGGCATCGTCCTTGTCATGGCCGTAGGCAAGTCCCACACGGCACTGGCTCACCACATCGTAAGCATAATAGGCGTGGACGTATTCTCCACCTTTCATACGGCGCGGCAAATCCACGTCGTCCATCGTGATTTGCGACAGGGAGAACTCCCCGCCATGGCGGTGCATGTGCGGCATCTGCTCGTGGTAGAACTCACTCCAGCCACGACGCTTCTTCTCTATGAGCACCTGGTTGGACGGCTTGTTCAAAATGTTGCGGATGGTGCTTTCGCTCAGTTCCTTCGGGTTGCCGTGTTTGTCCGTGAAATCGTCAGGGTTAAAGATTTCGCCCGTATCATAATCCCACACCTCCAGTTCACCACACACGAAGGAGATATACATCTCATGCACATCGCTGCCATAGGGTTGGTTGGGAAGCCCATAAATGCTCAGTACAAGCCTTTCAGTCTTGTAGTCCACCTTCCTTGCACATTGGTTGCCAAACTTTCCGCTGATAAGGCACTCGTAGCCGTACTGCTTGTATTCGTTCACTTTCTTACGAAAACGCAGGGTGCTTGCCGGAAGGTCATGCCCGAACTCCTCGCGCAGCGTCTCAATGGTGGTGGCCATCATGCCCCAGTCGTACTTCTCTCCCATCAGCTTCCGGTAATCACGGCTGCGGTTATACAACCGGATGCAGGTGTTCAGCACCGATGCATTCACCGCATACTTCTGTGCAAGTTCGTCCGATGCCTTGTCACTGTGCTGCTTAGCAGCCCAATCCATAAAGTAGGCAACGGCCGCCTGGTCAAGCTCGTAGTTGGATTTTATCCAGCCGCGTAACAGCACAGCGTTACCGCCGGGATATTTTTCCTTTACTTTATCCAAGTATTCGGTCGGAAGACTATCGACAACAACCAAGGCATAGTTTCCTTTACCCCCACCGGGACGGGCTACTTTCAGCCTGTTACGTGCGGCAAGCTGACGACAGTAGTCCTGCGTCAGTATGCCGTCAGCCTCAAGATCACGCACCGATATGCAAAGTTTGTTACCGAAAAATTCCATACCCACTCTCCTATCTTAAAGCCATGGCAAATCTTTGGATACCGTCAATATCCGTCATCTTCACATTTTCATAAGTCTTGACAGTCTCTCCCTTGAATATCACGTAACCCATGCCATCGTTACGGTCAAGCTCTATCAAAGCTCCGTTGGGGCAATACTGACGCGTTACCTTATCGTAATCGTGAAAGGTCTCAATCATCGGGATGACAGCCATCAGGATGCCGCCACGCTCAAGTGCCAGCTTGCGGATTCGTCTGGCATTATCCGAATCACCGCGCTTCTCATCAAACCGAATAGCGTTCAACACGCTCCGGTCTGATACATTAAACGCCTTCGCGATAAACTCGCGGTCTTCCTTCGTAATGTGGATGTACTTCTTCATATCTCACTTATTTTATTGGTTTATACTGGAGGGGCACGGGGAATCGAGCCCCATCGCAAAAACCATTGCCCCGTGTGTCTCTCCACACCGTCACCCGTCTCTTAACGCCGCATTCCGGGTTGTCAGCCATATTATTTCAGGTTTTCCTTTATGTATTCCTTATCCTCATCCCACAACGGTAAATCCATCTTCAATTTCATCATGGTCACCTCACGCTGCCCGATGAGCCGTACCGCTTGTTTATAAAAGTCGGTATCCTCGTAAGCACAAGCCTTACCGATAAGAAACTCAGCCATTTCTTTGATGAGTTTCTGCTTCTGACTATCCTGCAACTCGAAATTCAAAGCCCTCACATGCACGTCACGCAACACGCTGCTATCACCATGCTTTTTGAAATCCTTGCAGAATTCATCCTTATCCATTGAGGTATTCACATACAACGAATGTATATAGTCAAACTCCTCTGATGTCGGGGTTACACCCGTCCGTTCCATAAATTCCTTCTGTGTCATAATCTCACTTATTTTACTGTTATTACTCTGCATTCTCCACACTGAAAGCAAAACCCTTATCCGTCAATACCTGCTTCACAAAAGACAAGTCGTGCTTATCTACCGGAAAGAACACTGCTTGATAGTCCACACTGGGATAAGCCTTGATAGCTGTTTTCTCTGCCACTCTCTTGACCAACCCGTAAAGAAACTCGGCAGTTTCTACTGTTGCTTGTGCGATAATTACTTTTGCTTTCATTGATTAGTATTTTATTTCGTTGATAATCGGTTTTAAACTCACGCCGAAACAAGTCGTCAGACGGTAGATAAGATTTTCCACATAAAGTTTTGGAGCAGAAAATACAATTCCGGTTTCCTCTGTGTATCTGAAACTAACCCCATCCATCATCAGAACGTATGCAACCTTGTGCTTCACGCTTTGGGTCTGCCATTCCTTTATTTCCTCGTTCATTTTCTTTAAGTGCTAAAATTCGTTACTCTCACGCCTTTTTTGTATCTTTGGCGGCTTGTTCATTCTTGAACACGTTGCAAAGATAGGAAATTTCCTACGAATAACAAAGCGTAATCGAGGATATTTTCTATTTACAAGTAAAATAATAGATAATATCCTATGATACTAAAGAGAATAAAGCAATTTATAGACTACAAAGGCATGGCTATAGCAGCCTTTGAAAGAAGTATTGGCATGGCAAATGCTTCTTTTGGGAAGTCACTAAAAAACGGAGGAGCTATTGGCTCCGATAAATTAGAAAAAATCCTAAGTATTTATCCTGAGATTTCTCCTATATGGCTTATGACAGGCAAGGGGAATATGATTATTGGCGAAAATGAAGAAGCCACTAAACAGCAAGCTATCATTGCAAATGAGAACTTAGTAAAACAAGGGGCTACCCCCGAACTTATCACCGAACTACTTAACCGTATTACAGAGCAAGCAGCTGAAATAGGCCGATTACAAGAACAGATACACCAAATGCAAAATCGTTTGGGAAAAGATGCTTCGGATGCCAACACTTTCGATACTGCAAATGCCGGATAGGAGGCTTCGTTCTACATCTACCCCGATGATACGCTTCCAATGCCCGTACCGTTCGAAGCGTATCCCCCCTCCCACCCCTCAAAACACCCCTTACACCCCTGTCC
>ERZ778515.1243-NODE-1243-length-18955-cov-4.692593_pt1 | contig 18955 bp, 24 predicted proteins | sample MGYA00510343_ERZ778515 | MGnify/ENA primary metagenome ERZ778515 (study PRJEB29527, sample SAMN07138965) | mouse gut metagenome | material: feces | host: mouse | place: China:Nanjing | collected 2016-01-25 ...
ACGCATATAGCGTGGGCTGCTATTGTTACATCTGTATCAAAGGTTTCCTACGACCTTCACTTAGACGTGGCATAGTTGGCTCACGTTTTTTCAATATAAATTTAATAGCCCAATAGAGCCGATAGGGAATTATACGAATATGAATAAGCTTATTATTCCATTTTTTTTAATCACTGCCTTCCTTGCAGTGGGTTGCAGCGATGATGAGCCAAAAGATGTTGTCAATGAAATCAAGATGTCCGTTTCTGCCGAAACAGGTACGTACATACCATGGGGCAGTGATACTCCTGTAGAGTGCATGCTTGTTATGTCTGAAGACAATCCCGGAGTATGGGAGCCACTTGGCTTTAATAGTATTAAATGGTTTACATACGAAAGAGGACATGAATATTACCTTTCGGTGGAGCGAACCATTCTCGCCAATCCTCCCATGGATGCACCAGATCGTACCTATTCGCTGTTGAGAATCCTTCAAGACCGTATTGTCACAGAGCCGGAGATACCTGTAGATAAAGAAATCAATTCGGAGGAAGACATTGAGTACTATGATATGTGCCCCTTTAACAAGTATGCCATAGAAAAGGAAATCATTGTCAATGAGAATGGAGAAATTTCCTATGCCGATGGTCACAGCCTTCCGTCTTATGATAATGCCCGCATTTGGTTAGGGTGTATTCTTGATAAGACAGATCCGAATTGGCTAAAATTCAATAAAATACCCTATATGGCAATCTATTCATTTGTATTGTCACCGCTTACGGATGAAATACGGCTGGTGCGCAACGAATCATCCGGTCCGATGTTCAAGGAGGTCATTCCTGAAAGTGAGTTTGCCCATATCACCCAATCCATGAAGCCGGACGAAGAATTCCGTTACGCGCTCATCCTTGCCAATGTCTATAAGAAGGGACTTCAGAAGCTGGAATTTACGATAAAGAAACAATAATACATAGCCATGATGAATAAACTTATCAACCCGATTCTTTTTATCATGTGTCTGCTTGCTATGGCTTGCAGCGATAATAATAATGAAAATGAAACTTTTGCTCCGTTCAGTCTTGAGAAAAGATACTATGAAGTACGATTGGAGCGCAATGCTACTTCTATTCCTATCATAAACGGTAGTGGCGATATTAGTTTGGCAATAGAGGATGAAAATATATTGAATGCCATTTACTCAAAATACAACGATAAGGAGGATTACAGAAAAGGACACATCAATTTATATGGTATGCAGAAGGGAAGTACAACACTGACCATTACCGACAATATTACCAAGGATGTGGAAACCGTTGAAGTGAAAGTTACAGATTGCTATCTTGCATACGTGATCAATGACAGTAACCACCCGGTATTACCGGCAGGCACCACACTCTTTTTAGTGAACAATGGAGCGCATGACTACTATCTGTTCGACCAAAATAACATAGACAACAAGCCTATACTAAAAGACAACGGTTACGAGTTTTTTATCACGCTGGATTCCGGTACAGGTGCGGCACCCACCAACTACGCAATTCCCAACCTACGCTTATACAAGCACAATCCTGCCGATGCCGCAACCACTACGTCGGAGTTCTATGATTTCCAGATAGAAATGTATGGCGAAGATGCCAGTTCTTCATACGTGTTACAAATCATTCAAGCCTATTTAGATGTGGATTGGGAGGAACTTATAAGCAATGCTCTGACCAAATCACCTGCTCCCATAGATATGACAATGATAATGACTGTACCCGATACAGACTATCGAATTAGAGGAGTTTTAAGTACTGTATCCATTCCGGAACACATATTGGATTGATACATTGCTGCGGTTAGGCAATTAAACTGATATAAAAGCCAACGAAAAGAGCATGACTTGATTGTTCTTTTCGTTGGCTTTGTTTTATTCAGGCACTTTTTCTGAGCAAAGATGCGTTTCATCTTAAAAAAACACAAAAACACCCAATTTTACATTCTTGGGTGTAAAACTGGGTGTTTGTTTTGCAATTTGCTGATTTTTAGCATTTATCGCGGAGAGAGGGGGATTCGAACCCCCGATACGCTTTAGGCGTATACACGCTTTCCAGGCGTGCCTCTTCAACCACTCGAGCATCTCTCCTTGATTTTTCGGTGTGCAAAGTTACGCTTTTTCTTGGAATCGGCAAGACTTTTCCATAAAATCTTACTTGATTAGGCTGGGTTATGATGCTTTTGTGCCTCTTACATTCAAATGTTTTGAGACAACATACGTTTGAACCGGTCGGTCTTCTCGTCCACTTCTGCGGGGGATAGCGAGGGAAATTCTTGGCATAGAAATTTTCTGAAAACCTCCGTTGCTTTCATTTTGGCCATAGCTTTTCCTGTTTGTAATCCGCTGTGGTAGGGAGTATGGGGCAGAAGGCTGCGATTGAAATTGCCGTCACTCATCTTTTCTGTTCTTTGTTGTTATAAAATTTATCCTTGTTGAAAATGATTTGTTTTTATCTTATCATTTCTTCCGGTCGCAAAGTTAATAAAAAGCGGTGAAACGAATTTCCTCTTGTATAGTAAATCATGTATTCTTTTTTCGATCGGGAAAAAGGGGAAGGGGAGCAGGGAGGACTTTGTTTGTGTGAGTAAACATTTGGTGAGGTTTTACGACAATACCTCAGATGAGCCTGTCTAGATTATTAAACATTAAAGGGAATATTTAGCGTCTTTCAGCCGAATAAATCCGTCTTTCTGCCGGTTTTTATTTGTTTTTTAGGGGCATTTAGCGTACTTTTGTACTTGATGAACATGTGACGGTTTCACATTCCTGATTTTTTCATTTTACAAAAGTATTATTAAATGACAACAACAAATTCCAGCCGTGTAGAGGTGGCTGATGCTTTGCGTGGATTGGCGGTAATGGCTATTATCCTTCTTCATTCCATTGAACATTTTAATTTTTATTCCTATCCCTCCACACAGGGGCAGTCTGCTTGGTTGAACTTTGCGGACCGTGCTATATGGGATGGATTGTTTTTTGCGTTTGGAGGGAAAGCCTATGCCGTGTTCGCCTTGTTGTTTGGTTTTAGTTTTTATGTGATGTATAGCCGTCAGGAGGCTCGCGGACGAGACTTCCGGTTGCGTTTTTGCTGGCGGATGGTGCTGTTGTTTTTGCTTGGTAATCTGAATGCCGCTTTCTTTACGGGCGAAGTATTGGTATTGTATTCTTTGGTGGGGTTCATCATGCCGTTTGTTTGCCGCTGGTCGGACCGCACGGTGGTGATAGCGGCGGCTGTCTGTCTGTTGCAACCTGTAGCTTTGTATGATCTGTTCTCCGCATTATTTTTTCCCGGACAGACCGGTTCCGTGCCTCGGTCGGCTTATTATTGGGCGCAGGCTTATCCGGTGCTTCGTGAAGGGAATTTCTGGGAAACGCTGAAGATGAATTTGTGGGACGGTCAATTGGCCAGCCTCACCTGGGCTTGGGAGAATGCACGTATCTTTCAGACGGCGGCGTTGTTTATGCTGGGAATGCTGGCCGGCCGTAACGGATGGTTCTCCGATACCTTTTCTCATCGTTGTTTGTGGGGGAAGGTGCTGGGAACGGCTCTGCTACTGTTCTTCCCGCTTTACGGGTTGGCCCAGATGCTTCCTTCCTTTATAACCGATGCGGCAGTCTCCACTCCTTTGCTTTTGATTGTCAGTTCCCTGCATAAGTTCTGTTTTATGTTGATGGAAGTGACGTTGGTGCTGTTCGCTTTTTACTGTACTTCTTTGCAAAAAGTCTTTCGGAAACTGATGCCATACGGCAGAATGAGTTTGACGAACTATATCGTGCAGAGCATGATCGGCTCACTGTTGTTTTATCACTGGGGATTCTCGCTACACGACGATTTGGGGATTACGGCCAGTGTCTGCGTGGGAGCCGGAATTTTTGTGTTGCAGTTGCTGTTCTGTACCTGGTGGATGAAAAGGTATGATCATGGGCCTTTGGAATATGTCTGGCGCAAGCTGACTTGGCTGGGAGCATGAACCGAAAGAAAGAAGGATCATGTCGGTATATAGGTTCGGACAGAGAGGAGGGGACTTTTGCCTGTGGAGGTGGTTGCCGGTGGTGCTGCTTGCCGTTTTTTGTTATGCGGCGCAGGTGAATGCCCGTCCGGCCCGAAAATTCGTTGTCGTGCTTGATGCCGGTCACGGCGGTCACGATGTGGGGGCAGAGGGGACTTTCTCCAATGAAAAAGACATTAACCTGAATATAACGTTGGAAGTGGAACGGCTGGTAAAGGCTCACCTGAAAGATGTGAAACTGATCCTCACAAGGCGTTCCGATATTTATCTTTCGTATGAAGAACGCGTCCGGTTGGCCAACCGGAATCACGCCGATCTGTTCTTGTCTATCCATACCAATTCGTCCGAAGAGTCGAGGGTGGCTCGTGGCGTAGAGTCGTATTATGCTTTGTTGCCTGCGCCTCCCGTCAAAAAAGGCAGGGCGTCGGGTAAGGCAAAGTCATCGGGCGGACGGAAAATAAATGTAGTGGCTGATGCCGTGCAAAGCCGTACTTTGCCTCGTAGTGAGCTGTTTGCCCGATTGATGCAACGTAGTTATCTGACTTACGGACGCAGGGTAAACCGTGGTGTAAAGCGCGAGAGCTATTATGTGCTGGTCCATACATCCATGCCAAGTGTGCTGACCGAAGTCGGGTTTATTTCTACCCTTGATGAAGAAAGCTACCTGACTTCGAAAAAAGGTGTCCGCGAGGTGTCGCAAAGCATCTGCCACGCGATCGGTCAGTATAAGAGTATCGTATCCAATGGAAAATATCAGGACGAATTGGCCTTGTTGCGCAGGGGGAAACAGCCTAAAACGGTGAAAAACATTTCTTTTGCTATGGAACGATTGTCGGAAACGTCCACCGGTAATGTTACAGCCAAGGAAAAACGCGCTACAGACGAAAGTCCGAGTAAGGCGTCAAAGGCATCCGCCGTTTCTGCTGCTGCGGATAAAGGACAGAAAGCCGATAAAGAAAATAAAGCGTTACGGTTTGGCCTGCAAATCCTTACCTCTACCGAAGAACTAGCCCTTTCGGATTATTGTTTGAAAGGGATGAAACCGGTAACGTTTATTAAGTGCGGAAAGATATATAAGTGCCTTTATCTTCTGTCGGCTGATTACGATGCAGTCCGTGCGGCACAGAAGACTGTCCGTGAGAAATTTGCCGATGCTTTTGTTGTTGCGTTCAAGGGAGAAGAGCAGATTCCGACGGCTGATGCAATCCGGGAATTCAAGGAGACCCGTCAAAAAACGAACTCCGGCGTCCGCAAGTCCGGGCGCTAGATGTAGTGCTGTCACGGATTACCGAAGGCAGCAGCGATGTATCATATATAATAAGGTGGAACCCATTCAAAAAATGTGTCCACCTTATTTCCTTTTTCCGAAGATATGCCGGATGCCGCGTACGACGGTCATTCCTGTCATTATTCCTTCATAGATCGAAAGTCCTCGGTTGAATGTCACCATCATACTTTCCCAGCGAGTATGTGCTTTGGGTAGCGGAGCAAACAAATCCTGCATTTCGTTGTGCAGATTTTGTTTACTGATCTTCAACTCTTCCCGTAACCGTCTTTTTTCTGCGTACATAAAAGCCAGCCAGTCGGTAACTATGGGTTGGGAATTATCCTTATCCTTATTGTTTACGATCATCCTTGTCTTGTTTTTCCAGGAACAATTCTATAATGAATTTAGCCAGCGGCTGTATGATCAGCTTACTCCGTAAAGCATAAAAAACGATGAGTGTCAGAACGAGCACGCCTCCCACACAGACAAAGCCCAAAGGCAGATTGTCGGTAATGTTTCCGATATAATACGCCAAAGCAAAAGTAAGGAAAAGGAGGGTAAGTGCCGCCAGAATAATCACGACCACGGAAATGGCCAGTGTGGCAAGCAGCACAGTGAGTTTCTCGGCTACGCCCCACATAAAAAACTTCCTTTGGAGCTCAAGATATTTCTTGAACTCCAAAAAAAGTTTCTTCATGCTTTCTATGTTCTTTTCGCTTCCAAACATGTGACGACCGGATTAAGCTTCTTCTGCCGGTTTGATTTCATTGGCAATTTCGTCAATCAGCGTATCCATGTCTTTACGGTTCAGACGGATGCCTCTTTTGCGAAGGGCTTCGGCTATTCTCTCACGTGTTTCGACTCCTTTTTCAGGGGCAAACAAAATTCCTGTTGCAGCTCCTACAGCAACTCCGCCAAGGAAGGCTACCAAATAGTTCAATGCTTTCATAATCGTTCTCTTTTTAAAGTGTGATGCACAAAGATAAGTTTTTTTTCGGGAGATAAGCAAGCCTATGCCCTCTTTTTTAGGAACAAAAAACGCTTCTACCGCCACACTTAACTTTTTTTAGAGGGCAATGTTTGGAATGTATCAGGAATATTAATATCTTTGCTGTACATTTCAATTTAATAAGGTCTACACCTTTTATAAATAAGGTCTAGAGCTTTCTTAAATAAGGTCTACACCTTTTTAAGAGAAGGTCTACACTCTTATAAATAGTGGGGCAGGTCTTTGAAGAATGGAGTGGAGGTCTTATTAAAAAATAAATAAGGTATGAGTATTCAGTATAGGTTGACGCCGATGAAAGACAACATCAGTGAGGATCCGAAAGTCGGTTATTACGCTCAGGTGGTGACACGGGGAACCGTGACGACGGAGCGGCTTTGCCGGGAGATTTCTGCCGGATGCACGCTTACGGTAGCCGATCTGAAAGCGGCGATAGAGGCTCTGGTTTCTTCCGTAGAGGACAAGCTCAAAGACGGATACAATGTCTGTATTGATGATTTGGGTACGTTTTCCGTTTCCGCACAGTCGGTGCTGGCTACGGAGGAGGATGGGATTCGGGCACCGTCGGTGAAAGTGAAGAAGATCAATTTCCGTCCTTCCGTCCGGCTGAAGAAGAGAATGTCTTTGTCGCGTTTCGAAAAGGCCCGGCTGGACGACCGGTAAGGCAGGCTTGGGGCGTGTGAGAAAACAAAAATATTAATCTTTTTAAAAATAAGAAAGTATGAAAAAGTTATTTGTGTGGGGAGCTGCCTTGTGCATGGTCTTCGTTATGGGATCTTGTAAGAGTAAGGAGAGTGCTTATAAAAAGGCTTATGAACAAGCCAAAATGCGGGAGACGGTACAGGCAACGGAGAACCCGGTTCAGCAGAACACACCGGTTGAAGTGACTCCGGTAACTCCTGTGACACCTACTCAGCCGGTGGATGTAAGCAATGTTCCCGTTCGTACGGAGAATGTGACGGTCGTTTCAGGAAACGGTCTGAAGAAATACAGTGTGGTGTGTGGCAGTTTCGGTGTGAAAGCCAATGCCGAGCGGCTGCAACAGCAGTTGGGTACGGCGGGTTATGCCGCACAGATCGCATTCAATGCCGGTAACAATATGTATCGCGTGATCGCTACTACGTTTGACGATAAGGAATCTGCCGTACAGTCCAGAGACGGACTTCGGGCCAAATATGCCGATGCGTGGTTGCTTTATACGCAGAAGTGATAAATTTCTTTTGGTAAAGTGAATATATGTAAGATGTATCAGGCAGGAGCCGGCTGTGAAGTCGGTTCCTGTTTTTTTTATACAGGACGCTTGCAGGCTTTGCCGTACCGGCTCCTTGGCTGTAATTTTAGCCGGCTTAACGTTCTTTATCCGGTAAAAGGGCTGTTTTTTCGTTATAATTCCTTATTTTTGCCCTGAATTATGGGTCGAGTTCTTTCTATTGATTATGGGCAAAAGCGTACGGGACTGGCGGTTACCGATCCCTTACAGCTGATTGCCAACGGGCTGGCAACGGTGCCGACAGCCTCGTTGCTGGATTTTTTGGCGGAGTACACCTCGCGTGAGAAGGTGGAGCGCATTATAGTGGGATTGCCCCGGCAGACAACGGGCGAGGAGTCGGAAAATATGTCCCGGATCCGTCCTTTTACGGAACGGTTGCGGAAGCGTTTTCCCGATATACCGGTGGAGTTTTCCGATGAGCGTTTTACTTCCGTTATGGCGCATCGCGCCATGCTGGAGGGCGGCCTGCGGAAGAAAGCCCGGCAGAACAAGGCTTTGGTTGATGAGATCAGCGCCACCATCATCCTGCAGGGATGGATGGAGACGCATCGTTACGGACAATAAGAAACAAGCATCAAATAAATATGGTATTACCGATTTATACGTACGGTCAGCCCGTACTAAGGAAAGAGGCTGAAGAGATAGCGCCGGACTATCCGGGGTTGGAGCAGTTGATAAAGGATATGTACGAAACGCTGGACCGTTCCGAGGGGATCGGACTTGCTGCGCCGCAGGTGGGGCTGGCTATTCGTCTGGTAGTGATCAACCTGGATTTGCTGTCCGAGGACATGCCCGAATATAAGGGCTTTATCCGCACGTTCATCAATCCGCACATCGTGGAATATGACGAGACCGATACCGAGGTGATGGAGGAGGGGTGTCTGAGCCTGCCCGGTATTCATGAACCCGTGCGGCGCCCCAAACGCATTCATGTGACTTATCAGGACGAGAAGTTTGAGCCTCACGACGAATGGGTCGAGGGTTATTTGGCCCGGGTGATGCAGCATGAGTTTGACCATCTGGAGGGGAAGATGTACATTGATCGTCTGTCGATGTTGCGTAAACAGATGATAAAAGGTAAACTCGGTTCGCTGCTGAAAGGAAACTTCCGTTGCGACTACAAAGTAAAAACGAAGAAATAGGCATGCGTGTCGGTCGGTTGCTTTGGTTTCTGGGGCTGTTGCTCCCGATGGGGCTTCGGGCGCAAATCAACACCGACCGGGTGATGATGATGGGGCGTAATGCGCTCTATTATGAAGATTATGTGCTTTCCATCCAGCGCTTTAACCTTGTAATCAGTGTGAAGCCTTACCTGGCCGAACCTTATTTCTTCAGGGGACTGGCCAAGTTCTATCTGGAGGACTTTACGGGTGCGGAGCTGGATTGCAGCGAAGCGATCGCCCGGAATTCCTATATGGCCGGTTATTACCAGTTGAGAGCGTTGTGCCGGGTGAACCTGAAGCGCTATGAAGAAGCGGCTACGGATTATTACCGGGCGTTGGATTATGAACCTAAAAACAAGTCCTGCTGGCATAATCTGGTGCTGTGTCAGTTGGAATTGAAAAACGATGCGGCTGCCGATTCCTGCCTGGACCGCATGATCAGGTATTGGCCCGGAGATGCAGATAACTATACGATAAAAGGCCAGATCGCTTTTAATCGCGCCGACACCCTGCAAGGACTGGCTTATCTGGACCGCGCGTTGCAGGTGAATCCTTATGAGGGGCAGGCGTGGACTATGCGCTCGATGGTCAGTCTGCAACGCGGGCAGTACAAGCAGGCGGAGGAAGAACTCGACAAGGCCATCGCACAGTTGCCCCGTATGGCCGGAAATTATATCAATCGCGCCCTTGCCCGTTACCACCAGCGCAACTTGCGGGGCGCTATGGCGGATTATGATACGGCGCTGGAAATAGAACCGGGCAATTACCTGGGGCATTTCAATCGCGGACTTCTGCGGGCGCAGGTGGGGGATGACAACCGGGCCATCGAAGACTTTGATTTTGTGCTTGAGCAGGAACCGGACAATATGATCGCCTTGTTCAACCGGGCGTTGATGCTCGATAATACCGGCGACTATAAGGCAGCCATCCGGGACATCAGTACGGTGATTGATGAGAATCCTTCGTTCTGGACCGGATATCAGTTCCGGGCTTCCATCCGTCGCAAGATCGGCGATACATACGGAGCCGAGCGCGATGAGTTTAAGGTGATGAAGGCACAGATGGAACAGCGCTACGGAGGGAAAAAGAATCCGGCGCATACGAAAACACGCAAACGGAGCGACAGAGACCTGAATGATTACAATAAACTGGTGGAGGCGGATGTGAACGAACCGGAACGCCGGTATGCCAGTGATTACCGGGGGCGTGTACAGGACAAAACGGTGGATTTGCAGCCGGCTCCTTTGTATGTGCTGACCTATTATCGGCGCGAGAATGCGGTAAACCGTTACGTGCCTTACCACAAATCGGTGGAGCGGTTAAATAACAGCAAGGTGCTGCTTCAACCTCTTTATTTGTCCAACGACGAAATGTCGCTGGATGAGACGCAACTGAATATACATTTTGCTTCGATTGCCGATCTGACGGAGAAAATCGAAGCCGGACGCCCGGATGCCCAGTTGTATCTGGCGCGGGCGTTGGATTATTATCAGGTGCGTGACTTTGAGGGAGCCATGACGGATCTAGACCGTTGTCTGGCAGCGGAGCCGGATAATCCGCTGGCGCTTCTGGTCCGTGTGCAGGTGAGATGCAGACAGGCCGGCGTTTCGCTTAAAACGGACGGGGAGGCGGAAAAACCGTTCCGCTCCGACCCGGATTTGGGATATAAGGCCGCTCTTTCCGATCTGGAGCGTGTGACGAAACTGGCTCCCGACTTCTCCTATGCGTATTATAATGAAGGAAACATTTACGTACAGCTTCGGGAGTACGACAAGGCAATAGTCGCGTATGGGGAAGCGCTCAGGCTGGACAACCGTTTCCCGGATGCCTGGTACAACAGGGGAGTGGCTCATCTGCTGGCCGGGCATTTGCAGGGCGGACTGGCGGATTTAAGTCGGGCCGGCGAATTGGGAATGTACTCCGCTTATAATTTAATTAAGCGTTATTCCGCTTCAAAGGGAAGATAAAGGAAGGCGGCAGAGCGCTTTTTCTTTGATTTTTTTCAGCGTATGAGAATGATTTCGTGAAAAAATAACTATTTTTGCACGATTGAAGAGAAAAATAACGAACAACTATGATAAAGATTACTTTCCCGGACGGCTCGGTTCGTGAATACGAAGCCGGAGTTACGGGCTTACAGATTGCTGAAAGCATATCCTCGCGGCTGGCACAGGAGGTATTGGCTTGCGGAGTAAACGGTGAAACGGTAGAACTGAATCGTCCGATCAACGAGGATGCTTCGGTGGTACTTTATAAATGGGAGGATGCCGAAGGAAAGCATGCTTTCTGGCACACATCGGCTCATTTGATGGCGGAGGCTTTGCAGGAATTATATCCCGGAACACAATTCGGAATCGGCCCGGCTATAGAAAACGGCTTCTATTATGATGTGATGCCGCCTGAAGGGACGGTGATCCGTGAGGCCGATTTTGCAGCGGTGGAGAAGAAAATGGCCGAATTGGTTCAGCGGAAGGAAAATCTGGTGCGCAACAGCATTTCCAAGCAGGATGCTCTCGCATTTTTTGCCGAACGCGGTCAGACCTATAAGAATGAACTGATAGAAGATCTGGAAGACGGTAAGATCACGACGTATACACAAGGCAACTTCACCGATTTGTGCCGGGGACCGCATTTGGTGAACACCTCGGCCATCAAGGCTGTGAAGGTGACGGCCGTATCCTCCGCCTATTGGCGTGGAGACGAGAAGCGTCCGCAGATGACCCGTTTGTACGCCATCTCGTTCCCTAAAAAGAAACAGCTGGATGAATATCTGGCCCTGTTGGAAGAAGCCAAGAAGCGCGACCATCGCAAGATCGGTAAAGAAATGGAATTGTTCATGTTCTCCGAAAGGGTGGGCAAGGGGCTGCCCATGTGGTTGCCGAAAGGCACGGCATTGCGCCTGCGTCTGGAAGACTTTCTGAAGAAAATACAAAAGCGTTACGGGTATCAGCAGGTGATGACCCCGCACATCGGCGGTAAGAATCTGTATGTGACGTCCGGTCATTACGCTCATTACGGTAAGGATTCGTTTCAGCCTATCCACACCCCGGAAGAGGGTGAGGAGTATATGCTGAAACCGATGAACTGCCCGCATCATTGCGAGATATACGCCTGGAAGCCCCGTTCCTATAAGGATCTTCCTTTGCGTCTGGCTGAGTTCGGTACGGTGTACCGCTATGAACAGAGCGGTGAGCTGCACGGTCTGACCCGTGTGCGTTCCTTTACACAGGATGATGCGCACATCTTTTGCCGGCCCGATCAGGTGAAGAATGAGTTTATCCGGGTGATGGAGATTATTCAGATCATTTTCGGTGCATTGAATTTTGAGAACTTCGAAGCACAGATTTCCTTGCGCGATCCTAATAATAAGGAAAAATACATCGGTTCCGACGAAGTATGGGCCGAAGCCGAGAACGCAATTATTGAAGCTTGCAAGGAGAAGAATCTGCCGGCTCGTGTGGAATACGGTGAGGCTGCTTTCTACGGACCGAAGCTCGACTTCATGGTGAAGGATGCGTTGGGCCGTCGCTGGCAGTTGGGAACGATTCAGGTGGACTATAATTTGCCGGAACGATTCAAGTTGGAATACACGGGTGAAGACAATCAGAAACATCGTCCGGTGATGATCCATCGTGCGCCGTTCGGCTCTATGGAGCGCTTTTGTGCGGTGCTGATTGAGCATACGGCCGGTCATTTCCCCTTGTGGCTGACGCCCGATCAGGTGGCTATTTTGCCCATTTCCGAGAAGTTCAACGATTACGCCAAGCAGTTGTGCGCTTATTTCGACGAGCATGATGTGCGCGCCGTCGTAGACGACCGCAACGAAAAGATCGGCCGCAAGATCCGTGACAATGAGATGAAGCGTATTCCTTACATGCTCGTGGTTGGCGAAAAAGAAGCGTCGGAGGGCACGGTGGCTGTGCGTAAGCAGGGAGAAGGCGACCAGGGCACGATGAAATTTGAAGATTTTGCGAAGAAAATCAATGAAGAAGTACATAATATGACAAATAAGTATTAACTTTGCAGCGCCTTGGAGGGCTATGTCTATTAATAAAGAAAAAGTAAACAGAAGAGAAGAAGTTTTAGATTTTTGAATGAAGAAAGACAATTTGAAGCAGCAGTATCGTGTAAATGAACAGATACATGTGCGTGAAGTCCGCATAGTAGGTGATGATGTAGAGTCCGCAGTGATGCCCACCGGTAAAGCATTGCAGTTGGCAGAGTCCAAAGGGGTGGACTTGGTGGAAATATCGCCCAATGCCGTTCCTCCTGTTTGCCGTTTGATAGATTATAGCAAGTTCCTGTATCAGCAGAAGAAGCGTCAGAAAGAAATGAAGGCCAAGCAGGTCAAGGTGGATGTAAAGGAAATCCGCTTCGGACCGCAGACCGATGATCACGATTATAACTTCAAGCTGAAACATGCGCAGGGATTCCTTTCCGACGGTGATAAAGTGAAAGCTTATGTGTTTTTCAAGGGGCGCAGTATCCTGTTTAAGGAACAAGGCGAAGTGTTGTTGTTGCGTTTTGCCAATGACCTGGAGGAATACGGCAAGGTGGAGCAGATGCCTTTGTTGGAAGGAAAGCGAATGACTATATTCATTGCGCCGAAAAAGAACGCTCAGCTTAAGAAAACGGAAAAAGGTTCCGAGCAAGAGGCTGTTGCGAGGCCGGAGAAAATTCAGCCTAAGCAGAACGCCCCGAAAGAGTATACGGGACCTCGGGTGGAAGGCGAGGACTGACAAAAGAAAAGAATGTGCGTAACGCCTTGGTATATGCGTTACCACAGTTAATAATAATAATTAAAAATAAAAACAAAATGCCAAAGGTAAAGACTAATTCCGGTGCCAAAAAAAGATTCGCTCTTACCGGAACAGGTAAAATCAAAAGAAAACACGCTTTTAAAAGTCACATTTTGACAAAGAAGACTACAAAGCAGAAGAGAAATCTTACTCACACAGGCTTGGTTGCCAGTGCCGACCGCAAACAAGTTCGTGAACTTCTGTGTATGCGTTAAATCTCGAGGACAAGTATTATTAAAGTTATTAACCGGATGTTTTAGCTTGAAGATCGTTTGCTGAAAAGCGAAACGGCGCTAGCATTCAAAAAGATTAAAATTATGCCAAGATCAGTCAATCATGTAGCTTCAAGAGCTAGAAGAAAGAAAATTTTAGGTTTAACCAGAGGCTATTTCGGTGCTCGTAAAAATGTGTGGACCGTTGCCAAGAATACATGGGAAAAGGGGTTGACCTATGCTTTCCGCGATCGTCGCAATAAAAAACGTAATTTCCGTGGCTTGTGGATTCAGCGTATCAACGCTGCCGCTCGTTTGGAAGGTATGTCTTACTCTCAGTTGATGGGTGCCTTGCATAAGGCCGGCATCGAAATCAACCGTAAGGTGCTTGCCGACCTTGCCATGAACCACCCCGAAGCATTCAAGGCTATCGTTGCCAAAGTGAAGTAAGGCAGTATAGAAAGTATATTTTTATAGAGTGTATCTTCCTTTAAGGGAGATACACTTTTTTTATGCAGGCGTGTCCCCTATATAATATAGGTGTACCTTATATATAATAAGGTAGGAGGATACATTGTTATGCCTTGTTACGCATTTTCCGTATATGGGCCAGGAATCTTTTCCATGCGTACTTCCAGATTTCTCTTCCGCTCATCTCTTTTTGTATGGCTTTTCGTGCCTCACGGACGATAGGGTCGTCATACCATTGGAACATCACCTTCCGGTAACAGCGGGCCGAGCATAGGAAACGATAGTAGAAGAATGTACTTTTTAAGTATTCCGGCGCGTTTACGTTTAGTTTCCGATAGGCCTTGTAAACCGCATGAAACTGGGAGAGCGCTTCTTTGGGGGCCATATTGCGGCGTCGGTCGTTGAAGCGAAGCAGATACATGTAGCTGGCTGTGTTACATACCTGAAGAGAGGAACATCGGGAAAGATATTCAAAAAAGAATACCGTGTCCTCGCCGATCACCAGACTTGTATCGAAACGGAACTGTCCGATGTGCTCCTTTCTATAGAATTTTCCCCAAGGCGTCCGCATGAATAGCGTATTCAAATGCTGTGTCAGGAAAGCCTTGATGGCAGTCGGCGTAGTAAGTTTGTCCGTCGGCATCGGCTCGGTATAATCATGTATATCGCCGAAACTTTTCCATGATTGGAGAAGCAGATCCGCCTGCGGGTTCTCCAAAGCGCAAAAGAATCCTTGTTCCAGATAATCGTCGGCATCGACAAACGTGATCCATTCCCCCGCCGCTTTTTCCAGGCCTGCGTTTCGGGCGGCACTGACCCCTGAGTTGGGTTGATGAATGACGTGCACCCGGCTGTCCTTTTGTGCTTGTGTATCACATATCTCCCCGGATTTGTCGGAACTTCCGTCGTCCACCAAGATAAGTTCGAAATCGGTGTACGACTGTTGCAGGATGCTGTCAACACAACGGTGCAGATACGTTTCCGCATTGTAGACAGGTACGATAACGGATAATCGGGGAGAGGTAGCCATACGATGCAAGCCTTATGGTTTTTGATATTCTTCGGCTTCGATCCGTTCTTTCATGAGAAGCGTTTTGTCTTTCTGCGAATAGTAACGGTATTCGAAGGCTACGCCGCGTTCCTTGTGTTTCTTCAAGTCAATGGAACCGGCAATGGCTTTACGCAATTGTTCTTTGAAGGTGGAACGAAGCTCATCCGTAAGCACATTTTTGTCGTCCAGTACGTTTTCCATGGTATAGTAATAGCATAAAGTACGGCTGGGAATATCGTATACCATGCTGTCGAGTACAGTAGCCTGATCCATGCGGCGCGGACATTGTTTAAGGGTATATTCGCGCGCTTCACGTGCGCATCGTTCATCAAAACCCTCGAATCCGCAGGAAGCCAAGCACAATGCGGCAAGTCCTAAAAAGAAGTTTCTTCGTTTCATAAAACAATCTATTGACGTGCGAAGTTACGCTATTCTTCGTATATTTGCAATGATTCTTATTAAATAAACGATTTATGACGGATAAAGAAGAAAGGATAGGGCAGGCCGTAGCCCGTTTTAAGCAAGGATACAATTGTTCCCAGTCCGTGGTGGCCGCTTTTGCCGATCTGTATGGTTTTACGGAAGAGCAGGCCTTGCGCATGTCGGCTTCTTTCGGAGGAGGTATCGGGCGTATGCGGCAAACCTGCGGGGCCGCTTGCGGTCTTTTTATGCTGGCCGGTTTGGAGTGTGGTGCCGTCCGGGGCGAAGACAGAGCCGGAAAGTCACATAATTACGCTGTTGTCCAACAGCTCGCCCGGGCTTTTGAGCAGCAAAACGGTTCGTTACAATGTGCGGAGTTGCTAGGCTTAAAGCCCCGTACGCCGGTTGTGAGCGAGGCGGAGGCCCGTACGGAAGCCTATTATGCCAAGCGACCGTGTGCTCAAATGGTGGAAACGGCGGCCCGGCTGTTTGCCGATTACCTGGAAACGCTCGGTAAGTAGTGCGTCTTTTTCGGACTTTATAGAGGGCATGAAAGACTATTTGTTAGGCCTCTCCGGCGGCTTATGTGCAATTTTGCTTTTTATTTATTGGTAAGTTATAATAAAAGTTGTACATTTGCAGCGTGTTAATGAAAAAGCCCTTCGTGCATTTGCCGGAGCGGTATATAAAATGTTGTAATCAAAAAGAGAGAATTATGTTGGAAAAAACAGGTCTTATTGCAGGGGCTATCTGGACTGCATTGAGTGAGACGAATGAAATGAGCGCAAAAGATTTGAAGAAAGCCACCAAGGTAAAGACCGAAAAAGAACTTTATTTGGGTTTGGGTTGGTTGCTCCGTGAAGACAAGTTGGAGGTGAGCGGAACCGAAAAAGACCCTGTCTTTTCATTGAAGAAGTAGGAACAAGCGTTTTTTAAGTCCCCAATAAAGCGCGTTAATGGTACCCGTAGGGTCTGTTAACGCACTTTTTTATTTAAAGAGGCGATTTTTCTGATTTTTGCGGATGAAGGCCGCTGAAAGCTCTCCTCTACGAAAGATTTCGTAGACTTGCGGACGGGATGTAAGCGAGGTGAAGACGAAAAACGGCTAAATGGAAGGTGAAGGCGGAGAAATGCTTTCGTTTCGTCACTTTGCAGGGAGGTCCCTTTGTTTTTTATCCGATGATGATCCGTATAGGATACGAAGAACAAGTCTTTCCCTTTTTCATGGAAAAGGCGTTTATTATTGTACTTTTATTTGTTTTATAGCTATATACGTATTTTCTTGTAGCGCCGTTCGCCGTTGTCTTTGTAAGAGGACACCGGGTGTCGGCAAGCAAATTGCTTTTGTATGTGGTGCGGAAGCCGGCAGCGGATGAGCGGCTTTGCAACGAAGTGAAACCGGCGAATATTCGGATTGTTTTTAGGTTTTATTATAAAATAGACGTTAAGAACGTTAAAACTATGCGCAGGATATTTTTACTAATGTGTTCGTATGTACAAATGTGTAACCTAAGCGGCCTTATAATCTCTTTTTTATAAAAAACTCATCAATTTTTGTATAAAAGTGTTGGCTTTTTGCAAGAAAAGCTATAGTTTTGTAGTGCGTTATGAAAAGATGTGGTGTTTTATTAACATTTTTAGTGAGTTACTTTTTTAGGTTTAATTAGTATTTATGAAAAAGTTCTTTTGTGCAATTGTGTTTGCTTTGCTGAGCACAATGACAGTTCTGGCTCAGGAATCATTGAGTGGAACTGTTATCGACGAGAACGGGGAGCCGTTGATCGGCGCTTCTGTTCTAGTGAAGGGAACGAAGACCGGCACTGTCACGAACATTGACGGTAAGTTCTCGCTTAACAACGCTGCGGGCAAGACTTTGGTTATATCCTTCATCGGATATAATCCGAAAGAGGTCAAAGCCCGGGCAGGTATGAGGATACAACTGGATCCCGATGCGAAGAGCATGAGTGAAGTTGTGGTGACGGGTATGAGCCGTATGGACCGCCGCATGTTTACCGGTGCTACCGATAAACTGGATGCGGAGGGGACCATCATCAACGGTATGGCTGATATAAGCCGTTCGTTGGAAGGGCGCTCGGCTGGTGTTACCGTTCAAAACATTTCCGGTACGTTCGGTACGGCTCCCAAGATCCGCGTGCGTGGCGCCACTTCCATTTACGGTTCGTCGAAGCCGCTGTGGGTGGTAGACGGCGTGATTATGGAGGATGTGACCGATATTAATGCCGACGATTTGTCTTCGGGCGACCCGGAAACGCTGATCAGTTCCGCCATTGCCGGTCTGAACTCCGACGATATCGAGAGCTTCCAGATTCTGAAAGACGGTTCCGCCACTTCTATTTACGGTGCCCGTGCTATGGCCGGTGTGATTGTCATCACTACCAAGAAAGGTCGTGCCGGTTCGGCCCACATTAATTATATGGGTGAATTCACCAGCCGCATGAAGCCGCGCTACAGCAACTTCAACATCATGAACTCGCAGGATCAGATGAGTATCTACAAAGAGTTGAAGGAGAAAGGTTGGCTCAACATGAGCGAGACGCTGAACGGCAGCGACTACGGTGTGTACGGTAAGATGTACGAGCTTATCAATACCTACGACCCCGCCACCGGTCAGTTTGTTATTCCGAACACGCCCGAGGCGCAGAAGGCCTATTTGCAGGAGGCCGAGTTCCGCAATACGAACTGGTTCGACGAACTGTTCTCCAACAGCATCATGATGAACCACTCCGTAAGCATGAGCGGCGGTACTTCCAAGAGCAATTACTACGTGTCCATGTCGGCCATGAAGGATCCGGGATGGTACAAGAAGAGCAGCGTGAGCCGCTATACGTTGAACATGAACACCACCCATCATATTCTTGACAATCTGAGTTTGAACCTTATCGGTAACGCCTCTTACCGTAAGCAGGAAGCCCCGGGTACGCTGAGCCAGGACGTCGATGTAGTGAACGGCAAGGTAAAGCGCGATTTCGACATCAACCCGTATTCGTATGCCTTGAATACATCCCGTGCGCTGGACCCCACCGTTTATTATCAAGCCAACTATGCGCCGTTCAATATCCTGAACGAGCTGGAGAACAACAGCATCGACGTGAATGTGATCGATGCCAAGTTCCAGGGCGAGTTGAAGTTCAAGCCCATCCGCGACTTGGAACTGGCCGTGTTGGGTGCCGTCAAATACACCGGCACTTCTCAGGAATCCTTAAATTCGCAGCTTAATTACTTGTTATAAATGCAAGTCCTTGACAAACA
>ERZ778515.1244-NODE-1244-length-18946-cov-9.122228_pt1 | contig 18946 bp, 11 predicted proteins | sample MGYA00510343_ERZ778515 | MGnify/ENA primary metagenome ERZ778515 (study PRJEB29527, sample SAMN07138965) | mouse gut metagenome | material: feces | host: mouse | place: China:Nanjing | collected 2016-01-25 ...
TGCTGTCAAACGGTGCAGCGCCGAAGGACGTGCAGGAACTCTTGGGACACTCTGACGTGAGTACCACCATGAATGTGTATGCCCATGCCACAAGGGAGGCAAAGCGGACTTCCGCAAGGCTGTTGGATAAGGTGGCAGGCAACGATTAGATACATTCAGAAAAACTTTCCCTTGTAAACTGCCCATAAGGGCAAAAACAAGGGAAAATACATAGCAATTCACTGTATGAGGCTCTAAAAGCCTTGAAAAATAGGGAAAGTTCTATAAATTCATCTGCAAATTTCGATTGTGATTTGAACAGCTTTCGGGTTATTTGTCGCACTTGGGGATCTACTCAATTCATTTAAGGAAATCATCATGAACGGATTGTGCTGGTTTCCGCGCCTTATGCAATAGCAGACCTCAAAGGGCGAAGCTTCCTCTATGTTCGAAGATTACAGGAATAAACTACAACTGGTATTGCATAAAATTACTATTTTTTGTAAAACCAAAATCAGTATACAATAATACCCCCATATCTGAAGCTGTAATTTGAACGCTACTACACCCATATTCTTTTGCCTCATTTACAACGCGTGACAACAATTCTTTTGCAATTCCCTGCCTTCGATAATCAATAGAAGTAAACATACTGGAAAGTAAGCCTATTTTCCCCTTGGGACATCCAAAATATGGCGGTTTTTCAACGAATGACATTCCACTTGTCCCTACAATTTTATCTTCATCAACAGCCAGCCAAGAGACAAAGGTGCCATCTGCCATATGCCGACTGTAATAATCCCTTAAGGCAGGCTTTAAATCTAAATCTTCTGTTGCACCTTCTTCCCGCAGTTGGCAGATTCTCATTTCTATAAATCTATCCAGTTCTTTTTCCGTTAATTTCCTGTATTGTATAGCCATAACTATTACCTCATGTTCAATATCTTTTTCTCTTGTAACCTGCCCATAAGGACAAAAACATTCGATTCTTTTATTCCTCTAAAATTCTAGCCCAATCTTCCTGCCAATTATCCATACTTAGCAGATTATATTTTATTCCCTTTACAGAGATATACTGGCTTGTAATAATATGCGGTGCTCTTTTCACCATTTCGTGAATCACTTCCAAACTGACGTTCTTACAGTCCCGCTGCATTCTTAACATGCCATTCTCAAATCCCAAATACTGCTTTCCAGTATAAGGATTTTTAACGCCTGGATTTTTTGTATCCTGTCGCGTAATGATAAACAGACTTTGCCGATAACCGCCATTTCCTGGAATCTCATTGGAATAAAAAGCAGCGACAATATCATCAAGTTTTCGCAGATAACAGCCTTTTACCGCCCACACAGACAGAAAATAATGTTCTGTGATGATATATACCACCTGCTTGCGCCCATCATCTATTTTGCTTCCAATTTTTACCGCATCTGGACGCATTAACTCCTGATCTGCCTGTTGAATTTCCTGTGCACTGTACCCTGTATCCTGCTGAAAAAAATCAATATATGTATCCACTCTTTTCTTGTGCTTTGCATTGCCGACAAAACATAAACTCAGCCCTGGCACTCCCAGTACTAAAAAAATTATAATCCCAAGAAAACTGTCAATTAATGCAGTAAAAGCAGCAAGCATTATGCCCAGAATTAACAATATAATTCCACCGGCTACCGCTCCAATTCCCAGACCGCCTTGTGTTCTGTAGGCTTTGAGCAAACTGCCATACCGCACAGCCTTTTTCTGCAATCCCTTATCCAATTCCATTCTCATAAAAATACTCCTTTTAAAAATTATGAAAAATTATTCTTCACCAGTTTCTAATCACTGATAATATTAACCTGTATCTCATCTAAAACACGTAAATTACTAATAGGATTTCCCTTGCAGTTTACCTGGCGCAGAGAGGGCATTGATGATAGAACATGCATATCTGACACATAATTGTCTGAAAAGTCAATCTCTTCCAAATTTACAAGACTTGCAGCAAAATCAAGGTCCTTTATTTTATTGTCTGCTACATTTAACTTTTTTAAATTAGGGAAATGCGCAATAAAATCCATATGATCTGCCAGATACACGTCGTCCCAGGACACGTCTACAATCCCATTGCCTCCCGATACCCGCGCATTTTTATAGAGCTGCACACCGGCTATTTCAAGTGTTTGTAAAGAGGGATTCTCCGAAATTTTATCAAAGTTAATCTCACCCTCCATACCGCTGATATCAAGACTTTTTAGCTGTGGCAGTGCAAAGACTGCCGAAATATCTTTGTAAGTTACCATTCCGCCAAGGTCAATTTCTTCCAGCGCAGTAAGGCTTTTTATAAAATCCAATGACATATCTCCAGAATGCGAAGCGCAAGTCAATTTTCGCAAACGGGTTAGTCCTGACAAATCTAGATTGGACGACAAAGTACAATTGTGCAGGGACAATGTTTCAAGATTTATCAGTTTAGAAAGAAAATGACAGGAATCGAATCTCCTTAAGGTCAGACGCTGCAAATTTGTAAGTTCTCCAAGCGATGGCTGCGGACAGTTATACGGCGGGTCCAGAGAAAGCTCTTTCAACGTCAAAAGTTTGGTGACACTGCTCATGTCCGTCAGCTCATCACAATCTTCAATTGTAAGCGCTTCAAGCCCCTCTAGCGCCTCAAGCCCACTCAGATCAAAGAATGCGCCATTCAAAAGTCCAAGACGCTTTAGCTGTGGCATTCTCTTTAAAAAATCTAATGATTTTAAGCTTTCTGAATCAATCACCAACTCCTCAAGCGTTCCGACAGATGCAAGTACTGCAAAGTCCGTAACAGTATCCGCGTTATTGAGTGTGAGCGATTTTAAATGCTGCAGTACAATTACCGCATCAATATCATTTAACGCACCTGCATTTAAAACAAGCTGTTCTACATTTGGAAACAATTCTAATCCCTGTAAATTTTCAATGCGACTATTAATCGTAAGTTGTTTAATTTTATCAGCACTCTCAAATTCCTGCGCAGCTTCCTCCAATGATTGTATCGGTGCAGAGAAACTTTCAAGCGATACTCCCTGCAAATTACACTGGGAAAGAGATTCTTTGGTATCTAATCTTTTTAATCCCTGAAATTGATATAATCCTGCATAACCACTTTCACTATGGTCCGGAAATGCTAACCAGTTTAATACTGCGTCTGGGTTTTCTATTGGATTTTCAAAGCTGTAGCCAATATAACGATAATCAATGTCGCTGCGGTCTGCAATCCATTGAATCTGAGACAACTCTTCTTGTGTCACACTCTCTATATCCTTGCCAAATACAATGGATACCATCTGCCCTAACATACCAGAGAGTTGTTCTTCCGTTGCTGCCTCCTCAAGAAAAGGATAGAGAGGCTGTTGAACAGGTATTGGCTCCGGTACAATATTTTTATATTTCTGTGTCTCTTTATATCTGCCAAAAGCAATTGCCCCTCCTATTCCAACCAAAAACAGCACAATGCAAAACCATATTGCACTTGAACTATAAGATGGAACATTGGGCTGGGGTGCCACAGGTTCCCAATCTGGTATTTGGCGCGGGACTGATTGCTGCTTTGGAATATCCAAAACATACTCATTGCCACAATATTCACACTGAATAGACTTTACATTTCTTTCTGGCAGCTTTAAAAGACCACCACAACTTGGACATCGCATCTCTGTAATTTTAATATGATCTTCCAATAATATTGCACCTCCCAACTTACTCCCCATCGAATAATGCTTTTTCTAATTCCATAATATCCTCCGCATTTGGCGTATAGACATTATCTTCAAGTTCTATCTTAACATTCATTGAGGCGGCCTCCTCGTAAGTTACCTCAGATAATACTTTCTCCATGCTCTCTTTAAATTCCAAAATCACACGCTCAACAATTTCTTCTTCCGAAGGAACGTCGTCACTATTTTTCCATGCATCTCCCAACGCTGCAACTTTCTCTTGATACAGTGTCAATGCTGGCTCAAAAATACGCATTTTTTCATAAGTCACCGATACAATATAAGAACCATCACTCTGTTTCTCCGCAGTATCAACCGTATATCGAACTTTTCCTAGCATTTCCATATATAGCTGACGAAATTCTTCTTTGTATTCATCCGATATACCCATTCTACTACAAAAAACACTGACACCTGTATCAATTCCCTGTATATAAAGTGCTTGTGCCTCCTCGGCTTTGCCAAGTTTCATATCCACAAATGCACTGGAATCATTTTTATAAGAAGCATCCAGAAGCGCTTGCAGATATGTTTTGACTGTCTTGTCTGATGTGCATCCGCTCAGAGCACCTACCATCAGAATACCTACCAGCGCAAACAGGATTTTCTTCAAATATTTCTCCATATTTTCTTCCTCATATCAACCATAACACAACATTAAAGTAATGAAAACGCATATCTCCATTGGTTGAGATATGCGTTTTTGCAACCTTATTTTCTATCCCTACAGTTCTACTTTGTCCAGATGCCAGATTTCATCTACATACTGTTGAATCGTTCTGTCAGAAGTAAACTTGCCAACCTTTGCAGTATTGAGCATTGCACTTCTTGCCCATCCAGCCTTATCCTTGTAAGCTTTCTCCACCTGTTTCTGCGCATCTGCATAGGCATGGAAATCTTTCAAGATAAAGTAGCGGTCTGCCTTGTCTGTATCCAATGTATTTAAAAGTGAATTGTACAGACTTCTAAAGAGTTCTCTATCCTCTGTAAAGGTACCATCTACAAGTTGATCCACAATCTTTCTAATGTCTGTGTCTCGATTGTAAATATCCATTGGATTATAGCCACCATTGTTTTCAAAATTAATCACCTCATCTGAACTCAGACCAAAGATAAAGGCGTTCTCATTGCCCACTTCCTCGACAATCTCCACATTTGCACCATCCATTGTACCAAGAGTCAGCGCACCATTTAACATAAACTTCATGTTTCCAGTACCACTTGCCTCTTTGGATGCAGTAGAAATCTGCTCTGAGAGATCTGCAGCAGCAAAAATTAGCTCTGCATTAGAAACTCTGTAATTCTCAATAAACACAACCTTAATTCGGTCCTTGACAATTGGGTCATTGTTCACTTTATCTGCCACTGCATTAATCAACTTAATGGTGAGCTTTGCATTCTTGTAACCCGCTGCTGCCTTCGCACCAAAGATAAATGTTCTTGGATAAAACTCCATATTTGGATTTGCCTTCATTTTATTATATAGATACATTACATGAAGGATATTGAGTAACTGCCTTTTGTACTCATGTAATCTTTTTACTTGCACATCAAAGATAGACTCTGGATCAACTGTAATGCCATTGTGCTCTTTGATATATTTTGCTAAGCGTATTTTATTTTTATGCTTAATCTCCATAAACTCTTTCTGTGCTACAGGATCATCCACATATTTTACAAGCCCATCAATCACAGGAAGGTCCACAATCCAGTCCTCGCCTACCTTCTCTGTAACCCAGTCTGCAAGCAATGGATTTCCATGCAGCAAGAAACGTCTCTGCGTAATACCGTTTGTCTTGTTATTAAACTTCTGTGGGAACATCTCATAGAAATCTTTCAATTCCTGATTCTTTAAAATCTCTGTGTGAAGCTTTGCCACACCGTTTACGCTATAGCCTGCAACAATGGCCAAATGTGCCATCTTTACTTGTCCATCTGCAATAATTGCCATCTTTTTAATCTTGTCTGCTGGTTCTGGATATCTATTTACAATTTCCATCAGAAATCTACGATTGATTTCTTCTATAATCTGATAAATTCTTGGAAGTAATCTCTGGAATAAGTCTACCGGCCACTTTTCAAGAGCTTCCGCCATGATGGTATGATTTGTGTATGCGCAAGTCTTTGTTGTAATCTCCCATGCCTCATCCCACTCCAAATGGAAATCATCCAACAAGATACGCATCAGCTCTGCAATCGCTACTGTTGGATGGGTATCATTGAGCTGGAAAGTAACCTTCTCATGAAATTTATGAATATCCTCATGCTTGGACATATACTTCTCAATTGCTGTCTGTACGGAAGCCGAAATAAAGAAATACTGTTGTTTTAGACGAAGTTCTTTACCAGAAATATGGTTGTCATTTGGATAGAGCACTTCCACAATATTCCTTGCAAGATTGGTCTGCTCCACCGCCTTCTGATAATCTCCCTTGTCAAAAGAATCCAGACTAAAGCAATCCATTGGCTCTGCATCCCAAATTCTAAGGGTATTGACAATGCCATTTCCGTATCCGACAACTGGAAGATCATAAGGAATTGCCTTGACAGATTGATAATTCTCCTGATACCAAATCAATCTGCCATTCTCCTCCCTGCACGCTACATTGCCACCAAATTTAATCACCTTTGTGTATTCCGGGCGACGTAACTCAAAGGGATTGCCATCGCGAAGCCAGTCATCAGGAACTTCACGCTGAAATCCATCGCGAATCTCCTGCTTGAACATCCCATAATGATAACGAATACCACATCCATATGCAGAGTATCCCAATGTTGCAAGCGAATCTAGAAAACATGCTGCAAGCCGTCCTAGACCACCATTTCCAAGCGCTGCGTCAGGCTCTTGGTCCTCGATTACATTAATGTCAAGTCCAAGCTCCTCAAGCGCCTCAGAAAACTCTTTGTACGCCATTAAATTAATCATATTATTTCCAAGTGCACGTCCCATTAAAAACTCCATCGACATATAGTAAACTGTCTTGGGGTCCTTCTCCTCATATGCTGCCTGTGTCTTGAGCCAGTGATCTACAATGGCATCCTTCACAGCATATGCAACTGCCTGAAAAATCTGCTGATCTGTAGCCTCCTCCAAAGTTTTTCTGTACAGTGTCTTTACATTGTACAAAACACTTCTCTTAAACATTTCTTTATCAATTATTGGCTTTTTTGGCATTTCTTTACCTCTCCTTTTACCTTGTGCCCGTTTCTTAAAAGTATATAACTCCAAGGATTCTGAACACATAATTTTGCTGTTCTTCAAAGATTTTACTTTTAGTCTTCCTAATTATAGCACATAATGTCAAATCTTTAAACAATTAATTCGCAAAAACATGTTTTTATTATTTTCATTGTTACTTCTTACGTTCTTGTTTCTCTTGTTCTAATCGTTCCTGCTCCAATTTTTCTTCGTTCGTTTCTGCTTCCTTCTCTTTTACTACTTCCTCAACATCTTCTGCCTCAGCAGGCGCTTCATTCCGTTTGTCAATCGCCTCCTGCACTCTTTGTTCTAGTTCTTTCGATGCCTTATCAAGTGTACTTTGAGCCACCTCATTTTGTGCAGAGTCCGCTCCTGTCTGCAAAATTTTCTGTTTTGCTTGTTTTACACCATTGAGAGGACTGTCTTGAATATGCTTTAAATCTAGTTCGCGTGCATCTTTAGTCTCCTGAATCCCACTACTTCGCAGATGCATTATTTCATCATAGTTTGACATTAGCATTCCTTTGGCAGTTTCCATATGCCCAGACACCAATTCTTGTCTGTCCTCTGCACTAAGCCCTTCTTTTCCTGCTGCCTCCTTTGCCATGTCAATCTCTGCTTGTATTTCTCGCATCATTTCATTCGCTTTGGCAAGCTTATTATAACCATCCATTCTTAATTCATCAATCGTCCCTTTTGCTTGAAGTTCACGTTTTGCCGCCGTAGCACCAAGCATTGTCGCTGCTTGTGAAATCTCGTCACCAATTCCTCCTGGTTTGTGTTCTGTATCGTCTGTTGTAGATGCTTCTTTAGTGCTGCTGCCAGATATCTCATCCTCATCTTCTTGTTCCTCTAAACTTTTTAGTAAAAGATAAAGATCCGCATTTTTTTGGTCAATCTCCTCCTGTTCCTTTGAAGCTGTAGCAGCACTGCCAGCAGCATCTTCCGCTCGCTGTTTGTTTTCCTGATCTTGGCGCGCCTTTAAATCCAATAGGCGTTGCAGGGCATCCTCTTTCTTTGCAATTGTCTCTTTATCCTCGCTGGACGCATAAGAATTTCTAATAGAATCCATTAAGCCCGATATTTCATCTAACATATTAGAAGATTCTTTTTTGTCTGTCTCTGCTTGTTGCTGTTCTCGCAAAAGCAATCTGCCTGCACTAGCCGCCATAAAACTTCTTGGTGTTTCCTGTGCGGATTCCTTACTTAATTTCTTTCCCTCATGCGATAATGTCACCTTACATTGCGGCCCAAACATATCCGACACCTTAAGATGATGTCCACTTTTTTCTTGCATTCCAGTCATTGAATGATTTGTCCCTACCTGAAACATTCTGTAATTGTTTAACCCACCAATCTGCATATGCTCACCTCTCAATTCTATTCGTATGTTTTTATTCTCTCAAAATCATTTTGTCTTATATTACACTGCTTTCAAGAGTTCCTAACTGATAGACTTTTGGTGTCTATGATTATTATATCGACTATTTTCATTATTTATGTTACCATCATATTCTATGAGAAACATAAATTCTATGCGCATTTACTTAATGTCAATGCTCAAAAGCCTTACCCCTCTCATGTAAAAGACCCATTTTTAGCTCGTAATAATCAGGTGTCATATCCATATAATGTACATGTGGATTGATAAATCGCTGTTCTTCTTCCCAGATTTCTTCTTCTAATTGTTTTTTTACATATGCTCTAATTTCTTCCAATGTTGGCAATTCATAAATACGCTTGCCATTTTCAAATATTTTTACTTGAAGCGGTTTTGCAGTACAATTTGTAAATTTTAAATTTCTCCAAGGCATTTTGGGGTCTACAAACCGAAATGCACTGCTCATATCAATTTCTTCCTCTGCCTTTGCAATCAAATCCGCCTTTGCCTTTCCATTCTGGTCATAAATACGATATACTTTCTTTAAGCCAGGGTTTGTAATTTTTTCTACTGTGCCAGAAATCTTAATACGCGGTGTAAATACACCATTTTCCTCGACCGCTGCTATCTTGTAGACTGCCCCTAGCAACGCCAATGTATCATCAGAATAATCACTGGTGGCGCCCGTAATCAACCGCTCGCCTACCCCATAACTGTCAATACACGCCTTCTGTATATTTAAAGAAGAAATTGTATGCTCATCCAGACTATTTGACACAATGATTTTACAGTCTGTCAAACCTTCACCATCCAACATTTTGCGAACTTTTGATGACTGATAAGCCAAATCCCCACTGTCAATACGAATACCTTTCAATCGTTTTCCCATTGGTTCTAATATCTCATGTGCCACACGAATTGCATTGGGAATACCAGACTGTATTGTGTCATATGTGTCAACCAAAAGCACTGTATTGTCAGGATAATTGACTGCATAATTCTTAAATGCCTCAAATTCATCTTTATAGTACATAACCCAGCTATGCGCCATTGTACCACTGACAGGAATCCCAAACATCTGTCCCGCAAGCACTGTTGCCGTCCCAGCAGCACCACCAATATAAGAAGCGCGTGCACCATACACTGCGGCATCCATATTGTGTGCACGCCTTGCGCCAAAATCTGACACAGTCTTGCCCTCTGCTGCTCTGACAATGCGAGCAGTCTTTGTCGCAACCAATGATTGGTGATTGATCTGTGCCAGTATTGCTGTCTCCACAAGCTGCGCGTCAATTAGTGGCGCAATCACAGTGAGCACTGGCTCATTCGGATACATAATCGTTCCTTCTGGAAATGCATAGATATCACCATGAAACTGAAACGCTCTCAGATAATCTAAAAATGCATCTGTAAATATATGAAGCGACCGCAGATACGCCACATCTTCGTCAGAAAAATGCAGGTTTTCCACATACTCCACAATCTGTTCAAGTCCTGCAAAAATGGTAAATCCCCCTCTGTCTGGATTTTTCCTATAAAATACATCAAATGCTACACGTGCCTTTATATCCCCATCATTAAAATAACCATTTGCCATGGTCAGCTCATACAAATCCATAACCATAGACAAATTCCTTTTGTCTGCCTGCCTCATCATATCAGTGTATCCTTTCTATAAAAACACTCTTTTATTGCATAGTATATACAGATTATACCAACTCTTTCTTGCATATTCAATCCAACTTTTTAAGATATGCGAGTTCCTTGTAACAGGAAGCCTTCGGCTTCCTGTTACAAGTATCAAGCCATACAAAACCACTTCGTGGTGGCTTGATGCATCTCAATCACCGCGTTATTTCACGGACTTTGCAGTAAATGCAAAGTCCTGAGGCAACTGTAGCAATTCTTTCTTTAAATCCGCTCGAATACTCATATGCCAAAAATACTCTCCCAAAAACAGAAGTTTATGCAGCGCATCCTCTCGCAATAGCACCTGTACTAACCTAGAAAAAGAATAAATCTTTTTGCTCGCCTTTATATTTTCTAATTGAAGTTCATATGGGGTCATCTGTTCTGGTATATGTACTGCATTCCCATTGTATCTGCTCCAATCTCGGTGAAGCAATCTGTCCTTATGACTTTCATACACAGGCGTACCTGGCACAAAATACATACACTGAATTAATGCACCTTTAATATGATTCTCAATCACAAAATCCGCCAACTTATCTCCCACACCTACAGTGTGATTGTCTGCTCCCAGTATAAACAACCCACGCACACTAAGACCATGCCGCTGAATATTTTGAATGGATTCTATAATCTTCTCCTTACTGCTTTTTTTGTGATACAATGCAAAAGAGGTATCATCAATAAATTCAATTCCCATTGCAAGTTCCACAAAACCTGCTTTTTTGAGTAATACTAACATTTCATTGTCCAGCCCTACCTCCCAGCGTGCCTGCACTGTAAAATGATATTTTATTCCGCTATCAATAATCTTTTGCAATACTTCCATCGCCCAATTTCGGTCCGCAAAAAAATTATCGTCTGTTATCCACAATGCCTTTAAAAGCCTATGATGCCCTTCCTCCTGAAAAGCAATTGTCTGACGAATATCCTCTAGTACATTCTCAGGTGTCCTCGTGCGAACCCGCCGTCCAAAATGGCGCACAAGTGCACAGTAATCGCAATTGTGTGGACACCCTCTCGACGCGTGAACCTGCCCCCACAATGTATTGTGCCCAGCCATTTTCTTATAATGATACACTAAATTTTTATCTGGTATTGTCTCAAAATGCTCTGGTGGTCTTCGCTCCCCCGTATGTACCAATTTTTTGTCTCTTACATAAGCCACCCCCGGAAATGTTGGTATTTCTTTTTTTCTTATTGCATCCACCAACTCTAAAATTGACTCGTCCCCTTCGCCCAAAAGAACATAATCACAGTATTTTACTGCCTCCTTGTAATTCATAGAAGCGTGAAGACCACCCATCACAATAATGGCATTACTCTTTTTCTTAAAATAGCGCGCCAACTTGTAGCCTCGTATGGCATTAAATGTAAATATACCTATAAAAATGATATCCGCATCTATAATATCATCTATCACTAATCGGGAAATAGATTCGCTGTACATCATAGTGTCTGGAACTTTTTCTTTCACAATTGTGGCTAGAGTGTTTAAACCAACAGAAGGTGTCCTAATATATCTGTCATACACAAAATAATTTAACGGAGTAGGCTTATATGGCCTGTTTCCCGGCTCTATAAATCGTATTTTCATCATCATTTCCCCCTAATATAATATATCCGCTCGAAAGCTATAGAATTATATTGATTATACCACCCTAATAATAGCTTTTGAAGCATTTATTATCTTAAATCTCTGCAAATTCATATATCGCCCCCTCATTTCTCAATCATGTTCTCACGGAATGCGCAGTACATGCGCATTCCTGACTTGTGAAAAGTAACGTTACAATTCACACCCACGCCAGTTTTTATCATGTTATAAGTTATTGAGGTGTGAATTATAACAGATTTTGCACACAAAATGCTAAAAGGCAAGCATTTTGGCGCATGATTCCCACTACTTTGGCGCGGGTGTGAAAAGTAACAAAGTAACTGTAGAGTTACTTTAACCACCAAACTATCCAATGACAAATATAATAAAATGCATTATAATAAAAACAGCACTATTGTTTGTCGGTCGCCTTTTCTGTTACGAAGCTGCTTTACTGAACCATATTCTATAATATAGAAACTATTTCTGTTACAATTCACACCCACGCCAGATTTCGTATTCATTTATGATGATTTGGCGTGAATTGCAACAATTGATACACACAAAATGCCACAAGGCGTTATTGCTCAGACAGGACTTAGCATTTACTGATAAGTCCGTGAGAAAACGTACTGATTGTAAGTAAAAATCTATTTGCGAAGCAAATTTTGTATAGATTTTTACCTGTTACTGGAACGGAGTGAACAGTAACCACAAGGCAGGCATTTTGGTGTCGGCTCCGACACCATGTAGCAAGTGCATGGTGCAGGTGTGAAAAGTAACTTATTTCTGACCACAAAACAAGAATAAAAGAAAGTCGAGGTTTTACAAATGTTAAGAAACAAAGATATATTAGAATTAAAAAAACGCTTTAAAAAAGAATCTTGTACGATCACAAGAATGTGTGGCTGTTATGTAGATGCCAACAAAAACAAAATTCTACAATTTAATGAAAATTTCCTCAACTTGGAGGACGAAGAATTTTTTAAATATCTTGATATTGCAAAGAAAACACTTTCTGGCACAATTGGAAATAATTTGCTTGAGTTGCACTTTGCAAGCGAGGAGGAAGAACCTGGCGGAAAGCAACAATATTTAATGGGACTGCGCGAGAGTGGGCTGAAAAATTCAGAGCTTTTAGAACATCTTTATGACAGAATTATTGAAAATTATGATGCTGTGGGGAATTATTTGATTCTGGTTTTTCATGATGCATATGATGTTATCACAAAAACAAGTGATGATTTAAAAATTGATGAGTCTGAGGAAGTATTTACATACCTTTTATGTGCTATCTGTCCAGTAAATCTATCCAAACCAGGTCTTGGCTATCGTGCCGACCAAAACCGTATTGGCATTCGTATACAAGACTGGGTAGTCGCCGCTCCTGATGTCGGTTTTTTGTTTCCTTCTTTTATAGAACGCTCAACCGATATTCATTCCCTTACGTATTATGTGCGTGATGCCAAAGATTCCCACCGTGATTTTATTGAAGTTGCACTTGGTTGCGGTGCAAAGCGAACTGCAACAGAAGAACAAAATACTTTTAACAGTATTGTAAAAACTGCCATTGCTCCTATTATTGAAAACAGTGATGATATGCTTCTTGAGATTCAAGAGAAATTAAATGATATTGCCGAAGAACACGAAATCGCAATGGAAGATTTGGTGATAGTGGAACCAGAAGAATTTACGCTCACGACGGAAATTATTAAGGAAGTATTTACAGACAGCAAGATTCCCGATGCAGCAGTGATGCAAATTCAAGACCATTTTACAGAAGAATTTTGCGACAAACCTCCTGTTGTACGAAACTTGGTCAATGAAAAGGCAATTGAGAAAAAGAATAAAGAAAAGAAAGAGATGAAACTTCTTGAGGAGGTTGCCTCCCTTCGACAGGAACTCAAAGACACGCAGCAGGAAAATGCAGAGAAAACAGAACAGATTAAGACACTTGTTAACATGGAAGCTCCTCTCGATCCAGAACAAGCTAAAAGCTGGTCTGAAATCTTTTTGCGCATGAAACCCGACAAGGCGGATCAGGTAAAATATGAGACTATAGATGGTCAAAAATATCTTATGATTCCCATGGAAGAAGATGAACATATTAACTTAAATGGAGTGGAGCAATAAGAAAAATCTAACCTCAAAAAATAAAGAATCAGAAAGAAATAACAATTTATCGAATGTTATTTCTTTCTGATTGTTTCTTATACTAGTCCCCAATCGCTTCCATATAAAAATCTACAATGTCTGCAAACAATGCTTGGTCTAGTCGTGATGTCAATTCCTTATTAATTTTCTGATTCCATTCCTTTTCAATCGCATCTGGAATGGCATCTTCATACTGTTCTTGAATCTGTTTATATTCTGCATCCAACTGCTCCATATATGCTAAACGCTCTGGACTTTGGTCCATCATCAAATCACTGTGATCTCTGCCTTCTAGCAATACATATTGCACATCATCTCTTATAATCTTATCACGATTCGTATAGATACATGGACCATCAAAACCCACAAAATCATCCAAATCCCCTTGAATAATCATCACTGCTGTATGCTTTGCACGATTGATTCCCTCCGCTGCTGTAAGATTCATTTTGTCTCCAAATGTAGTGCGAAGCGCCAGCCATAGAAACGGTTTTTCCACATAGGCAAACGATCCTAAGAGACTTTTCCCCACGTAAGTCATCTCCTCTAAGCTGTCATTGTATCCTGCAAGACTGGCAACCGCAATAATATCATGATCATAATTTAAAATTGCTGTTGTTGCAAATCCACCCCAACTATGGCCATATAGGCAAATAGGAATCCCCTTAAACAACGGATTTTGCTCAACATAGGTCAGTGCATTATCCAAGTCTATCACAGACTGCACAAGTCCAATACAACTATCACCCGTCGAAGCACCACTTCCCGTATTGTCATAAGCAAACACCATAAATCCGTTATCCACAAAATACTTTGTTTCACTAATATAGCCTTCCGAATATCCGCCAAGTCCATGTGAAATCACTACCAATCCCTTGGAAGTATTCTCTTTTCCATAAATATAACCAGTCAATGTCTCCTCGCCGGACGCAAACGTCACTGTCTCACGCGCAAAATCCTCAAAATCCACCCAGCGCATATACTCAGAATATTTTTTCTGTTCACTCCGATTAAAATATTGCTTCATATAATGATTGATAATAACAATGGAGGTAATGACAAAGAGAACCACCAAAACAACAATCGCAATCAAAACAATCTTTAAGAGTTTACTTTTTTTTCTCATATTATATATTCTCCCTTAGGAAAGTTCGATTATCCAATACTTGTAACACCAAAATAATTTATACTTTCTTCACACCAATCTTTGTATTTTCGCCATTAATATTCCATTCCTTCGCACTTGGAATGTCACTCTCACCATATACAAATGCATCCGCCAGAACTTTCTCACCAATCGCTTTCTCATTTTTCTGTACAACCTCAGCAATTGTATCATTTCCATTAACATACACTGTGATATGGTCCATTACCTCAAAGCCAGAATCCTTGCGCATAGTCTGTACTTTACTAATAACCTCATACACAAAGCCCTCCTCGACAAGTGCATCTGTCAGATTCGTATCAAGCACAACTGTCACAGTGTTATCTGCCTCTGTCACATACCCTTCTTTCTGTGAGATATCAATCAGTAAATCCTCCTCAGCAAGTTTCACCTCTGTTCCATTTACATCAAACACGATAACTCCATTTGCCTTAAGTTCATCCATCGCCACATTCCCGTCAATCACAGAAAGCTTCTGCTTAATGCCACCAAGCTGTTTTCCATATTTGGGACCGACTGTCTTTAGCTGCGGCTTAAAGGTATACGTTGTAAATGCTCTGACATCATCTGTAAACACAACCTTCTTGACATTTAATTCCTCTTCAATAATCTCTTGATAAAATTCTCCCAATGTAAATGGCGCCTTAATAAACATTGTGCTAATTGGTTGCCGATTCTTGATATTTGCCGTGTTTCTACAAGCGCGCCCCATCACGACTGCCTTTAATACAGCCTCCATATCCTCCTCAAGCTTCTTGTCAATAAAAGTCTCATCCACTGCTGGAAAATCACACAGATGAATACTTTCTGGTGCAGATTTATCAATGCTGCACACAAGATTTCTATAAATATCTTCTGTCATAAACGGAATCATTGGTGCTGCTGCCTTAGAGATAGTTACAAGTGCTGTATAAAGTGTCATGTATGCATTAATCTTATCCTGTTCCATTCCTTTTGCCCAGAAACGCTCACGGCTGCGTCTTACATACCAATTACTCATCTCGTCAACAAACTCCTGTAATGCACGCGCCGCCTCAGGAATCCTATAATTTTCTAAGTCATTATCCACCGCTCTGACAACCGTATTGAGCTTTGACAAAAGCCATTTATCCATCACTGGAAGTTTATCATATTCCAATGTATATTTTGTGGCATCAAACGCGTCAATATTTGCGTACAGCACAAAAAATGCATAGGTATTCCACAGTGTTCCCATAAACTTGCGCTGCCCTTCTTGCACTGCTTTTCCATGAAAACGATTTGGAAGCCACGGTGCAGAATTGACATAAAAATACCAGCGGATTGCATCTGCACCATAAGTTTCCAACGCCTCAAATGGATCGACTGCATTGCCCTTTGATTTAGACATCTTCTGTCCATTTTCATCTTGAACATGCCCAAGTACGATAATATTTTCATACGGCGCTTTATTAAATAACAGTGTAGATTCCGCCATTAACGAATAGAACCATCCACGCGTCTGATCAACTGCTTCCGAAATAAATTGTGCTGGAAACTGTTGTTCAAATAATTCTTTATTTTCAAATGGATAATGATGCTGTGCAAATGGCATTGCGCCAGAGTCAAACCAACAGTCGATCACTTCTGGTACTCTGTGCATCTTTTTACCACAATCAGGACATTGGAACGTAACTTCATCAATATATGGTCTGTGTAATTCCACCTTCGCCGCGTCAGGATTTCCACATCGATCTGCAAGCTCCTGTCTACCACCAATACATTCCTGATGGCCACATTCACACTCCCATACATTCAGTGGTGTACCCCAATAGCGATTGCGGGAAATTCCCCAATCCTGGATATTTTCCAACCAGTCACCAAAACGTCCTTTTCCAATAGACTCAGGAATCCAATTAACTGTATTGTTATTGCGTACCAAATCCTCTTTTACCGCAGTCATTTTGATAAACCAAGACTCACGCGCGTAGTAAATAAGCGGTGTATCACAGCGCCAGCAATGCGGATACTCGTGCTCAAACTTTGGCGCATCAAACAATAGTCCCTTTGCTTCCAAATCTTTTAAAATCATTGGATCTGCTTTCTTTACAAAGACACCTGCATAGGACGTCTCCTCTGTCATCTCACCCTTACCATTTACAAGCTGCACAAATGGTAAATCATACTTTCTACCAACATTGGCGTCATCCTCACCAAACGCCGGCGCAATATGAACAATACCAGTACCATCTGTCATTGTAACATATGTGTCACAGGTAATAAAATGTGCTGTCTTGTGCTGCTTCTCAATAATATCTGTTGCAAAATTAAATAATGGTTCATATGCCTTGTGTTCTAAATCAGTTCCTTTATAAGTTTCAAGCACCTCATATGCCTTGTCACCCTCATGCTCCACCAATTTACCAAGCACCTTGTCAAGAAGCGCCTCTGCCATATAATATGTGCAACCATCTACTGCTTTCACTTTACAGTAAGTCTCATCAGGGTTTACACACAATGCCACATTTGATGGAAGTGTCCAAGGTGTTGTCGTCCATGCAAGAAAATACGCATCCTCCCCGACAACTTTAAATCGAACCACTGCGGAACGCTCTTTTACAGTCTTATATCCCTGTGCTACCTCCTGTGAAGACAACGGCGTTCCACAGCGCGGACAATATGGCACAATCTTAAAACCTTTATACAAAAGTTTTTTCTTCCAAATTTCCTTTAAAGCCCACCATTCTGACTCAATAAAATTATCATCATAAGTTACATAAGGGTCATCCATATCTGCCCAGAAGCCAACAGTTCCCGAAAAGTCCTCCCACATACCTTTGTACTTCCACACAGACTCTTTACACTTCTTGATAAAGGGTTCCATACCATAATTTTCAATCTGTTCCTTACCATTTAATCCAAGTAGCTTCTCTACCTCAAGTTCAACAGGTAATCCATGCGTATCCCAACCAGCCTTTCTTGGCACCATATACCCCTTCATTGTACGATAACGCGGAATCATATCCTTGATAACACGTGTCAATACATGACCAATATGTGGCTTGCCATTTGCCGTCGGCGGACCATCATAAAAAGTGTATGTCTCGCCCTCTTTGCGACTATCCATACTCTTTCTAAAAATATCCTTTTCTTTCCAAAATTTTTCTACATTTTTCTCTCTGTCCACAAAATTCAGATTTGTGTCTACCTTATTATACATTGTATCCCTCCTAAAAATTTAATATAGCCTCTCGAAATCTCTTTGCATCTACTTTTACGGCAGATTTTCCTCTATATACAATGTACATTTTATAAATTTATGCACATTTACAAAAAATCCTTTTACAATAATTAGGCACAAAGAAACTTCGTTCGTCTATTTATAATGGCTTTTACTCGTCCACGACCCATACACCGTCTTAACAGTTTAATTCCTTTGTATGAATCTGTACAATCGAGTAGGGGAAAGTTTATCTTTCCCCTACTCGCGCCGGGCACCCGTCAGCGAACCGATAAATCGGTTTGATGACAAATTTCACTTGGGTGCCCGTGTACATAAAAAGAAAAGGCTCCCCATCCTGTAAATAGGACGAGAGCCTTATTATCGTTATACCACCTAATTACAGCGTACTCCATCTTTCATGCGCCTTTCCAACTGTATGAAAAATTTTTATACACGTTCCCCATAACGTAGGAAATACGTCGGTACCTAATCTGTTTCATACTAATCTCCTTGCCGCCTTTTGCAGGTGTACTAATCAGGAGGGTGAAATTTTAATTTCACATTATTTTACCATATCAAACATTTCAGACCGAAACTCAAGGGTGATCTTCGACACCCCCATACTCATACCGGTTCCCACCTAAAAATTGTTAAAAAACTATACAACTTCTCGTTAAACAATTTTTTCCGGCTCTCTGTGCTTTTCTGGAAATGTGTACTGTCCCTGTCATCGTTTTTATCTATACATATTTTTTAAATAATAATAGTATAATATTTAATCTTCACACTTGTCAAGTAAAAAGATACATAACAACAGAATAAACGCATGAACAGATACTCTCTAATTGCCATCCAATTATTTGGTG
>ERZ778515.1252-NODE-1252-length-18908-cov-9.226595_pt1 | contig 18908 bp, 20 predicted proteins | sample MGYA00510343_ERZ778515 | MGnify/ENA primary metagenome ERZ778515 (study PRJEB29527, sample SAMN07138965) | mouse gut metagenome | material: feces | host: mouse | place: China:Nanjing | collected 2016-01-25 ...
GCCTGTGGAGATAGTAGGTAAACCAAACAAGTTTGGTTACGAGGTCGATGAAGCAGGAAGCCCATTGGCTTTAGACAATGGGTAGTTCACATGAGATACGTTTGTCAAACGTGTCAACTTTGTTGTCAAAATTAATAGAAACATGAGATACATTGAAATCTCATTAGAAGTTGGGAGAATTTGACCATAACATGATTAATAGAAACATGATGAGGTCACAGTGAAACTAATACACAATATGATGTATAGAAATATAAAAGATGATAGATGCGTTTTTGTACAGATTTTAATGTACAAAAACTGAAATATCCGATATACTGTAAACAACGAGTAAGATAGCAAGAGCAGAATATTGAAAGTGAGGGTGTTTTAGAATGCATTATAATGTGATTATTATCGGAGCAGGTCCAGGCGGGATTTTTTCAGCATATGAGATGATTCATAGAAATAATAATATTAAAATTGCAGTGTTTGAGGCAGGTCATGCGCTTGAAAAGCGTCACTGTCCGATTGATGGGGATAGAGTTAAAAGTTGTATTAAATGTAAGAGTTGCTCTATTATGAGTGGATTTGGCGGTGCTGGTGCTTTCTCAGACGGAAAGTATAATATTACAAATGATTTTGGTGGAACATTGTTTGAATATATTGGTAAAAACAAAGCAATTGAACTAATGAAGTACGTAGATCAGATTAATATGAAATACGGCGGTGATGGTACTAAGATGTATTCGACAGCAGGCACACATCTAAAAAAGCTATGTTTGCAGAATAAACTCAATTTACTTGATGCCTCTGTTCGTCATCTTGGTACAGATATTAACTATATTGTGTTGGAAAATCTGTATGCCGAGATGAAAGATAAGGTTGATTTTTATTTTGACATGCCTGTCACAGATGTGGAAGTAACTGAAAATGGGTATCGTGTAAATTGTAATGCCAATAGTTATGAGTGTGACAAATGCATTATTTCTGTTGGTAGAAGTGGCAGTAAATGGATGGAGAGCATCTGTACTAAACTTGCAATTCCTACCAAGTCCAATCGAGTAGACATTGGTGTGCGTGTAGAGCTTCCAGCAGTTATTTTTTCTCATCTTACAGATGAGTTGTATGAAAGTAAAATTGTTTATCGCACAGAAAAATTTGAGGATAGAGTGCGAACTTTCTGCATGAATCCCAAAGGAATTGTGGTGAATGAAAATACAAATGGTATAGTTACAGTAAATGGACACAGCTATGAAGGTGCGGAAAAGCAAACAGAAAATACAAATTTCGCGCTGTTGGTGGCAAAGCATTTTTCAGAGCCATTTAAGGACAGCAACGGTTATGGTGAGAGCATTGCCAAGCTTTCTAATATGCTGGGTGGTGGTGTTATTGTACAGCGTTTTGGAGATTTGGTACGTGGTAGGCGCAGCAATACAAAACGTATTGAGGAGGGATTGGTGACGCCAACACTTGCAGCAACGCCTGGAGATTTAAGTTTGGTGCTTCCAAAGCGCATTTTAGATGGTATTATAGAGATGATTTATGCACTCGATAAAATTGCGCCTGGAACAGCCAATGATGATACCTTATTATATGGCGTTGAAGTCAAGTTTTACAATATGGAGGTAGATATTAACGAAAAACTTGAGACGCGATATCCAGGATTATATGTGATTGGCGATGGAAGTGGTGTGACACATTCACTTTCTCATGCTTCCGCCAGCGGTGTTTATGTGGCACAGCAAATTTTAGAAACTGTAGAAAAATAACTGCCCTGTTTGCATACAGATGATATAAATTGTAGAAAGTTTCTATGTATTACATTTTCTATAAAAGGAAACGTCGCCTTTATGGCAAGGCGTTTATGTGGGCTGAAATGGTTGAGAAATTGTAAGTGCCGCAGGATGTTTATTTCCCAAAGTGATATTTGTCAAGAGGCTTTAGAAATAAAATGCATGAAAAATTTATAGTTCAGATAGACGCATCGCATTGTACTTCCATAGTGGAAGGAGTGGCCCATTTTGGACGGGATTATGGTATTGACTGTTGGAGATATCGCAATTTACAATTTGAAAGTGGCAAAATCTATGGCTTGATTGGAGAATATGGACACGGATGCATGTATTTATCATATTTATTGGGTGGAAAAATTAATTTTGATGATTTGAGAATTTACCTGAATGGAACTCGTATTGTTCGAAGTGATTTGGAAAGAATAAGTTGGAACTTGGAACCGAATTGTCAGTTTTATGGAAAGAAGGTAGTGAAAAAAGCAATTGAATCCGCATGTAAGAAAAATAAATTAGAGAGTGGTTTTGCAGAGATTCAAGAAAAATTTTGCCTGACATCGAAAAGGGAGAATATGAAATTGAAAAATCTCAGCGGAGAACGTTGGAGGGCTTCGGCTGCTGTCGGTTTTGCAGAAAAGAAAAAGATTTTTTACGCGCCATATGAAACCAGTACTTTCTATTATGATATGTGTGGAAGTACATTGTTAAAGGCGTTGCGGGAATTGACAGACAAGGGAGCAATGGTGGTGCTACCGGCTGGCTCAGATGATTTTTTGAAATATATTGCAGATGAGTGTATTTTTTTTAAAAGAGACTATGATATTGATAGATTGCGACAGCGCTATCAAGAATTATTTCAAAAAGGAGATTGGATTTTGTAACATTTTAAATTGCAATAAATAAAGGAGAAACGACAAGTGACAAATACAAAATATGAACCCGCAGATATTGAGATTTATACTAAGGAGAAAGGATTGGTACTCAAAGAGAAATCTTTGATTGCATACCAAGAATCTGATGGGAAAATTCTTGCAGTTGGTACAGAGGTAGAACAGATTGCAAACCAGCATCAAGATGGAGTGATTACGTTATCTCCTCTGCGGCAGGGAATGGTCGCAGATTATTGTGCAGCAGTACAAATGTTCAAAATATTGCTTGCGCGTGCGTGTGGAAAACGACCTTTTTTGAGGCCAAGTATTATCGTTGGAATACCTTCAGTGGGAATTACAGAAGTAGAAAAAAAAGCGATTGAAGATATGATTTTTCAGATAGGTTCTAAAGCGGTTACAGTTTTTGAAGGAGATTATCAAACATTAGAAAGAGAGATGAGAGAACATCAACTAAAAGTATTTGCAAAATGTGATATTTTTATTATTATTACCAAATATGAGCCTGAGCGATATGTGTTAGAGGAGTTTAACAATATATTGCAATATGCACAGAAGAAAGGAATTTCTGTAGATTGTGTAAAAAAATTGTTGAGAGAGGTGCAAAGTGATAATAAATAAATTTGTTGTCAAAATAGGTACAAGAGGGTTTTGAGAGGATACGATAAAAGGGGATATTATGCGATTTCAATATTGTCCATATTGTGGGAAGAAAGTAGAATTGAGAGAAATTGGTGATGAAGGCATGATTCCATATTGCACAGAGTGCAAGATTCCATTGTGGGATATGTTTACGACTAGCATTATTGTGGCAGTCGTGAATGAATATCAAGAAGTTGCTCTGCTGCGTCAGAATTATGTTTCGACGACGAATCATGTATGTGTTGCTGGTGTTATGAAAATGGGAGAATCTGCTGAGGAAACTGTGGTGCGTGAAATTGGGGAGGAACTTGGATTGCATGTAAAATCTTTACAGTACATAAAGAGCTATCCTTATGAAAAAAAGGAGATGCTAATGCTTGGATTTCAAGCAGTTGTTGACAAGCAAGATTTTGTATTGTCTGGAGAAGTGGATGCTGCAAAGTGGGTGAAATTTGAGGAGGCGTTAAGTCTACTTCGAGAGGGAAGCATTGCATGGCAATTGGTAAAAACAGTTATTGAAAATGCAGATATTTTGAGTAGATAATAGTTAAGGATATTATTGGAGAGAAGGATGATATTTTTGACAGGTGACTGCCATGGGGAATTTGAGCGTTTTTCTAAAAAGCAGAGAATGAGACAGCCATTTATGATGACAGAAAAGGATTTTGTTATTATCTGTGGAGATATGGGGCTTGTGTGGGCAGATGATAAGGAATTTATATATAATAAAAAGTGGCTTTGTGAGTTGCCATTTACAATCTTATGGGTACAAGGTAATCATGAAAATTATGATATGATTGACCAATATCCGATTAGGATGTGGCATGGAGGTAAGGTACGTCACATTGTTAAGGATAAGATAATTTTGTTGGAGCGAGGGCAAATTTTTGAGATAGAGGGAAAAAGTTTTTTTACATTTGGTGGCGCTTCGACACATGATATACAAGGTGGGATTTTGGACAGAACATTGCCATCTTATAAGAAGGATAGAAGACGAGCAAACAGGAGTGGTTTGCCATATCGAGTTAAAGGTGTGTCTTGGTGGGCACAAGAACTGCCATCTATTGACGAGATGCAAGAAGGCAGGGATAATTTGGCAAAAGCAAACAATTGTGTAGATTTTGTTGTAACACACTGTCTTTCTGGGAAGATGCAAGAGAAACTACAAACTGTTCTTGCTGCGAAGGGTATGGATAATTTATCAAAGAAAATTGATGCGTATGAAAAAGACATTTTAAATATTTATTTTGATGAAATTGAGGAAAAGCTCATGTATAAACATTGGTTTTGTGGGCATTATCATGTAAATTGTAGAATTGACAATCAACATACTGTGCTTTATGAGGACATTCTATGGAATATATAAAACTATTTTGGAATCATAATCTGCCAGAAGAACCTACAGTCATTCTCTATGAGGTAAATATAGAAAATGAGCGCCTTGCGGAGCGTTCAATCGACATATTCAGAAATGGGAAAACACAAAATGTTTCTGACTTTTATGCGAATGTGGTGGAAGCATTACTGATTCCAACAGTAAAAACATTTAATGAAAAGATGTATGGAGACGAATTTACTGCGTGTGCTATTACAAAAGAAGAATTTGAGAAAGTATGGGAAGCATAGATATAAAAACCACATTGCATTTAAGATATTTTAGACGTGGAAATTTTAGACAAAGAAGCGTTAGTTAGGAAAGTTTTAGATGTAGAAACGCTGTATGACTACAGCGTTTCTACACAGTTGATAAAATATAGTTGCCGATAGATTTATTCGGATTCGATAGGTTGTGCAAGATGCTCATTTTTGCAGATTTCTCGGAGCGCGTCTCGCACTTCCATCAGCGCAAATCCAAGCAAGTTTTGTCCGCGCCATTTCAGTGGATTTTGTGCATCTTGATTTGACTCACTCATCTTAATTCCCCAAACAGAATCATATGGACTTGCTTCCACTAAGATTTCGTTGCCTGTCTTTAACAGAAAGTCTTTAAGTTTTGGATTCTGTGAAAATTTCAGATAATTGCCATTTAAAACAATGGAATATTTTGCTTTTCCCCAGATGGCCTCGTCAAAGTTTTGTACTTTTTGTCCAAGTGCTTTTATTTTCTTTGGGTCTTGACAAAATAAAATTTGTTGTTTAATCTCATCATCGCCAAATAATTTTGCTTTGTGGGACATCATATACTGTTCCATACAACAATAGTTTGTTGCAATAGAGAAAAAAGAACTTGGGTACCATTGGCTAAGACAGCCTTTGCCAACCGCGCTGTTTAATGTAGATTGTGTTTTCCAAAACATACAGTATTTTAAGGGGCTTCCTGCCTGATACTTTTGCTGTATTTGTTCTAAGGAATATTTTGGAATACCATCTTTTTGCCAAAAAGGAATGTCAAAATTATTATGATTATAATAAATACATTCATCAGTATCTTTCCAGAAGCCTTTCCATGTTGGCGGTTCAGGGAAAAGTTTTTCATATTCTGTCTGTTCTTCTGAAGATAATGTTTGAAACCAATCATGCCATTGGAATGCATAATCTTCACCATATCCCATTCTCCAACCGATGGAGTAACGTTCAATCTTTGGGAAGGCAAGCCAAAGCGGAAGCAAAATCTGTTTGTTTTCTAACATATTTGTCCCCTCGTTTCTTGTGTTATTATGAAATATATTATATCATAATTGAGTTTTGGATTCAATTATTTTTCGACCCAAATAACCAAGAAATTATTAAAAAGTTACATTTTGTTATGAGCTAAGGTTAACAAAAGTAAGCAAAAGCGTTGTATTTGTGTACATATTCTTATATAATTAGGGTGAAATCAAAGATTTCACCCATCTTGATTAGTACGCCCGCTAAAACGGGCAGATAGGAGTTCGTGTGAAATCAAAGATTTCACCATCTTGATTAGTACGCCCGCTAAAGCGGGCAGATAGGAGTTCGTGTGGTAACTTTTATTTCTAAAAATTGATTTGAGAGAGATAGAAAAAGAGAGGAAATATGACAAAATTTCATAAGGATCATAGTCTGTCATGGTTAAAGTTAATGGAGTGTTATCAGCAATATAGAATAGCGGTGTTTCAGTGGGTAAAAGAAAAAGAAGATATCAGACGTAAGGATTTATTAATGGAGTTAACCCCACTTTTTGGTAAGGAACGAAATTTGAACAGGCGTTTGTTGGTGACTGATTTTTTACATAGTACAGATATGTGGGATGAAAAGACAATTGCACTTGTCTGGAAAGAGTTGACTCAGATTGCACTAGCAGAGCAAGAAGAAGTTGCTGGTTGGGCTGTACAAGCGTTGTTAAAAATAAAGTCTTTGTCTATTCGAGTGTGTATTATAGAGGAGACATTTGCGTTGGCGCAACAGGAGTTGGAAAAGGATAAACCGGATTTTGTTCTTTTTGGAATGGGGTGTACATTGTTGTGGCATTTAGGAAGTAAAGAATCTTTTGAGAGATTTTGTACGTTGTATAAAAATCAGATTTATCTTGGGATTGGACTTGATGATACAGATTTTAAAGAAATGATGCAGTCTATGGAAGTATAAAAGATTTACAAAAAATATAAAAAACTTATTTCTTTTGTAATCAAGTGAGATTTCGAGAGCGTATTTTCATGAGAGGAGTATAGTGTGAAAAATAAATTTTTCACACGGCAAATTTGTGCTTACGCCCAAATTCGCAGATTTTGGCAAGAATGGAGATTAGTGTGAAAAATAAATTTTTCACACGGCAAATTTGTGCTTACGCCCAAATTCGCAGATTTTGGCAAGAATGGAGATTTATATGGAAAAATATATTATGGCACTGGATGCAGGAACAACCAGCAACAGGTGTATTTTGTTTAATAAAAAAGGCGAGATTCGTAGTATGGCACAACGCGAATTTACACAATATTTTCCGAAGCCTGGTTGGGTGGAACATGATGCAGATGAGATATGGGCAAGTCAGTTGGGAGTCGCAGTTGAGGCGATGAATATGATTGGAGCTTCCGCAAAGGACATTGCAGCGATTGGAATTACGAATCAGCGTGAGACAGTTATTGTATGGGACAAGCATACGGGAATTCCGGTGTATCACGCGATTGTATGGCAGTGTCGTCGAACAGCAGAGGAGTGTGACACTCTAAAAGAAAAAGGATTTACTGAAATTTTTAAAAAGAAGACAGGATTGGTGATTGATGCTTATTTTTCGGCCACAAAGGTAAAATGGATTTTGGATCAGGTGCCAGGTGCGCGACAAAGAGCTGAAAAAGGAGAGTTATTGTTTGGCACTGTGGAGACATGGCTAATTTGGAAACTAACAAAAGGGGCAGTACACGTCACAGATTACTCTAATGCTTCTCGTACAATGCTCTTTAATATCAATACATTGGAGTGGGATGAGGAAATTTTAAAAGTGCTTCAGATTCCCAAATGTATGCTTCCAGAGGTAAAGCCGTCCAGTTGTGTATATGGAGAGGCAGACGCTTCTTTTCTAGGGGGAAAGATACCAATTGCAGGGGCTGCCGGAGATCAACAGGCGGCTTTATTTGGACAGACTTGTTTCAATGCAGGGGAGGCAAAAAATACTTATGGAACTGGGTGTTTTCTACTGATGAATACAGGAGAAAAACCAGTGTTTTCAGAGAATGGACTGGTGACGACCATTGCTTGGGGATTGGATGGGAAAGTGAACTATGCATTGGAAGGTTCTATCTTTGTGGCAGGTGCCGCGATACAATGGCTGCGAGATGAATTGAGGATTATTGATTCTTCAGAGGATTCAGAGTACATGGCGCAAAAAGTGACAGATACAAATGGCTGTTATGTTGTTCCAGCGTTTACGGGTCTTGGTGCGCCTTATTGGGATCAGTATGCAAGAGGTACAATTGTTGGTATTACACGCGGGGTAAATAAATGTCATATTATTCGTGCTACGCTTGATTCCATTGCATATCAGGTAAATGATGTTTTGGCAGCGATGGAAATGGATGCGAAACTTGTTATTCCCTCACTTAAGGTTGATGGTGGTGCGAGTGCTAATAATTTTTTAATGCAAACACAAGCTGATATTGTAAATATCCCTGTAATACGTCCAAGGTGTGTGGAGACAACTGCAATGGGGGCTGCATATTTGGCAGGACTTGCAGTAGGATATTGGGCAGATATAGAAGCAGTTAGAAAAAACTGGACAAATGACTATGTTTTTCAGCCTACAATTGAAAGTGCAGATCGAGAAAATCGAATAAAAGGTTGGAAGAAGGCAGTTAGATATGCGTATGGATGGGCAAAAGAAAACGAAAATGAGTAGGGAAGTTTTCCCTACTCGTTTGGTTAGTTAATTATCCGAACATTTGTCTTACCTGTCCATCAGCATTGTTTATTAGTTTGCGTTGCATCATAATGCTGTATGTATTGAGTACCTGCTGTTTTTTTAGATCCATAGAACCTTGTGCGTAATTAGTATCCTCAATGCGACTCTGTGCAGCAGTCATATTGTAGGCTGCATATTTGTTGTAGGCGATATTGTGATCGAGTCCATTGTAGGCAGCACCAAGATAACTTCGTTTGGCGCTAACTTTTTCAAGTGCCTTGTCAATGTCTGCCACATCGAAATTGCCAGATGTAACATCATAGTTTGCAATACCAAGTGCTTCTAGAGAAAACTGTGGCATATCAATATTCATGCCGCTGCCGTCTGCGTTGGAAGCTACGTGTGAGCTACCCATGGAACCGTCAAGAACGTTCATCTCATTAAACTTGGTCTGGGCGGTTATGCCGCCAATCGATTCTTTGAGTTGGTCAATTTCTGCTTGAATCGCACCTCTGTCTGAACTAGAGTACAGACCATTGGAGGCTTGGATGCTCAGTTCGCGGATTCGTTGTAAGGAGTCTGTGACCGATCCAATTGCACCGTCTGCCACATTAAGCATATTCTGAGAAGTTTGTGCGTTACTCACTCCAACATTTGTGCCACCAACACGATTTTTCAATTTGTTGGCAATTGCAAGTCCTGTTGCATTATCTGCTGCGGTGTTAATGCGCTTTCCGCTAGAGAGGGAACGGTAAGTTCGCTGCATATTCCGATTGTTGTTTGACAAATAAGATATAGAAGAAATTCTCATAATAATCCTCCTTTCTAAATATTTATCCTATTATGACATTTTCATCATAACACATTGTTATAAGAGCTGCAATAATTAAACCAAGAGAATTTTTAATAACAATTAAACCAAGAAAAATTGAATATACAAAATGCTGTTGGGAGCTTGTTCACATAAGATACTTTGTATATTTTAATTTTATAAGGCAGACGTCTAACATAAAACAAGTAGTGGCAAATAGATTAAATAAACAGTTACAACATATGAACAGACTACCTATAAATGGGCATAGCGGAACTATTATAACTTTTAGATTGATTTTTTTAGATAGAACTATGCATTTGCGAAGGTTTAGGGTATAATAAAACCATCAAATGACTAGGAGGGAATGAAAGTTATGGGATTTTTGACAGGAAAGACAGCGATTATCACAGGTGCGGGTAGAGCCATACTAAGTGATGGAAGATGTGGTTCGATCGGATATGGAATCGCGACAGCCTATGCCAAAGAAGGGGCAAGTCTGGTCATCACAGGACGAAATGTAAAGAAACTCGAGGATGCAAAAGAAGAACTTGAACGATTGTATAATATTAAGGTGTTGACTGTTCAGGCAGATGTTAATGCTGGTGCAGATAATGAAGCAGTAGTAAATAATGTAGTGCAGCAAACAATTAATACATTTGGTAGTATTGATGTGCTGATTAACAATGCACAGGCATCTGCTTCTGGTGTACCTTTAGCAGAACACACCACAGACCAATTTAACCTCGCGCTGTATTCGGGACTCTATGCAGTTTTTTATTATATGAAGGCATGTTATCCGTATCTTGCGAAAGCAAGAGGTTCTGTTATTAATTTTGCGTCGGGTGCTGGATTGTTTGGGAATTTTGGACAGTGCGCCTACGCTGCAGCAAAAGAAGGGATTCGCGGATTGACACGTGTGGCTGCTACAGAGTGGGCGAAAGATGGCATCAATGTCAACATTGTTTGTCCTCTTGCATGGACAGCACAGCTTGAACAGTTTGAAAAAGTGTATCCAGATGCTTTTAAGGAAAATGTAAAGATGCCGCCTGCTGGACATTACGGTGACGCAGAACTTGAAATTGGTCGTGTATGTGTACAGCTTGCTTCTCCAGATTTTAAATATATGACAGGTGAAACATTGACGTTGGAAGGCGGAATGGGACAGAGACCATAAGTGCGAGGAGGAAATCATGTCATACACTGCATTATATAGAAAATTCCGACCTGACATTTTTGAGGATGTCAAGGGACAAGACCATATTGTCACAACGCTCCGAAACCAGATTAAGGCGGATCGCATCGGACATGCCTATCTTTTTACAGGTACGCGCGGAACAGGTAAGACGACAATTGCAAAACTCTTTGCCAAGTCTGTAAATTGCGAAAACCCTGTTGATGGCAGTCCGTGTGGGCAATGCAGAAGTTGTCAGACAATTGCCTCAGGCGCCAGTGTGAATGTGATTGAGATTGATGCTGCATCTAATAACGGCGTGGACAATATTCGAGAAATCATTGACGAAGTATCTTATTCTCCAGTTGAAGGTAAATATAAGGTTTATATTATTGATGAGGTGCATATGCTTTCCATAGGAGCTTTCAATGCACTGCTAAAAACTTTGGAGGAACCACCCTCGTATGTGATTTTTATTTTGGCAACCACCGAAGTGCATAAAATTCCAATAACTATACTTTCGCGCTGTCAGCGTTATGATTTCAAACGAATTACGATAGAGACGATTGCGGACCGCCTGCGTGATTTAATGGCACAAGAACAAGTGCAGGTTGAAGAACGTGCATTAAAGTACATTGCAAAGACTGCCGATGGTTCTATGCGTGACGCTTTAAGTCTCTTAGATCAGTGCATTGCATTTCATTTTGGAGAGGAACTGACTTACGACAAAGTTCTTGATGTGTTAGGAGCAGTTGATACAGAAGTGTTTGCACGATTGCTAGAACTAATACAAGTACGTGATGTCACAGGCTGCATTGCACTTCTTGAGGAAGTCGTTATGCAAGGAAGGGAACTGACGCAATTTGTCACAGATATTACTTGGTATTTGCGCAATTTATTACTTGCAAAGACTTCCGATCATGATATTGAGGATGTCATAGATATATCCAGTGAGAATCTTGCGCGCTTAAAAACAGAGACAGACACGATGGACATTGAGGAAATTATGCGTCAGATTCGTATTTTTTCCGAACTTTCTGGTCAGATTAAATATGCTACACAGAAACGTATTTTAATAGAAATGACTTTGATTAAACTGTGTAAACCTGCGATGGAGACGACAAATGACGCTGTTATAGCACGCCTGAAAGATTTGGAGAAAAAAATTGAAAAAGGTGTTGTACAGACAGCGCCAGTTGCGTTACAATTAACACAAGAGCCAGTGGCAGCGCCAGTTAAGCCAGTGATGCCTAAAGCAATTTCAGAAGATATTCGACAGATTGTAGGTGGATGGCGTGGAATTGTGTCAAAGACAGGACAGCCGCTAAAAACGCACTTAAAGAATGCACGATTAAGTCTGGGCAGTGATAATCAACTTGCTATTGTGGTGGAAGATGGGGTGGCATTTGATTATCTGAGCAAAGAGGAAAATCATAAATATGTTGAAGATATGATATCTAATTTTATACAAAAGCAGGTATCTGTGCAGGTGCAGGGGCTACCGACTGGAGGGCGGTTCGATGAGAGCTATATTGACCTTGCAAAAGTGATCGATATGGACATAGAGATTGAGGACGAATAAGAGAAAAAAAGAAAAGGAGCATAAAGCAATGGCAAAAAGAGGTGGATTTTCAGGGGGTATACCTGGAAACATGAATAATTTGATGAAACAGGCGCAACGTATGCAACGGCAGATGGAGGAAGGACAGAAAGAGCTTGAGACAAAAGAGTTTTCTGCAAAGGCAGGTGGCGGAGTTGTCGAAGTTGTTGTGACTGGCAAAAAAGAGATTGTGAAAGTGACACTTTCCGAAGAAGCAGTGGATCCAGAGGATATAGAGACTCTGCAGGACTTGATTATGGCAGCGGCAAATGAGGCGCTGCGTCAAGCGGAGGAAGCAAATAATGAACTGATGGGTAAAATGGCAGGTGGCTTAGGTGGACTTGGGGGAGGATTACCTTTCTGATGGAACTTTACAGCGGATATATCAATCAGTTAATTGAACAATTTGCAAAACTTCCGGGTGTGGGAAACAAGTCTGCGCAAAGACTTGCGCTGCATGTAATCAATATGCCACCGGAACATGTGGAGCGTTTTGCACAAATTATGGTAGATGCACGAAAAAATATTCACTATTGTAATACTTGTTGTACACTTGCAGATAAGGAAGTTTGTCCAATTTGTGCAAATCCAAAACGCGACCATGGAACGATTATGGTTGTGGAGAATATCAGGGATTTGGCTGCATACGAGAAGACAGGGAAATATCTTGGTGTCTATCATGTATTACATGGGGCGATTTCTCCCATGCTTGGAATTGGGCCAAATGACATTAAGCTTAGGGAACTTGTGAAGCGTCTCGAAGGAGAAGTGGAGGAAGTTATTATAGCGACTAATTCGAGCCTTGAAGGAGAGACGACAGCAATATATATCTCAAAACTAATCAAGCCAACCGGTGTCAAAGTGACGCGCATTGCAAGCGGTGTACCTGTAGGTGGTGATTTAGAATGTATTGATGAGATGACATTGCTGCGTGCACTTGAGGGTAGAACAGAACTTTAGAAAAATAATAAACAAAAGGAAAGAGGGAAAATGAATGACAATCACACAAAAAATCTTTGGAAAAACACCAGATGGAACAGAAGTTAGTCTTTATTCTATTAAAAATGATAAAGGCTTCGTTGCGGAAGTGACAAACTTCGGGGCAATTCTTGTCAACCTTTTCGTGCCTGATAAGGCGGGAAATATCGCGGATGTTGTGCTTGGATATGATAACATTGATGGATATTTGACAAATGGTTGCTTCTTTGGATCGACGATTGGACCAAGCGCAAATCGTATTGATAATGCGAGATTTACTATTGATGGGGAAACATATCAGCTTGCAGTAAACGATGGCACCAACAATCTTCACAGCGATGATGATAAAGGATATCACAAGAGAATCTGGAATGCAGAGTTAAAGGACAATAGTGTTGTATTTTCACTTACAGATACAGATGGTTCTATGGGATTTCCAGGTAACAAAAAGGTACAAGTTGCTTACACTGTCACAGAGGATAATGAACTTAAAATACAATATGAAGTGACAAGTGATAAAAAGACCTTAGTAAATATGACAAATCATACATATTTCAATCTGGCCGGACATCAGTCAGGAAGTATTGAGTCACACAGACTTTGTATTAATTCGTCAAAATATACGCCGGTTTTTGAGCGCTTGATTCCTACAGGAGAACTTGTAGATGTAACAGGTACACCATTTGATTTTAGAACGATGAAAACAATTGGCGATGAAATTGATGTGGATGATGTTCAGTTAAAATATGGTCAGGGTTATGATCATAATTTCGCGCTTGACGGATTTGATGGCTGTCTTCAAAAGGTAGCTTCTGTAGAAGAACCCACTACAGGCAGAAAAATGGACGTTTACACAGACCAACCTGGCTTGCAGTTCTACGCTGGAAACTGTATTACTCCACAGACAGGAAAGGGCGATGCTTCCTATGGAAAACGCAGTGGACTTTGCTTAGAGACACAATGTTTTCCAGATGCCATAAACCAGCCGCAATTTCAAAATGTGATTTATGGACCAGACAGACCTTATAAAACAACAACAGTGTATCGGTTTTACAATGAATAAATACACTTAATAAAAAGTTAAAAGCCATCTGCAACAATATTGTGGATGGTTTTTAATTTTTTTATTGACAGCACATTTCGACAGAATCCTTACGTTGCGAGTGCTATGATATGGTTAAGGCGGACTGGTTTTTGATTTTTCTAAAGGACTAGTTCGACCATAGAATCATACATGAAAGGAAAGTAATTGGAACATAAAGTTCATTACAAAGGTAATGCATTATGGACAAACAATCAAATGTACTCTTCAATACGAGGCTTCAAGAACTACATCAGGATTTAGGAAATGAAACATGGAGTGGCGCAACTAGAGCCATGTCAGGAAACAGAACTGTTTCTATTCCAGTAAATACACGAACGATAGGGGTGCCAGAAGGAATCTATATTCTATATCTGGAAGACTACGTACATACGTTTATTAAAAAGATTATCTCCAACAAGAAAATTGTAGAGAACGATTTGCAAAAAAGTGCTGACTACCAGATTGAAACAAATGTGTCATCCAACATTGCGCTGTATGGAAAAGTTTTGGAAGAAAGCGGTAGATATCGAATTGTAATCTCCGGCGCAGCAATCTTAGATGGAAACAAAGATAAAATTCAGCAATTAAATAATACATATTTTCCTTCATGCACCTATATTGGCACTGCAAACGCAAGCCAGAACAAAGACCAAGGATTACGTCTGGAACTGACATTGCGCAGCACAAAGGTAATACTAGATGATTTTTACATATATTATGATCAGAATGAGGAGATGCAAAACTATCTTGTTGAGTGGAATAACAGTAAACAAAATGGTATAAGCAAAGTAATTTTATCTCCAACAGAACATGATGCACAGAGCAGAAATCATAGAAATGATGCTGCACACCTTAGCAGAATTGCACAGTCGTATAATCGCGAGGAGGCAAAAGTCGGCTTTATGTGGAATGTTATGAACCTTTTATGCTTGGGGTTTGTTGTATGTGTTATGGTGTATGGTATTATTTCTATAAACAATTATAATAAAATGCAGCATATGCAGGCGAGTATCGATTACTGTATTGCATTTATTACAAAAAATTCCGCGTTTCATAATAATGCGATTGAGACAGACACAACACAGGCAGTACCTACAATGCAACAGACCATTCCAGTAGGAAACATAAAACCAGAGAAAGAGATGGCAGAAGAAAACAACGCAGATGCTTCTGGAGAGAAAGAGCAGACACAAAATATAGTTGCAAATCAGGAGGCATCTTCAACGCAAGATATCGCTGAGCAGGAATCTATACAAGAACAGATGACGATTACACAACCGGAACAAGATATTATCATACAACCATCAGTACAAGAAACACCGACACAGGACATTGTCATTGAGCAGTCCGCACAAGAGCAATCATCACAAGAAAACCTCGTACAAGAGCAATCGTCACAAGAAACACCTGCGCAACAGTCAGAGTCAACACAGGATTCCGTACCGCAATATTACGTAGTACGCAAAGGAGATACACTTCAAACGATTTGTTATGATGTCTATGGCGATTATTCTCGTGTAGATGAGATTTGCCGATGGAACAATATTGAAAACCCAGATAATATTCTTTATGGACAAAAGCTTTTACTTCCCTGAAAATAATGTTATACTGTATCTATTCAGTTATATAAAAGCAGATGTAATTGGACTGTTTGAACCGATTGAATAGACAGTAAAAATGAGGGATGTGAATGGCAGAAATTAGGGATTTTAACAGAAGTCAATATCTTTTAAAAGGCGGAAAAAACAAAAAAAATAAAGAGAAGGAGACGATAAATAACAAGATTAAAAACAAATCAATGGATAATATGCTGGCTAGGCATAGACAAATTAAATTGTACATGGTCCTGGCAATATTAGGATTTGTAGCAATTATCGCACTTAGTTCCTATATTAGTTGGAAACATAAAGTATATATTGGATATAATGTGACACGGGAAAGCGAGTGGATTCGAGCAAGTGATTCAAAGACAATTCATCTCAAAGGAACACTTTTGACTTATAGCAATGATGGTATGAGTTGTACAAATTTAAAAGGAAAAACTATCTGGAATCAAACTTATGAAATGCAGAATCCTATGATTAAAACTAGTGGAAAAACAGTGGCAGTCGGTGATTATAATGGCAGAAAGATTTATGTATGTGATACACAAGGACCGATAGGAACAATTGAAACAACAATGCCAATTAGGGATTTTTGTGTATCTTCCAATGGCGTAGTAGCGGCTGTTTTGGATGACTCCCCTGTCACAGCAATTTATTTGTATTATGCTACAGGAGAATCCTTTGCTGACTTTAAGACAAGAATGAGTAATTCTGGATATCCGATTGCAGTTGATATCTCAAGTGATGGAAGTCTTGTGGCTGTATCATACATAAAGGCAGAACAGGGAAAGTTGGTGTCCAACATTGGATTCTATAATTTCTCGGCAGTAGGGCAGAATTATACAGATAATCTTGTGAGTGGTTATAAATATTCGGAGGCAGTAATACCATTCGTGCATTTTATGTCAAATGATACTGTGTTTGCGGCAGCAGATAATCGATGGATATTTTTTCAGGGAAAACAGAAGCCAGAAAGTATGTTGGAAACTATGATATCTGAGGAAATACAAAGCATATTTTATGATGAAAACCATGTAGGGCTTGTATATTATAACACAGCAGCAGGAACGACTTATCGCATAGAAATCTATGATACCAAAGGCAAAAAAGTAAGTGAAATTGCATTTGATTTGGAATACCAAGATATTTTGTTTGATTCTTCTGGAATTATCATATATAATGACAGTGAATGTCTGATTTATGACTGGAGTAATAGACTTAAATATCAAGGAATTTTCAAAGATAGAGTGACTTGTTTTGTTCCAGGAGGAAATATAGAAAAGTATACGCTTGTCACAGAAGATGCAATACAGGCAATAGAACTTCAATAATTTCAATCAGTATAATTGTGATTTGATAGAATGTTTGTATATGACTTGCTGTGATGCAAGTGTTCTGTTGAAACAATAATAAGCAAAAGCAGCCGCACAGTATGAATAATTCCAGAGTCTGTGCGGCTGATCTTATATGGACAGTCAGTAAATTTAGAAATGACATTACAATTCCTTATATTTTTGGAGGGAACAAGATTGGAGATCAATATTTTATTTGTTGTTGTAGTGATGGTGTTTGGATTAGGAACGATATGGGGATGGAAAAGAGGACTTTTAGAGAGCGTGATACGTATTTTATCTTGCATATTGGGAATACTTGTATTGATAGTTGTGGCGAAAGGCATTGGAAGTTTTCTTCAAAAAAGTTATGTAAAAGTGATAATGGCGTTACTCCTGCTTTTAGCAATTCGCATGATATACAGACTTATGAGATTTTTGATGGATACGTTTCGACTGGTTCGGGCAATTCCGGTTGGCAAATTAGCGGACAAGCTAGCTGGTGCGGTGTTAGGTTTTATAGAAGCGGTTTTTATAGTTTGGCTCTGCTTTTTGCTTATTGGGGTGTTTGATATAATGAATTTGAATACGTGGATTTTGCAGCAGGTGGAAAGAAGTCATTTTTTGACAACACTTTATTACTCAAACTATCTAATTGAATTGCTAAAAAATGTGCTTCTTTAATTCGCTTACGCTTTTATAAACGCTTCGCGTGAAAAGTACATCTAACTGCTCGCAGTAAAGGCTGCTTTGCAAAGAAGTACTAAGTTTCACGCCGAAAACACCAAAGACAGGTATTTTTCTTCTTGATTTGAGATTCCGCCAAAGCGGGCAGATGGGAGTTCATGTGGATTGCAATAATGGATGCACAACAAATGTCACAAAGCAGGCAATTTCGTGCTGGATTTGACACCATGCAGCAAGTATATGATGATACTAGGGTCAAAAGGTCAAGAAATCCTTTTGCAAGCTTGCTTGCAAGAGGATTTTTGAACTTGGGACCCGCAATCCTAAAACACGGAGCAATCCGTGGTATCATAGGGGGCAAAATACCTTTTGACCCCAACATCATATGATATAAGTATGAAAAGTAACGTTACAATTCACACCCACGCCAGTTTTTATCATGTTATAAGTTATTGAGGTGTGAATTATAACAGATTTTGCACACAAAATGCTAAAAGGCAAGCATTTTGGCGCATGATTCCCACTACTTTGGCGGGGTGTGAAAAGTAACAAAGTAACCACTATTTTTTGATAAAAGATAAAAAAGATGTTGACAATTGAATTGTAGCATGATATTATAATCAACGTCGCTGACAGATACAAAATGGTTCGTGTGAAATCAAAGATTTCATTATCCTGATTTGTACGCCCGCAAATGCGGGAAGATAGGAGTTCGCATGAAATTTTAATTTCACTGTCCTGATTTGTACACCTGCAAAAGTAAGCAGATGACAGTTCGCATGAATAAAACATTCTCTGATTATTGAAAAGTTGTTTTTGGTAGTTTAGTGATCTGTAAGAAAGATGTTTTTACAAGACACAGATTTCTAAAAAAGAATGTTAGCAATTTGTTATTATTTTTCGAAAAGAAAAATTAAAAAAATACTTGACAAATAGAAAAGTGTGAGATATACTGAATAAGCTGTCGCGAGTAAGACAGATAAATACAAAGAACCTTGACAAATAAACAGTAATGCAACCCTGAAAATTCTAAAAAAGAATT
>ERZ778515.1256-NODE-1256-length-18876-cov-8.198449_pt1 | contig 18876 bp, 16 predicted proteins | sample MGYA00510343_ERZ778515 | MGnify/ENA primary metagenome ERZ778515 (study PRJEB29527, sample SAMN07138965) | mouse gut metagenome | material: feces | host: mouse | place: China:Nanjing | collected 2016-01-25 ...
AGCGTTCGAGCCATACTTTATTGCGCTATTTGAGTTTTATCGGACAGCAATAATTCTCTTTCACATCAAAATTGCCATCCAGATCCAATGGTGATATATCACTATATGCCGACAGTATCGCAAGCGCATCCTCCGGGTTGTCAATCAGGTCGAGGAAGAGTCTCGGAATTGGATGTTCGGGGTCGATTGCCTGTGCATCCGGATTCTCCTCTAATTCCAATGTCAATGTAAGCGACGGTAGGAAATACAGATTCTTCTCTTCCCAATCATATTGAAAGGGGGAAAGCAGGTAATATACCAATGAGATAGTTCCGAACTCAATCATATCTGCATAGTCCAACGGTGCAAGATCATTCTTGCATTTAGCGTAATAGAGTGAGTCAACTGATTCCGTTGAATCTGCTACGCCGCTGCTGCCGAGGAAATCCCATGTCGGCTTTAAACAGACATTCTCAGCCACCCGCACCCGGTCTCCATCACAGTATGCCTCCTTAATACGCATACCGCCCGGTATGGCTATACAGATGCTCTTACGGGGGATTCTCACATTTTCCCCTAAATTGTAGTAATCGCCGAATTTGGTGCTATAGGCCCGCGCATATCCATCTCCATCATCAACGACTGTAAAGTCTTCGATGTCGAAGTTGAACTCCACCACCGTTTGGTACTCGCTGTATGCCGATAGCACCACGCCCATCAGCATCAGCAAAATGAAAATTATTCGTTTCATATTAATAGCAGTTGTTTTATTTTGCAAATATATGGATATTTTTACTTCGCAAAGTTGGTTAAATCATTTAACAATCTTTAACTATAATATCCTAATCACGTAACTATTAAGCTATTCAGACAATCGTATGGCACGTGAATTGTAGGGATGCTCCCCGGAGCATCCGCCGGTTTGATGATCCTCAGCCCTTGTGGCTCTCAAGACACACGAGTGCCCCAACTCGGCTGTAACGGACACAGTTTCTCTGATACAAAAAGCGAGGCTGTATCGTAATCAACTCTTACGATACAGCCTCGATTAGTTGTGGGGAGAATGCGGATTATTCGTCAAAGCCGTAGTCCTGGCCTTTGCGCAGCGGGGAGATCCCCTCGCGCATCCAGCGGGGCATCGGCTCTCCCTTCAGGTAATGGTCGAAGAATTGCTGAAGTCGCTTGGTGATATCCTTGCGGTTCTTGCGGGCCTTGATGTTGTGCGACTCGCCGTTGTACTGGAGCATCCATACCGGTTTCTCAAGACGGCGCAGGGCCATGAACATCTCGATACCCTGATACCAGGGCACAGCCTCGTCGGCATCGTTGTGCATGATGAGCAGCGGGGTGGTCACTTTGTCGGCATGGAACACCGGGGAGTTGAGCAGGTAGAGGTCTTTGGCATCCCATAGGTTGCGCCCGATGCGGCTCTGCCCCATCTCGTACTGCCCCTGACGAGAGTCGCCGGTGCCCCAGCGTATGCCGCCGAAGGCGGAGGTCATGTTGGCCACGGGAGCTCCGCTTCCAGCGCAGGCGAACATGTCGGTGCGGGTCACAAGGAAGGCCGTCTGATAACCGCCCCACGACTGGCCGTCGATGCCGATGCGTTTCGGGTCGATGGCGGGATAGCGCCGGCACATCTCTTCAACTCCGGAGCATACGTAGTTGTAGGCGCTTTCCCCGGGCACTCCGGCCGTGTAGTGGATGTCGGGAACGAAAATCACGTATCCGCGACTTACGTAGAACGGATAGTTGACCCAGCTCCAGGAAGGCTCCATACGATAGGGCCAGTAAAGCTCTTCGCTCCCCGTCTCATAGAATACGGAGAGCATCGGATAGGCAGCCTCGGCCGATTCATCGAATCCTTCAGGAAGATAGAGTACTCCCTGGCTCTTCTTTCCATCGTAGGCATACCATTCCACAAGCCGGGCAGTGCCCCAGGAGATGTCGGCAAGCTGCGGGTTGATGTGGGTGAGCTGCGTGGCTTTGCGGAAGTCGGGCGATGTGCTGGTCCAGAGATCGGGCATCACCTCGAAGTTACCCTGCTGCCAGATGAATGTATCGGCATCCTTGGCTTTGGTGAGCTGAGAGATGTAGTATTTGTCAAGCGTGCGCAGAGTTGGAGCCGCACCCTTGACAGAGTATGGGATTGTGGCCAGACCGCGACGCTTGTCGGCATAGTCGAATACGTCGAGCACCATCAGTTCCCCCGGCTCAAGCTGCTTGCGCTCGCGGTCGAGACGACGGTATCGGTAGCTCACGTTGCGCTTGCGGCCGTCGCCGGCAGTGAGACACACCGGAGGTGTGGCCCCTGTCATATCGACACTCCATATATCATGGCGGTCGTAGAGGAGCACACGGTTGTCGCCCTTTCCCCATCCGGCTATGCCATATGCGGGTTTGGGCATGGGGTGGTCGTCGTCCTCGTCCCATACGGGATAAGGGATAGCTGTGGTGAGATCGGCGGTCTTCCCTGTCTGACTGTCGTAGGCGGTATAGTTGCGGTCGGCATAAATCACCACAAATCGTCCGTCTGGCGAGAGCGACGAGTTTTCCTGCCCGGCAGTGCCCACCCGCTTCATGCGGCCATCGGTCACATTCACCATCGTCAGCTCTTCGGGAGCATTATAATTCCATTGGCGCTCCACGGCACGTGCCGAGGGGTCGTGCACAAGAACCCACTCGCCGTCCCACTCGAACGATGGCTCTACGGTGGCCAGCTCGTTGCGGGTGAGCAATACGGTACTGCGTCCGTTCGACAGGTCCATCACTACGGGCATTGTGGCCTTGCGCAGGCTTTCGAGGCGCCCTTTCTCTTGCGGAATGGTGAGGGGAGCGTCCCACCGCCATATGTCGAGGTCGGCCTTCTCGAAGTCCACAAGGGTCGTGTCGTCGGGGGCTATCACCGGAGCCACTCCGGCTATCAGGTAACGCCCATTGCGCGAGAAGCGGGGGACGCTGTACTGGTTCAGGTGCAGTTCTTTCCCTTTCATGGCCTTGAGCATCTCTATGCGCTGGGCCTCGAGGCGCTTCTGTTCTTCCGGATCGGTGGAGTGCGCAAGGGCCAGGTTGACGTTCTGACCGGTAGTGAAACTATAGTCGAATTCCTCTATTTCAGGAGCCGATGCGGCTTTGCCGAGGTCGGCATAATAGAGGATAGCGTGGCGTGTGCCGGTGGCGGCTGAGTCGTTGGAGGCTGTATAGGCCAGTGCCGTACCGGCCTCGTTAAACACCGGAAGCGTATAGAATTTTCTGTCGCGGTCGAGCATCACCAGAGCTGTATCCGGGAGATTGACCAGTGCCACTCCGTCGCAGGCAAGTGAGTCTTTGGCCGGTTTTTTAAGTTGGAGAGCCAGTCGGCTGCCGTCTTTTGAGAATGCATAGTCCTTGACCCATTTCACGCTCTTCTGGAGCGGAGAGGTGAGTGAGCGGATTATCAGCGGGCGCCCCACTTCCTTATCCTTTAGGTCAGCGGGCTTGATATGCAGAGTGTCGCAGCTCTGGTAGGCTACGAATGTACCGCCGCGCTCAGGCAGCCGATAACCTGTCACGTTGGGAATCTTCTCCACTCGAGCCGTAGTAAGGTCGATTATGGCAAGTGAGTCCTGCGGCAGGTCGAAGTCTTTCTTTTTGTCGATTTTTGCCTTGCGGGTGTCGGCATAGAAGGGGCTGATGAGGGCCACGGCCCATTTGCCGTCAGCCGTGAACGCAGGGTGGTGGCCGCGTGCGATCTCAATGACTCTCCCCTTGCGGTTATCGCGCAGGCAGAGGGTGGCGTCCCCCTCCTGCGGCACAACGCTGTAGGCGCTCCACTGACCGGAGCGCGACATCGCGTCAACACGTGCACTCTGCCAGGAGTCGAAGTCATCGTGGCCCAGCGGGCGTTTGCCCTGGGCCATGACCGAACCGAGCAACGCACCTGCAAGCAGTATTCCTGCGGCTGCGAAAGTGTGTCTCATGATGCTGTATAGGTTATTAGGTTAAGTAAGTGTTCAATCCACTTTATGGAGATCGTGCCCCATGCGTATCTTTTTAGTGTGCATATAGCGCTCGTTGAAGGGGTTGGGTTCCACTTCGAGCGGCACATTCTCCACAATCTCAAGTCCGTAGCCTTCGAGTCCAATGCGTTTGGTGGGATTGTTGGTCATCAGGCGCATCTTGGTGATGCCCAGAGAGTGGAGTATGCCTGCACCCACGCCGTAATCGCGTTCATCTGCTTTGTGGCCAAGGTGAAGGTTGGCATCGATAGTATCGAGTCCTCCTTCCTGCAGTTTGTAGGCCTTGATTTTATCCATCAGCCCTATACCGCGGCCTTCCTGATTGAGATATATTACGGCTCCACGCCCCTCTTTTTCGATAAGCTGCATCGCTTTGTGGAGCTGTTCGCCGCATTCGCAGCGCCGCGAACCGAAAATGTCGCCCGTCATGCAAGAGCTGTGCACACGCACCAGCATCGTCTCCGGCTGAGTCGGGTCTCCCTTAATCAGGGCGATATGCTCCAGGCCAGTGGTCTTCTCTCTGAAGGGGATGAGCCTGAAGTGGCCGTAGGCTGTGGGCATGTCTACTTCTTCCCCCTTTTCGAGGAGATTGTCGTTGCGCAGGCGATAGGCTATCAGGTCGCGGATGGATATGAGTTTAAGTCCCCATTCATCGGCACGGCGGCGCAGTTCAGGCAGACGGGCCATCGAGCCGTCGTCGCTCATGATTTCCATAAGCGCGGCGCATGGCTGCAGCCCTGCCAGGCGGGCCAGATCGACAGCGGCCTCTGTGTGTCCGGCGCGCTGCAGCACTCCGCGGTCCTGCGCATAGAGGGGATTGATGTGGCCCGGACGGCCAAAGTCCTCGGGGAGGGCCGCAGGGTCGGCAAGATGGCGGATGGTGTTGGCACGGTCCTGGATTGACACTCCTGTAGAGCATCCTTCAAGTTTGTCGACAGTCACTGTGAACGGTGTGCCGAGCACCGATGTATTGTCGCCTACCTGTTTCGGCAGGGCGAGACGCTCACAGGCCGATATGGTGAGAGGCACGCAGAGCACGCCGCGTGCGTTCTTTAGCATGAAGTTGACGTCTTCGGGGGTGATGAGTTCGGCGGCTATGATGAGATCGCCCTCATTCTCACGGTCCTCGTCGTCAACAACCACAAGGAATTTTCCGGCGCGGAAGTCTTCAAGCGCCTCTTCAATCGAATCGAGTTTGATTTTGTCTGTCATTGGTTTAATCTGTGTTTGACGGAGGGGCAGATTCTGTTTTGATTTCAATCGGTATTCCGGTCTCCGTTTGTGTCATTGTGTTTGTTCATGGATTTCAGTGCGGGGTCTATTATGTGTCGGAGATGGGGGTGGAAGCATCCTGATCTTCCGCGCTGTCCGGCTCTTCTGCAATGAAGGAGTGTGCCGGGGCTGCGCCTCCGACACGGAAGAGCGAGAAGTTGACGCTGCCGTATTCGCGACGCTGGAAGAAGCCCGGAAGTCCGGAATAGTCGCGTGATGCGTTATGCTCCACTATCACAAGGGTCCCTTCTTTGACGAGATGCGAGGCGAGTATCATCCCGGGTATCTCGTCAAATCGAGGATGATTATAGGGGGGGTCGGCAAATACTATATCGTAGCTGCGGCCACTGCCTTCGATAAATCGGAATACGTCGCCTTTTATGATACGCATGTTGTCGGCGGCGAGTTTCTCCTTGACAGAGCGTATGAATCCCACCTGAGTCTGTGCCAGCTCTACAGCGGTGACTTCGGCGGCCTCGCGCGAAAGGAATTCAAATGCCACTGCGCCTGTACCGGCGAAAAGGTCGCATACGCTTTTCCCTTCTATATCCTCAAGATTCTCGATTACGTTGAATATATTCTCGCGGGCGAAGTCGGTCGTCGGGCGGGCGGTTATGTTTTTGGGCGGGTCGAAACGCCGGCGCCCGTATTTTCCTCTGATTATTCTCATATGGTGTCGTTCTTGTATACGAGCAGCGCGGCGCTGAGCGGCAGTCCGCTGCGGCGTGCGCCGTCGGGAAGTTGCATTGGCATGGCTTCGCGACAGAATCCGGCTGTGAGTGAGAGCACTCCCTCTACCGTGGCTGCATCCATGCCGTTGACGCTGACTTTCACGCCGGTGCGGTCGGTGGAGTAGGCGTTGAGGAGATGGAATATCCTGTAGGCGGCTTCTTCGACAGTGTGCCATGGCTGCACGCTGGCGCTGACGAGCCGCCCCGAACGCAGTGCTATCAGATCGGCCTCCCCCTGACGCAAGTCCATGTAGATGCGCAGTGTCGGGTCGTCGCTACGGCTTTCGGCAAGGAAGCGCTCCACGAGCACTCCGAGATGGCAGCGCAGACGCGCCCCGGGGAGTGTGCGGGCCATGAAGGAATCGAAGTCCGGCAGAAACTCATACAAGGCCGTGGCCTCGCCGGTGCGGTCGGTCAGCACATCGCCTTCCGACGCCGCGAATACGGTATGATACACACTGTCCTCACCGATACTGCCGTCGGCCATAAAGACATCAGGCATCCATGCCACCCTTGGAGTCTCTACCACAACCTCGGTGGCGTAGTCATCAAGCAGACTGGGATGGGCATATACGGTGTTTTCTATCTTCGACATCTGCACGCCGGCCGATGCGGGTTCCCACTCTTCGTTGAGCAGCTGAAGAAGCGGACGCTCTCGGTCGGTGGCATGGCGCAACAGGGCGCGCATACCGGTATGCGTGATGTATATCAGCAACCGCCATTGCCCTGTATCGGCAAAGTCGGCTGGAGTCAGGATTATCGGTGATGATGGTTCTGCCACTATTATTACCTTTTTAAGGGTCGAATTGTTGATTGGCGCCGGTGTCGCACCGGCCGGTCAGGCATTAAAAGTTTCTACCTTTATGCTTGGCCATGACGGGGAATCTCCCTATCTTTGCAAAGATAATAAAATTTCGGTCGCTGTGCAAACCCATGTTTATTCTCTTGGCAAAATCAACCGTCTGATACTTCGTCTGGCCATCCCGGCGATTCTGAGTAACATCACTGTGCCGCTCCTCGGACTCTGCGATACGTTTATCTCCGGTCATCTCGGTGCCGAACGATATCTCGCGGCTATCGCGGTGGGCACGATGCTGGTCAATTCGCTTTACTGGCTGTTCGGATTCTTGCGTATGGGCACCACCGGCCTGACTGCCGAGGCTTTCGGACAGGGAGACCCGGGTCTGAGCCGTCGCGTGTTCACTTCGGCGTTTATTCTCGCCATGGCGCTCGGGGCGACGCTTATGCTGCTCAGTCCGATGCTGGAGAGGCTTTTGCTCTGGATTATGGATCCGGATCCGGCTACTGCGGCTTTAGGGGGGGAGTATTTCCGCATAAGCATCCTGGCCGCTCCTGCCATTCTGGCCACTATGACTGTGACCGGATGGATGATAGGCTGGCAGAATACGCTGTTCCCAATGATTACGGCGATATCGGTCAATGTGATTAATATCGTTTTGAGTTTTTCGCTCGTTTTCGGTGCGGGATGGGGATTCTATGGTGTGGCATGGGGCACGTGCGCGGCCAATTGGTGCGGCCTTGCAATCGCGCAGATGCTTGCGCGTCGATTGGGAAGAGGCCGACTATGGGCACCCCTTCACGGACTATGGCGACAGATGGATATGCATCGGTTTTTCCGTGTCAATTCCGACCTTATGATGCGCTCGGCCTGTATTATGGCGGTGCTTTTCGCCATGACTTCGCTGGGCGGACGTTTGGGCGACCGCACTCTCGCTGTGAATGCTCTGCTGATGCAGTTTTTTATGTTTTTCTCTTATTTTATGGATGGATTCGCATTCAGCGGCGAGGCGCTGGCCGGACGTTTTGCCGGCGCATGCCAGCTTCGCAACCTGCATGGCCTGCTGCGTGGACTGACGCTCTGGTCGGCGGCAATGGTGGTGCTCTTCTCTTCGATATATTATTTTTTTCTTACCCCGGTGGCCGCTATGCTTACTGATGTGGAGGGGGTGGTAACAGATGTGGGCGAGATGCATGCTGTGGTAGCGCTTATTCCGGTGATTTCGGCTGCCGCGTTTATCCTCGACGGTATTTATATCGGCATGACTGCCACATGGCGGCTATTGCTTGCCACACTGGTGGCTATGGTGGCTTTTTTCTTCATCTCCCTCTCGGGTCAGCATTGGTTACTGCTGAAACCCAACGAAATTCTGTGGTGCGGGTTCCTGACGTTTCTGCTGCTGCGTGGGGCGTTGCTTATAATAGAACTTCCCGGCGAGATCCGCCGCCGTATGACTAAGGAATCCGGTGTTCAAAATCAATAATCTGAAATCTGTCTATGATACAGTTTGTTAATGCCAAAATTAATCTCGGCCTGTCGGTTGTCGGGCGCCGTGCCGATGGATATCATCTGCTTGAGACGTGCTTTATGCCTGTCGGGCTATATAACGGCTCTCCTGATAATCCGGAACCGTTTTGCGATATTCTGGAGCTGTCCGATGGCCATGCCGCCCCTCTTAGCGCCTCTGATACGGTGCATGATGGGGACGGAATCCGTTTTATATTCTCGGGACGGCATATCGACTGCGCTCCGGAGAAGAATCTGGTGGTGCGTGCGGCCTCGGCCTTTGCCTCCGAGTACCGCAGGCGACAAGGTCGGGCTATCTCCGATGATTTGGGATTTCTTACTCTTTCAATGGTGAAGATGATTCCGGATGGCGCGGGTCTGGGTGGCGGCAGTGCGGATGCCACGTTTACGCTGCGTCTGCTTAATGAGCGCTCCGGGGGATTGCTGACGGCTGACGAACTGGAGGCGCTGGCGGTGGGACTCGGTGCCGATTGCCCCGTGTTTGTGCGCAACCGTCCGGTGTTTGCCGAAGGTATCGGGGAGGTGTTTTCGGAGGTGGATTCTCCGGGGCTGACGCAGTTGCTTGAGGAGCACTATTGGCTGGCTCTTGTGAAGCCCGACCTGCATATTTCCACTCGTGAGGCGTTTGCGGGGTTGCATCCGCGTCGGCCGGTGGTGTCGCTGCGCGATGCGTTGCGCCGTCCGATAGAGGAGTGGCGCGGTTGTGTGCGCAATGATTTTGAGGAGAGTCTGTTTCCGCTTTATCCCGAACTGCCGCGTCTTAAGGAGTCGCTCTATGCCTCGGGAGCCCTTTATGCGTCGATGACCGGAAGCGGAGCCGCCCTCTACGGCATCTTCGCCGAGCGCGGAGCGGCTCGCGCCGCCCTTTCGGCAGCGGATCCCCCCTACTCTGCCCTTATCCGCTTGTGACAAAATGATTCCGCGCGACGCCACCCTATCGGGATGCCGTCGCGCGGAGGGTTTTAGTGTCTTATGAAACGGTCGGGAGAACTGTGATCGACGGTCAGCGCACTATCAGTTTCCTGACTTTTTTGCCGCCGCGAAGAAGGTAAAGACCGGGAGCTGCGGTAATCTCGGCTGTCTGTCCGGCATCGACTGTGGCCACCGGGAGTCCGTTGAGGTCAAACACCTCTACCCGGACATCACCCGATATGACGCGTAGCCCACCTGTCATGGGAGTGGCGGCGAAACCGATGGCTTCACGCTTCTCCCCCACTCCGGCTTGGGAATTGTCGATAATGAGGCCGAAGTCTGACCAGCCGGGTGCGGAAGCGTAAGCATCAACCGCTCCGTCGGGCACTATAAGGGTGCAGTCGGCAACGTTGCATCCGGAGAATGTGCCTTTGCCAAGCACGTAGTCCGCAGGGGCGGAGGATTCAACGGTGACTTTCGCGAGTTTCGGACAGTTGTAGAATGCCATGGTCAGGTCTATCGGACTGTCATCCATTGCCTTGGGCAAACTCACTTCTTCAAGGTCCGGACAATGATGCACGCCGTCAATGCTGTATATACCCCCAAATACCTCAAACTTCCTCATCTGCTTTACGTTCTTGAATCCGTTGATGTACTTAAGAAGGAAGTAATCATTGAATTCGACAGAAGATACACTGCAGTCGTAGAAACCTGATATACCGGAAACTATGTATTCTTCATAATTCACCTCTATGGCCGGCGGGATCATGAAAGTACCTTCGTAGAAGTACCAGTAGTCCTGATTATAGTCGTGATAGTCCACGAGCACACATGTGTGAAGAGGTGTCACGTTTTTATCAAGTTCTCTGGCGTCGGGTTTGAGGGCATACGCACAGCTGCCGACGAATACTACTTCAAGTTCTTCTGCCGGGTCATGCCCTATCTCGACATCACCGTATTTGCGTATGCGCGACGGGTCATCGGTGATGCGCCCGAATTGGCTCCAGAACGGGGCGTTAGAGTAGGCTTCGACCGAGCCTTCGGGCACTACCAGTGTCGAAACTGCAAATTTGCATCCCTTGAATGAGGATTCATCCATTTCATATGGTTCGGTGGCGTTGACAGTGACACGCTCCAACGACGGGCATTTATCAAACGAGCTTTCAATCTTCACCGGATTTGAAGGAAGTGTAAGTTCACGTAGGCGCGGAAAATAAGCCACTGATGAGATATGTTCCATACCCTCGGGAATCTCAAGACGCTCCAGTCGATTGGACTGTGAAGCACCCTGCAGGTATTTCATCCCTTCGGGAAGTGTAAGCGTAATCAAGTCGGTCATCAATCCCATATATTCTACACCGACTACAGTGTAAGTGATATCATTATGAGTCACAGTGACCGGAATATAAATATGACGCATGCGGGAATATGTATGCATGCCGCAGCTACCGTCACCCGTATAGCTGCCTACCTCACATTCAGTACCTCCGTTGATGATATGGTACTGGATTCCGTCAACCTCAAACCAGTCGTCGGTCTCCCCGATCGGAGTAAACAATTCTGAGGGATTAGACTCCTCTCTTGCATAAATCATATTATATCCTAAAGCCACAAAAAGCATTAGCAACACAATTCCAATGCGTCTAAAAAGATTCTTAAATGCCATATCTTCTTATATTAATCAATTATCATTAAGAATTAAAGTTTGGATAGTACCAGCTCTCCCTTACATATCAACATATTTAAAATTCGATGCAATCAAATAGTATCTATATCTTTATCTAAAGTACTACCCAAACTCAAATTCAAAACATCTATAGTTGGCAAATTCTATCATAGATACGAACCTTATGGGCAAGCATGTCATATTGCACAGGGTTTACTTGCACTTTGAGGGATGCTTCCCCTCGGTATACAGATATACCTACATCTTTGACTGAACTGTCAGGATAAAATCCCTCACTTGACACTATCGATTCCATAACAGCTACAGGAGCCGGGTTAACATCACTCTGTAGCGGGAGCTGCACATTGGCCAGGGTCATGTCATACTCAGAATAGGATTCGTCCAGTAGTAACAGTTTTGCTTTTGCTCCCTGTGGCAGAAGTATACGGTCAACCCTTAGAGGCCATATACACTCACCCACGATTGAGTTTTGACCGAACCCATCTATTGACAATATCACGTTGTCAAGGTTCTTACTGTCATCCACAAGGGAGATTTTGGAAAACTGATAGGTCACTGTGACACTACCATCTTCTGCCACGTCGACATCGCGTTGCGGGACTGTGACAGGTACGGTCTCTTCATCGACTATTGCGCCGATGCTGAGATCGATTGCCTTGTAGGCATAGCCTTGTGTGATAATGGCTGCCAGGCAACCAGGAAAAGGTAAAACCGTTTCATAAGCGATTGGCTTTAATGGTGAAAAAATGAGGTTATCCTTTTGATAACCATATGTGTTTATAGTGAGCTGGCTGCTGTATTTGCCGACAGTGAATACCGTGAGCTGTAAGTTACGTATCGGGCGCGAACTTGTATACGGTATAAAAAAGACTTTGGTCAATGCTTACCCTAATCGGTTTGTAATTTCGATATGTGTAATCAATAACTTTATCTTCGCTTGCAAATATAAGCATTTAACCATCATAAACACAAATATTTCGTTAATATTTTTCCTTTATCTGAAATCCATTATTCCTTCTTAATATATTACAACATAACAACCATATCCTCCACCCAATCGCAATCAATTAGAGGAGGAATGAGTACCATCACTGTTTTTTCCGCGAATGTTTTTAGCTGCTGTGGCCGGATAAACGGTTGAATAAACTATGGTGCGATTGAATTTGTTTCGTAATCAAGGGGATTGCCGCTTGGGGGTGACGTGCGTCGGTGTGTCTGACTTATTCGCAGCGAGCTGCGAATAAGGCGCGTTTTCGCAATTCGATATGATGCAAGGACGGGATTTTAACAGTTTTTGGAATAGTATTTGTTAGGATATGAAGAAAGCAAACAACCGTTTTTTTGACCGGAACCGGTCGGAAAGGAACAATATGAAGAATAAGAATTTCAAAAATAACCCTATAGATGAGGAGAAGCAGGGGGCTGCAGCTGATGCAGCTGCCGAAGAAACGGTAAATGCAGCCGCTGAGGCCGAGGCCAATGCCAAGGCTGAGACTCAGGATGCCGAGGAGGCCGCAGCTTCTCCGGAACAGGAAATCGAACAGCTTCGCGCCGATCTGGCCAAGGAGAAGAAGGAGTATCTTTTCCTGATGGCTGAATTCGATAATTTCCGCAAACGCACGCTTAAGGAAAAATCGGAGATAATCCGCAACGCGGGCGAGAATGTATTAAAGGGGCTGCTACCCATTGTAGATGACTTCGAACGTGGGCTTAAGGCTGCCGAGAATGCCGCCGACGTGAAGGAGGGGATGCAGCTGATCTACAATAAGCTGGTGAAGTATCTCGCCGCCAACGGGGTGAAGGCTTTCGATCCCGACGACCGCGACTTTGATGCAGACCGCCATGAGGCCATCTCTGTGGTGCCTGTGCCCGACGAGGCCCAGAAGGGTAAGATCCTTGATACGGTCGAGAAGGGGTATATGATTAATGATAAGGTGCTCCGCCATGCCAAAGTGGTGGTAGGACAGTAAGTATAGGAGATTCCACGATGGCAGAAAAGAGAGATTATTATGAGGTGCTCGGGGTGTCGAAGGATGCCACGGCCGATGAGATAAAGAAGGCCTATCGCAAGAAGGCTGTGCAGTATCATCCTGACCGCAATCCGGATGATAAGGAGGCTGAAGAGAAGTTTAAGGAGGCTGCGGAGGCTTATGACGTGCTTAGCGATGCCGACAAGCGCGCGAAGTACGACCGTTTCGGCCACTCGATGGGTCCGCAAGGATTCGGTGGTGCCGGCGGAGGATACTATTCGACCGGCGGAATGAGCATGGATGATATATTCGCACAATTCGGCGATATCTTCGGCGATATGTTCGGCGGCGGAGGTTTCAGAGGTGCCACCGGAGGCGCTCCCAGACAGCACGTCAACAAGGGGACAGACTTGCGTGTCACTGTAAAGGTGACGCTGAAGGATATAATGAACGGCGTTGAGAAGAAGTTGAAAATTCCTCGCTTCGTGGCCTGCGAGCATTGCAATGGCACAGGCGCTAAAGATGGTACGGCTCTCAAGCCTTGTCAGCGCTGCCAAGGCTCGGGATATGTGATTGGCGTGCAGCAGACGATGTTCGGCACCCAACAGACACGCCACGTATGTCCGGAATGTAACGGCGAGGGTAAGGTTATAACGGAATCCTGCTCGTTCTGTCAGGGCACCGGTGTGACCAAGAAGGACGAGGTTGTAAGTTTCCGTATCCCGGCAGGCGTGGAGGACGGTATGACTCTGACTCTGCGCGGCCAGGGCAATGCTCCGCGACACGGCGGCGTCAACGGCGACTTGCTTATTGTAATCCAGGAGGAAAAGGACAGCGAACTGATACGCGACGGCGTCGACCTGATTTATAATCTTATGCTCGACTTCCCGACTGCGGCATTGGGCGGTGGTGCCGAAGTGCCTACGGTCGACGGACGTGCCCGCTTGAAAATTCAACCTGGCACTCAGCCGGGCAAGGTGCTGAGGATGCGCGGCAAGGGACTGCCGAAGATGAACAGTTCGGCCAAGGGCGACTTGCTTATCAATGTGATGGTATATGTGCCTGAGTCGCTTACGGAGGCTGAGAAGAGTGCGATCGAGAGTCTGAAGGACCAACCGAATGTGGTGCCGACGGAGTCGACCGTAAAACGAATCTTCTCGCGTCTGCGACATATCTTCAATAAGGAAAACCGCAGCGGGGAGTGATTGTTTCTTTCTGAAAGTAAGTGTTCAAATTTAATTTATACAATTGTTTAAATTTGAGAAGTCCTAATGGCCCGGATATAGGCGAGGCTGTATAAAAAATTTTCAAAGGCCGCAGGTGATTGTGTTTCACCTGCGGCCTTTGATGTTGCCGCGCATTGCCGGCCTATTAGTTATTCTGGCGATGACGGAAGAATCAGCGTAACACCACTTTGCGGCTGACGCCAGCCCCTGTCACGATGTAGATACCTGCAGGAAGCCGCACGCCTGAAGACGGGGCCACATCGGCAACGCGAGCGCCGGTGAGGTCGAACACTGTGGCCCGACTGCCGGAAGTATTGTAGATGAAGTCAGCTTCCACACGTATTGCATCATCGGCAAGAGCGGTGTCGACTCCTGAATTATCAGTCACAACACTGAATTCCACCACTCCGTCTTCCTCACGGATGCCCCTGAGTCCCAATCCTATCGGCACACCGCTCCAGGCACGTAGCGCGGGGATAGATGTGCGGGTAAATTCCATCACGTTGGATGTGCCGGGGAACAGGTCGCCTGCACGGGACTGCTCTTTGGTGTCGCAATCGGCCTCTATAAGGTCAACGTATTGATGCGCGGCACGATTGTTGATGATATTATTGTCCCATACATTCTGCACATAATCTACGTGCCACACCATCAGGCCATGGCCCGGAAGGTATGCGTCGCAACATTCCTGCTGTCGGTTCTCCAAGAGATAAAACTCTGTATCCTTGTCGGTGCCTATGATATAAGCTTTGTTGGATTTGTGGATTGGCTCAAGTCTATAGACGCCGGCCTCGGTGAGATATTCTGGCTCGAGCCAGTCGAGGCAGTAACGCTCAAACGATGAGTAGTGGGGCGGAGTGCGCCCCTGGTTGTTGTAGGGACCCATATCGAGTGTGCTGAAGGCTCCGGGGGTGAATGCCATGGAGCTGCCGGTAGCATATAGGTCGGGAAGTCCCATCACATGACTGAATTCATGCACGAATGTGCCTATGCCGTCGGCACGCGAGTATTGGTGGTCGACTTCGTTGGTACACGCATAACGATTGAGCAATTTGCCGTCGAAGAAGTAGTCGGTGCCCAACTGATAGTCGAGTATGTTGGCCGAATGAGGCCATACCGTATTCGGCATGCCGGAATCAGCTTCGCCATATCCGGCGTAGATTACGAATACATTGTCTATCTGTCCGTCATTATTGATGTCGTAGATTGAAAAGTCGACTGTATCATCGAGCGCCTGACAGGCTTCAATCACCATCTCTTCGGGATGCATATCGTTATTATGGAAGTCATTGCCTCCATAATGCACCATTCTTTCGGCCAGCTTTATGGGTCCGTAGACATCGAATTGCGGCGAGAATATGCCGTTGGAGTTTTCTATAAAGAAGTCGCGGGCGGATCCTGTGGCCCCGAGGTCGGAGAATCCGCTTTCGTTGAGCATACGGCTGAAATACCCCTGGGGGTCGTCCATTGAGAAAGCCTTGTCCTGAAACTCTACCAGCACCACCAGACCACGCGAGTTCCCTTTGGCCGGGAATGCGGCTCCGCTGAAAAGATAGCGCGGATTCTCTCCGCCGGCCCGTGTGGAACAGCTTCGCATGAGCTCGGCCTGCTCGAATGCCGAGGCAATCTTTTTTTGGTCGAGCGCGGCCACAAAGGCAGCCTCGGCAGAAGTGCGTGTCGAGGCTGTGGCCGAAGGACGCATAGCGGACGCTATCGGCATCCCGTTGGCATCGGCCTCGGCATAGGCTATGTATCCCTCGGAATCCCGCATAAGCAGATACCCGTCAGTGGTGAGAATGCGGTGGCCGCGCTCATCGCCTCGGAGCAGAATCTCTACCACTGTGCCGTCGGGCTGAGTAGACTTGATTATTCCGGGATATGCCGGCACTCCCTGCACGGCCATCGGCGCCAGAATCCCTACAGCTGCGATACCTGCAGCCACCATCCGGCGTAGTCTGGTAAATCTATCAGTCATATGGTAAAATATTATGGACTTGTATGTGTCGTCCAATTGGAAATGTAGTAACTGCTTGAATTTGACTCATTTCACCCGAAGAGGTATTTTTCGGGCGAATTCCACAAGTTGAGAATATCGCTCGGCTTACTATACAGCTCAAAGACTGAATTAATGTAGCTGAGTCATCGAGTTGTACGCCACAACGCATCTGTACTGCGGATGAAGCGTCCATGCAGTCATGCCCCCCCGCCTGCAATTAATCATGAAGTGCAGGTCAGTTCTCAAGCGAGGATATACTCTCGGTTATCTTTTTCACGGCATGATGATATGATGCCTTAAGGGCGCCTACGCTTGTGCCGAGGATATCCGAGATCTCTTCGTATTTCATCTCGTCTAAATAGCGCATGTTGAATACTACCCTCTGTTTCTCCGGAAGACGCGCTATGGCCTTGAGAAGTTCGGCATGAAGGTCATCACCATCGAAATATTCATCGGCTTCCAGATTGTTTATCAGGAAGGACGCCTCCTCGTCGTCGGTCGGCAACCCTTGACGGCTCTTTTCCCGGTTGATGAAATTAATCGATTCATTGACTGCGATTTTGTACAGCCATGTCGACAGGCGGGCTTCGCCCCGGAAGTTATGGATATTGCTCCATGCTTTCAAAAACACGTTTTGAAGCAGGTCGCTGGCATCATCGTGGCTGAACACCATCTTTCGTATCTGCCAGTAAAGAGGCTCTGAAAAGGTGCGCATCAGCAATTCGAAAGCCTCGTGGGCCGTCGATTCTCGCTGAAGATCAGCTATAAGTTGCTTTTCATCTATCGGAGCAGTATATGCCATTATCAATCATCTGATTTTATACTCTCAACTTTGGGCCGACAGGCTTCTCTATGATACCTGCCTTGGGGAATCAGCCACTAAGATACTAAAAAAATCCGATATTCACGGTTTTTGAATCCTTTCAACCCTTTTTTTTAATTTAATTTTGTCTTTTGACCATACCGCAGTTATATTTATGACCACGTTCACCAATATTTCTTAACACTGGAGAAGGTGCGGAGGGAAAGGCACATAGTCGACCGGCTGTCACTCCGCTTCGGGAGTACTTATTAACGCGACTGCGACCGCTTTCGCAAGTGGCCGCAGTCAAGTGTTTTTCATAATATCTTTTCAAACTAACCTAACATCATGAAACGAATTATCATTCTTTCGTTGTTATAACATCGGGAGGTCTGCTTTGGTTCGTATCTGCAGATAAAAAATCGTTTTAACTTTTTCAATGGCAGGATTCATTATGATATCGGCGGATATCGAGTCTTTCGAATCGTTCAGAAGCACCCGGAGCAGTACAGACGTCGACCCATGCCGACTGCCTCAGGCATCCGCCGAATGCCGAATCACGAGATAAGTAAGTGGTTGAATTTAATTAAGTGTTCAATTTTAATTTATACAATATGCGGACTTATTTTTTAGTCGATTCCGATGCGAAGTGAAGGGGAATATAAACATATCCGGCTGAACGACAAGCCGGAAGCAGCAAAAAAGAAGCCGCAGATTGTATAAATGATTCCCTTTCAATTACTATCTGTTAAATTTGAACACTTACTTATTATATTCGACTGGAATCCGCGTTAAACTTTCGTGCGGATTCTGTGTCAAACCGATATACTTAAAGATAACACAATATGCGTAAGGAAGATAAACTCTTGGAAAAATACGGTCGGCAGACTGGTATGACCGTCCCGGAGGGATATTTCGAGACATTTTCCAAGCAGATGATGGAGAGGCTGCCGGCCTATCCGGAGCCCCCTCGTCCGAAAAAACTTACCGGATGGCAGCGCGTAAAGCCTTATGTATACATGGCCGCGATGTTTGCCGGTATATGGTGCATGATGAAAATGTTTCACGTAGCCTCACAGAATGCAGCCGCCGTACAGCTTGACAATCCGCCGGAGAATATAGTGCTCGCTATGCAGGATGCCAATACTTACGATTATATCTGCACGATGCCCGATGATATTTCGGACTTCGAGGTTGAGACCGACCTCAGTCAGTCATACGACAATATCGAGGAGTTTGCCGCAGATTTCGATTATCAGCTAAAACCGGAGTACGCCTCGCTTAAAATCCCGGCAACCGCACACACCTGATTTTTGTTTATTATCTTGTAGAGGGACTGAATTAATCAGCTCCTCCACATTCATTCACAGGTAATCCACCAGCCATGAAGAAGTTTTTTTTATTATTTGCAGCTTTATTGATTGCGGCTATTACCGCAAATGCCCAATGTCCGAAGGATAAGCCAGATCCTAAGATGCTTAAGGAAATCCAGGAGTATAAAATCAAGTTCCTGGCACAGGAAATGGAGTTGAAGGCCGACCAGATGGAGCAGTTTGCGGCACTGTATCAGAAAATGAGTGCCGAGAAGCATGCCAATTTCGAACGTATGCGTTCTCTCGAAGCCAAACTGCGAAGCGAACCCTCTGAGGCCGACTATAAGGCTGCCACCGAGGCTATGGCTGACATCCGCGTAAAGGATGCCGAACTGGAAAAACGCTATGATGCTGAATTCGGTAAATTCCTGTCATCTAAACAGATCTATAAGATGAAGGAAGGGGAAGAAAAGTTCCGCAGAAAGATGATGGATATGCACCATAAGCGGAAACAGAAGAAAAACAAGCATCCCAAGTCTAAAGGTGCCAAAGCCAGCGGCAACAACGGCAAGTAGCCGCACCCCCGAAGCCTGACAACATCAACGGCTATTTAAGAAACTGTTTAAAATTAGAATTGAAAAAATGTTATAGGGCATAACAAACC
>ERZ778515.1258-NODE-1258-length-18851-cov-4.812460_pt1 | contig 18851 bp, 16 predicted proteins | sample MGYA00510343_ERZ778515 | MGnify/ENA primary metagenome ERZ778515 (study PRJEB29527, sample SAMN07138965) | mouse gut metagenome | material: feces | host: mouse | place: China:Nanjing | collected 2016-01-25 ...
GCCTCCGGTAGAATGCTTATCCACCTTGATTCCTGCAATGGCGCTTAGGTCGAGCACTTCCCCGCTGTCCCGCATCGACATGGTAAGGGACAGCGTTTCCTCCTCGTCCATACCCTGAAAATAAACAGCCATCATCATGGCGGACATCTGATAATCCGGTATTTCGCCGTCAGTATATCCCCTTACCATAAACGCAATTTCCTCGCGTGTAAGTGTGCCGCCGTTTCTCTTTTTGACAATCAAATCATACATCCGCATACGCTTTTCCCCTTAATCTACAGACTTTAATGATTCCGCCATATTGATACGGTTTAATTTGCCGGTCATCATCCTATTGACAATCCATGCAAATACAAACGTTAAAATAACGCTGTAAAGATAACTGGTCCACTGAATATGAACATCAAAGGATACCATGTCAATTTTTGCCTCATACATTACATAAGCATGCAAAAGCTTGCCCAAAAGCAGTCCGACCGCACAGCCAAGTGCCGTCAGCACCGCATTTTCCCGAAAAACGTATTTTGCAGTCTCCCGCTGATAAAAGCCAAGCACTTTTATGGTTGCAATTTCACGGATACGCTCCGTAATATTGATGTTATTTAGGTTGTACAGCACAATAAACGCCAGCGCTCCGGCGCAAAGGATAATCACGAGCACCACATAGTCCAGCCTGCCCATCATACCGGAAAAACGCTCTTTTACATCTTCGCTGACATTTACCATCGACACATTTTCCGCCTTCATTAATGCGGCGGTCGCCATATGCAGGTCAGCTCCTTTTTGTGCGTTGGCGTAAAGGGTTTTATACTCAGGCGTACCTATCTGCAATTCATAAGTTTCAGGTGACAAATAGACATAATTATACACGTAATTTTCACAAATACCGGAAACCTTTACTTGTATGGCCTTTCTGTCCTCATCATAAAGCCATATAGAATCGCCGGTTTTAATTTTAAAGTTTTCCGCAAGCTGTCCGGCAATCACCGCCTCCCCCGCTTTCGGGTAGTCGATGTGTTCTCCGTCTTTTGTGTGAAGACTGATAAAACCGTCCACATTCTCCGGTTCTGCAATTACAACCAGATTGACGGATTTTACCTGCCCGCCGGTTTCCATATCCATAGACGTTTCCAGTGCCGGCAGATACGTAAGCCCCTGCTCCTCCATGACCTGCAAGGCTTCCGTTTCTTTCTCCGAGCGGAAATCCTCCTGCAGGGAAACGCTCAGATTGTATATATGGATTTCCTCGTACTGCTTATTGGCAATATTTTTAACGGAATCTCTCACACCGAAGCCGGTCACCAGAAGAGCCGTGCAGCCGCTGATGCCAATTACCATCATAAAAAACCGCTTTTTATAGCGAAATACATTTCTGACAGATACCTTTTGCAGGAAATTCAGACGTTTCCAGACAAATGTCAAACGCTCCAAAAGAACTCTTTTTCCTGCCTTCGGCGCTTTGGGGCGCATCAGGCTCGCCGCTACCTCCTTTAGTTCACGGCGGCAGGAAACCCAAGTAGTTCCCATCGTACAGCAGATTGCCACAATAAGGGAAAGTATCGCAAGCTGCCAGTCAAATACATAGGAAAAGCTGCCCATCCGGTACATAATCTTGTAGACTACCCAGATAACATAGGGAATCATAATCGTGCCAATCATAAATCCCGCCACACAGCCGATTAATGCCGCGCTGCCCGAATAAAAAAGATATTTTCCCATGATGGAGCCTTCGCTGTAGCCAAGCGCTTTTAACACGCCAATCTGCGTCCGCTGCTCCTCCACCATCCGGTTCATGGTCGTCATACAGACCAGTGCCGCCACCAAAAAGAAAAATACCGGAAACACATTGGCAATACCGTCTACAATGCCGGAATCATTTTCAAAGCATACATAACCGATATTGGTATCCCTTCCAAGCACAAATGTATCGGGCGTTTTGATATCCGCTATCTCCGCCCTTGCATCCGCAAGCTTTACTTCGGCATCTGCAATTTCTTCTTCAAACTCCGCATAAGCATCCTCGTATTCCTGCCAGCCCTCCGCAAGCTCCTTTTTACCGTCCGCAAGCTTCGCCTCCGCATCTGCAAGCTCTTCCTCTGCCTCTAAAAGTTCTTTTCGGTTTGCGGCAAGCTCTCTCTTTGCCGCTTCTATTTCTTCTCTTGCTGCTAAAAGCGCTGCCTCTCCTTCGGCAAGCTGCTGCTTTGCCTGCGAAATTGCTTCCTGTGCGGCTAAAAGCTCTGCCGCTGCCTGCGGCATCTGCGCATAGGCGCCATACTGCTGCTGCATAGCCGCAAGAGCGGCTTCATTTGCCGCAATCTGTTCTCTTGCAGCCGCAAGAGAAGCTTCCCTGTCTGTGAGCGCTGCTTCAGCTTCGGCTATCTGTTTTTCCCCGTCCGCAAGCTCCTTTTTGCCATCCGCCAGCTTCTCTTTTCCATCTGCCAGCTCCGCTTCCCCGTCCGCAATTTCCTGCTCCGCCTTCTCCAAGTCTTTTCTGGCATCTAAAAGCTCTGTTTCCGCCTCCGCTTTTTTATCCTGCAGTTCTTTCTCCGCATCCGCAAGCTCTTCATTTGCCTCGTCTATAATGGAATCGTACCTGCGCTGCCCCTGTTCTTTCGCATAGGTCTCCCAAACGCTCTTTTTCTCTTCCATAAATGCTTCATATTCCTCGGAATATAAGGGATAATCCGCATCAAATTTCACAAAAAGCTCCGTATAGTACTCCATCTGAAAGCCTTCCGGAAGCAGATACATAAAACCGCTTACCCTTCCGTTTCCAAGGGAAGTATTTCCTCTCTCAAATTGGATATAGTATGGCGACTGTATAATACCGGAAATGGTATACTCCCTAAAAGCAAAATTATCAAGGTCCTCTTCGGCATTGTTCTCGGACAGCACAATTTTTGTACCTATGGCGTCTTCCCCATAGAGAGCGCTGTCAACCACACATTCGTTTCCGCCCTCGGGAAGCCTGCCCGCCACAAGCACCGCCTGATTTATCCGTCCGGTGAGAGAATGCGCCCTGATAACGCTCTCATTCTCCTGCGCATTGATATAAATAATGTCCGCAGACATAGCGCCCTCCACAGCCCTGACGTCCTCCCTGCCGGAAAGCGCCTCTACATCCGCCGCTTCAAAACCAAGGGTGGACAAAAGCCTGTAATCAAAAAGCTGCGTCTTTTGCAGATACTTATCCGCAGACACCGTCATGGAATCCGTCGTCACCTTTAATCCCGAAAAAAAGCCCACGCCAAGCGCGACAATCGCCAGAATTGCCAGATAACGTCCAAAGCTTTGTTTGATTTCACGCAGTGTTGTCTTTGCCATCATGGATTTCATAGGCGTTTCGTCACTTCCTTACCATTCGATTTCTTCCACATTTACAATATTCTGATTGAGAACCATGCTTTTTACAGTTCCGCTCTTTACGGTAATAATTCTGTCCGCCATGGCGGTAAGCGCCTGATTATGCGTAATCACCACCACAGTGCGTCCCTTTTTCCTGCAAGTATCCTGCAAAAGCTTTAATACTGCTTTTCCCGTATTATAATCCAGTGCGCCCGTAGGCTCGTCACATAAAAGCAGCTTCGGATTTTTAGCGAGCGCCCTTGCAATGGCAACGCGCTGCTGCTCGCCGCCGGAAAGCTGTGCCGGAAAATTCGCCATACGCTCTCCAAGCCCAACCTCTTCAAGGACCTTTGCCGCGTCCAGCGGCTCCTTACATATCTGTGCCGCAAGCTCCACATTTTCAAGCGCCGTCAGATTCTGCACCAGATTATAAAACTGGAACACAAATCCTACGTCATGCCGCCTGTAAGTGGTAAGCTGCTTCTTTTTATATGCAGAAATTTCTTCTCCGTCCAAAAAGACCTGTCCGCCTGACAGCGTGTCCATACCGCCCAGAATATTTAAGATGGTCGTCTTGCCGGCGCCGGAAGCACCCACCACCACGCAGAACTCCCCTTGCTGAATCTCAAAATTGACGTCGTGCAGCGCCTGAATGGACACTTCACCAGTTTTATAAACTTTGCTCACGCTGCGAAATTCCACAAACGCACTCATTCTTTTTCCACACTCCTTTTTCTGAACAGAAGAACTCCCGTTGCCAAAATAAACAGGGAAATAAACTGGGATGTAGAAAGAAAGCCCACCGCACCCCTGTAATCATCTCTGAAAAACTCTATGATAAACCTGCCAATGCTGTATAAAATCAGGTATAAAGCGCCAACCTGCCCCTTTTTGCGCTCTTTTTTCGCATACCAGAATAAAAAGCCTGCTATCAAAAACATACCCGCCGCAGAAAAAAGCTGTGTGGGAAGCAGCTTCACGCCGTTTGGCGCATAATCGGAATGTGTGAATGCAATTCCGAAAAAGGAATTCGTTTCCCTGCCATAGCAGCAGCCCGCAAGAAAACATCCAATCCGCCCAAAACCCTGTGCCACCGCCACACTGGGAAGTACAATATCAAAATAATCCCAGAAATTAAGTTTCTTGAACCTGCAGTACAAAAGCGCTGCCAGCACGCCGCCGATAATACCGCCATAGACCACAAAACCATTTCCGGTCAGAAGCTGCCATGGATTTTTAAAAAACTGCCGCCATTCTACAATGCAGAACAAAACCTTTGCGCCGGCAAAGCCAAACCCCACGCACACCAAGGTGAGCGGATAAAGCACATCCGCATTTATATCCCGTTTCTTTGCCCTTGCCTCCGCAATAAACAACGCTGCCAGCACACCAATCGTAATCATAAGACCATATCCGTGCACGGTAAACGGTCCGATGGAAAATAAATCATTGTACATTTTTTTATGTCCTTCCTGTCATATTATTTATGATAACATGGTTTTTCATACCATGACTATACTTTTGCACTTTTTTAATTTTCTTTTCATAAAAATAAAATTTTTAATCTGTGTAATTCTTCCCTGTCCGTTATTGTCCCCTCCGAGAGAAAGCGGGCAAGCTGTCCCTGCTCGTTATAGGTACGGCTTTCCGTGTAATCCTCCACCGCCTGCTCTCCGGTATCGCCGCAATATGTCACCACAGACCGCTCGTCAACCCATGTCTCCTCGCTGCACGAGGGAATCCCAATCCCCTGCATACGTCCGCCTTCACAGTAAATTCCGGTTCCGCCCGCCTTAGGCTCGTCCGTATAAACGGTAAGCTGCCGCCCGCTGTCTTCGTCAGCATATACAAAAAAAGGCGTTGCCTGAGACAAAATCCCTCTCGCCGTCAAAAAAGCCTCCCTATCCTTTTCTCCCAACAGCATACAGGATAAATACTGGATGTCAAAGCTGTGAAACCTCCGTTCGCTCAGGCTTTCCTCCGCCTCCGCCAAAAAAGGCTTCTCCCAAGCGGTAAGGATATCCTCCCCCTCCAGCTTCATAGTAAACAGCAAATCGCCTCGTGTGCACGCACCAAAACAATCCTCCTGCCCTTTTACGAAAGCGCCCTCCGCTCCTTCTATGGGAATTTCCTCGTAAAAATACACGAATACCTTTCCTGCATGCGCCTGCACCGCGGTAAGAATCCTCTTATATTGATGATAGGCATCCGCCGTCTCTTTGTAGTATTCACGTCTCTCCACGGAAAAGTAACCCCAAAAAAGTCCCTCCTTCTCATAGAGGACAAAGTCCATGTCCACGGTTCCGTTGTCCCTTGTTTTTCCACTCCGGAAATAATAGCCGCACCATTCCTGTAAGTCTGCTTCCTGTATTGTGCGGCGAGTTTTCCAACTATCCGCCTCTGTTATTTTGGGACTGCCGCACGTAGCCAAAAACAAAACCAGTAAAATCAGACCTGTTATTCTTTTTCCTTTTTTATGCAATTTCACACCGTTTTTCCTCTTTTCTACTCCTGAATCAGGGCTTTTGACACACGAATCACTCCTGTAAATTATCTTGTTACCGCCGCTTCCTTTCAGACCTCAAAACACACTATCAGGAGCATAAAATCTACTTTGCAATGTTACCATTTTACCACAGGAATTCTTACAATTCCATCAAATATTACCGAAACCGGCATACCAATAAAACACGGAAAAGTTTTTTGAATATATTGAAAAAAACTTCCATATTGTCTATAATATAGTTTGATATAGTTTTATCAGGCATGTTTCCATCTCTTATGGAGATTGCCTATGAAAATAAATTGTGAAAAAGGAGTTTCTTATGAGGTTAATTACACGTTCAGATTTTGACGGGCTTGCATGCGGCGCACTGTTGAAGGAAGCAGGCATTATCGACCATTGGAAGTTTGCGCATCCAAAGGATTTACAGGACGGTCTTGTCGAAGTAAACGAAGACGACTGCCTTGCTAACGTTCCTTATGTGGAAGGCTGCGGTCTGTGGTTCGACCACCACTCCAGCGAGCATGAACGGTTAGCGCTTGCCGGCAAATACAAAGGCGAAAGCCGTATCACCCCCTCCTGTGCCAGAATTATTTATGAATATTACGGCGGCAGGGAAAAATTTCCGCAGTTTGACGATATGATGGAGGCTGTTGACAAGGTGGATTCCGGCAATCTGACAATCGATGAGATTCAGAATCCGGAGGGATGGATTTTGATTGGCTTTTTGATGGACCCCAGAACCGGTCTTGGACGCTTCCGCAATTTTACCATATCCAATTATCAGCTTATGGAAAAGCTGATTGACGCCTGCCGTACCATGACAACCGACGAAATCCTCGCTCTGCCGGACATCAAAGAGCGCATCCAAATATATCAGGAGCAGACCGAAAAATTTAGAGAGATGGTAACTGCGCATACACAGGTAAAAGGCAATGTGATTATTACGGATTTGCGCGGCGTGGAGCCGATTTACACAGGCAACCGCTTTATGATTTACAGCATGTATCCTGAGCAGAATATTTCCGCATGGATTGTAAACGGCAAGGGCGGCGAGGGCTGCTCTGCAGCGGTGGGCTACAGCATCTTAAACAAAACCAGCGAGGTCAATGTGGGAAGCCTTATGCTGAAATACGGCGGCGGCGGGCATAAAAAAGTCGGCACTTGCCAGTTTTCCTCCGAAAACATGGATGCCGATTTACCCAAAATGTTGGATGAATTGTGTTCGCTTGCTAACGGGTAAGCCGGTAAGCAGACAGACCTCATAATGATTTTCTTACAAAGAAGACAGGAAGCAGATATGCGCTTTACCTACTGCTCCCTGTCTTTTTAAATGCAATTCTCATTTTCCTGTTTTATCCATACTGCCTGTTTCCTGCCGTTTTCAACTTACTCCCACGCGCCCGCAGATATCCGCAAGACAACATTTTTCGCAGTATGGTTTTGTGCGTGCGGTACAGACCTCTCTTCCGTGGTATACGAGGCGGTGGCAGAAATCGCTTCCCTCCTCAGGCGGTATGATTTTCCACAGCGCCTTTTCTACCTTTGCCGGCTCCTTTATCCCATCCACCAGCCCCATTCGGTTGACAAGGCGGATGCAGTGGGTATCCGTAACGATAGCCGGTTTGCCGAACACATCCCCCATTATCAGGTTGGCACTCTTTCTGCCCACTCCCGGCAGGCGAAGCAGCTTGTCAAAATCATCGGGCACCTTTCCGCCGTATTCATCCCGCAGTATTTTCATGCACGCGCTGATATCCCGCGCTTTGCTGTTGCCAAGCCCGCAGGGACGTACTATTTTTTCAATGTCCTCCACAGGGGCTTTTGCCAGCGCATCTACGTCAGGGTATTTTTCATATAGCTTTTCCACCACTACATTGACTCTTGCGTCCGTGCACTGCGCTGCCAGACGCACGCTCACTAAAAGCTTCCACGCCATATCATAATCAAGGGTACAGCCCGCATCCGGATATTCCCTTTTTAATCGCTCTATGATTTCCAAGGCAAGCTCTGTCTTTTTCATTTGTATGCGTCATTCCTTTCACATCATCAGTTCCAGCACCGTGTCATATCCCTTTTCCACCGCTACCTGCATGGGTGTGATACCCTGATTGTTGGAGCGGTTGTAATCGGCGCCCTTTTTAATCAGGAAACGGGCTGCCTCCTGATTGCCATACCGTAAGGCGTGATACAGCGCCGTATTGCCGTTGTTATCCGCAATATTAACGTCTGCGCCTGCGCGGACAAGCTCCTTTATCACATCTTTGTAGCACTGATTTTCCGCGTTTAAAATCAACGCCGTATTCCCCCTGTTGTCCGTCCGGTTTACATCGACTTCCTTCTCCAAAAACAATGGGAGAAGCTCCCTCGTGGCATTGAGATTTAAGTACTGCAGCAGCATAAGAGGCGTACTTCCGTCATTTCTCGGGATATCCAAATGCTTTAACTCTTTCAGAAGCTTTTCGCGCTCTTTCGATTCCAGCTCGCCGCCAAATCTTTTCTTCATCACTGCCATGTGCGCCGGCGTCTCGCCATTTTTATTCTGCAGGGCATCGTCCGCACCGCAAGCAATCAGCACCGCAACCGCCTCCGCGCTTCCATAGATACAGGCGGTATGCAGCGGCGTATTGCCTGACTCAGCCGGTTCGTCCTCCGTCAAATTGACATCCGCTCCCTTCCCTATCATGACCTCCAACATTTTAGCATGATTATTGCGCGCTGCCCAGTGCATCGCCGTAGTCCCCTTATTGTCCAACTGCTCCATGGACTCCTTGGAAAAATATTCTGCAGCTTTCTCTACGTAATCATCCTTCTGCCCGCCAAAGAGCATGGTTCTTTTTTTCAGGGAAGCTACAATATTCGCCGGCGTCCTGCCCTGCACTACTGCCTCGTTGACATCCACGCCAAGTGAAATAAGCTTCTCGATAACCCTTATACCGTAATTACCGCTGATACATGCATCCCGCAGGCAGTCCACTCCGCCGCTTCTGTGAATCGGCGCCACAAAATCTACACCCGCCTCCTTACACAAATCAAGTACCCTGCAATTTTCATCATTGTTGAGCGCATTATGCAGAATCCCTAAAAAGAAGCCAAGCTCATCGTCGTCGTCCGTATCTATCTGCCGAAGCAGCCGCCCCGCAAGATACAGTGCAGGTGTCAGCTTATCGGTATCCTCAGGGGGAAAACAAAATGCATTGCTGGTAATCCGCGAAAAATTCCCCATATCCATCCGGATAAAATCGCAGTCCCCCTCTGCACCATGCTCCTTTAATACCATACAGAGCGCCTCATTTCTAAAATCCATGGCGGCTGCAAGCGGCGTTTTTCCCTCTGCATTCCCCTGATTTATCAAACTGCCGTTTTCTGCAAGCCGAAACGCCGCCGTCATATGGCGTTTCAAAATAGCGGTCATTAAAAGCGTATTGCCTTTTTCATCCACATAATCCGTCTCGGCGCCCTTGTCCAGAAAAATATCTGTCAGCGCATAGGAGCAATTCGTATAATCGCTGTGCAGCATACACGCAAACGGCGTCATTCCCGCATTGTCCTTTTGGTTGATACCTTCTCCCAAAAGCCGCGCAATCGCGGTCCTCTGCTCTATGTTGTGCTTTTCATTTACGCGCATGTTTGTCATGCCTTCTATGCGGGGATACGCAAGATAATGATAGCTGTTTCTTCCCAAAGCATCACAAGCATCTGCTTTTGCGCCATGCGCCAGCAAAAGCTCTGCCATCTTTAAATTGCTGCGGCAGCAAGCCAGCATAAGAGGCGTAATTCCCCTTCCCTTTCCATCCGTACAGTTGGCATCTGCACCCTCTGATAAAAGCGTTTCTACAAGATTGTAAAGATTATGCCACACAAAAAGAGCAAACAGATTCAATCCCACACTGCCGACCGGTGCAAAAAGCAAATCCCGTTCAGCGCTGCCTGCACAGTCCTCTATTTCCTTTATTTCTTCTTCTTTCAAAATATCATACCGGTATGTACAATTTTCAAAATCGTCTTCCCACCACGGAATATACTTACAGCGAACAGTCTCCCCTGATTTCACCAATAAATCTGTCAATTCTTTTATATCCATAAGCTTTTTTCACACTCCTATTCTGTTTCCTTAATTCTCCGCGCCCGCTATCAGCAGCTTCTCCACAATATCATTATAACCGCTCTCTGTTGCATAATAGAGTGCCGTATGTTCGTCCATATCCGCACAAGTGACATCCGCCCCGTTTTCTAACAGTACGCCTACAATATAGTTGCTGCCGCTTTTTGACGCGATGATAAGGGCGGTCTCACCGTCTTCATTGCGCTCGTTGATTCTGGCGCCATGTGCCAAAAGCTTTCTCACCAGATGTTCATTGCCCTTTCCTGTTGCAATATGTAACGGGGAGTCGCCGTAATTGTCGCCGATATTGACATCTGCGCCGCCCTCCATCAAAAGCTCCGCAATCAGAAGATTATCCTCTGCAGCCGCAATATAGAGCGGCGTCAGTTTTTCATCGTTGCAGGCATTGATATCCACGCCGCCTTTTGCCAGCATAGCTTTCACGATCTCGCTCTGGTTGTTGTAGCATGCCTGATGCAGCGCAGTATTGCCAAAGGAATCCACATTTCCTGCATTGCCGGCAGACACAGCCTCCACAAGCTGTACCACGCCCATAGCGTTGGCGTAATCCAGTGCCGTCCTGCCCTTGTCATCCGTAAGCGTGGCATCTGCGCCAAGCTCAATCAGGTATTTTGCCGCTTCCGCCTTCTTAGCATCCACAGCATAGATAAGAACGGTTCTGCCCGCCTTGTCTGCAGCGTTGATATCTGCTCCCCTGTCCACTAAAAGCTTTATAATTTCCTTATTGCCGGAAACTGCCGCCAAATGCAGAGGTGTCACGCTTGCATTGGAAATCAGGTTTATATCTGCCTCCTTTTCCAAAAGAAGCTTTACGATATCACGATATCCTTTTTGACACGCATAATGAAGCGGGGCAAGACCTGCCTCGTCCACTGCGTTAATGTTGATGCCATCCTTTTTCAGGAACGCCATAACCACCCCTTTTTGCCCGTTTTGACACGCTTTTAATAACAGCTTATCCATTTTTTCCTCCATTCTGCGCACGCCGGCGCATATATATAGTCCGTCCCTGCCTTACAGTACACATTCTAATTGACAGTCAAACGGTTCTTTTTCCACATGTGCCGCATTACATTCCTCTGCCGGTACACAGCCCATATTTTTATAAAAAGCCTGACTTTCCACTGCTGAATGTGCAGAAATATACAACTTCTCTGCCCCCTTCTGCCTTGCCCAGCGTCCTGCCTCTTCAAAAAGCTTTCTGCCGATTCCAGCCCCGCGCATTTCCTCCGATACATGTATGGAAGTCAGGTCTAAATATTCCTTCTTTTTTCCAAAAAATTCTGCCTCCACGGAGACAAACCCTTTTAGCTTCCCAGCCGAAAATGCGCCATATACCAAACCGCCTGTGATAAGCGTATTTTTTAAGCAATCGGTCAAAGTCTGATAATCTTCCCTGCTCCAGTCGTCAATAAAGGGCGCATCCTCAATTCTACATTCCCCGTCCCGTTTGCGCCAGCACTTTGTTACTACCTGATGCCTGTTAAAGTGTGCAAACAATTCCGCAGACAATTCTTCAAAAACTATTTTTCTGTATGTGATGGCATCCTTTACGCCAAATGTTTTCTGCATTTTACTCCTCACTACTTGCACAAACAACCGATGGTTTTATTATACACAGCAATCCTGCAAATTACAATAATCGTATCCAACCTCTCATTGGAATTTAACTTCAGCTTCGCTAGTCTTTTATTGTCATGAATAGCAGCACCACCACAGCATAAAGCCCCTGTGGAAAAGGCAGCTCTTTTAACCGCAGTTCTACTCGCTGTTTTGTTATCTTGTCGGCATCTGAAATCCCGCAAGTGCTTTATTCAAATAGTCGTTAAAGGGTTTCATCATTCTAAAAAGTTCTGCCGCCTTGGTAACAAACGCTTCCGCATCCTTCAGGTCTTCGTCTTTCAGCGAATATTCCAGATACCAACTCTTACATTTCAAATATTTTGCCTGCGGATGTTCTTTCTCATATCCCGCCGGAACATTCTTTAATGCCGTTCCCTTTACAGTAAAATTTCTTTCAAACGCCGGCTCATGTATCAGCTTTTCCCACTCTTCGCCATTTAAGGCAATATAGTCCCGCACCATCGTCGTTGCATCCTTAAACATATCCGCAAACAGACCTCCGCCCAAAAAGGATTGATTGTCGGGCTTTATCATAAGATAATATCCCACAGGAACCGGCAGCTTGCCTTTAGCGGAAATATGGGCACGAAACGCAGGGTTATACGGCGACTTATCATGACTGAAACGAGTATCTCTTACCAGCTTAAACGTAAGGTCTTTCGGATTGTGATACAAAATACTGCTGTCAAATTTTCCGATTTCCAGTATCAGTCTCTGTAATAACACTTCAAATTCTGCATTTGCTTTTTTAAAGTCCTCCTTATTCGCATGATACCATTCACGGTTATTATGCATGCTCAAAGCCGATAAATAATCCATAATAAATTGTGTGTTCATACTGCTTCTCCTCCTTATCCTTCCACACTCTTCTCTCCCTATTTATCACTTATGGTACGGTGCGCCGCTCATAATCCGGTATCCGCGGTATATCTGCTCGCACAAAATCACCCGCATAAGCTGATGGGGAAAGGTCATATCCGAAAAACTTAGTTTAAAATCGGCTCTCTTTATCACTGCTTCATGCAGTCCAAGAGAGCCGCCGATAACAAATTGTATATGGCTTTTTCCGGAAAGCCCTGTTTTTTGCAATAACGATGCAAACGCAGCCGAATCCAGCCTTTCTCCATTGATAACAAGCGCAATGACAAAAGCGTCCTCCTTGACTTTGGAAAGCAGCCTCTCCCCTTCCTTTTTCTTAATCTGCTCTTCCACTGATACACTGGCGCCATCCGGCGTCTTTTCATCTGCTACCTCGATTATCTCGGTTTTGCAGTAAGCAGACAAACGCTTGCGGTATTCGTCCACCGCATCTTTATAAAACTTTTCCTTTATTTTTCCCACGCATAAAATTGAAATTTTCACTGTTTTGTCCAATTCTTTTATTTTTCAAAAATTTCTCCATAAAATTCGTCGACAAAGTGCTCCAAAAAGCCTTCGTCAAGGTTCAAGAATTGCTTTTGTATTTTTTCTTTCATCAGAGAAACTCTTTTAAAATACATTTCCTCCTCCGGCGTACTCTCCCACGCTTCACGCACAGCCTGCATAGCTTCCTCTGATACGCTTCCATTCTCCTGTATAAACAGCTCGTTATCCAGCTCTTCAGATACAAAATTGCTGCGGCACCATTTCTCCATCGTGCTGCGGAGGGAATGTTCCGACTCTGCCCTTTTTGCAAAAATCCGGTAGGATTTCATGGAAACCATGCCCATAACAATAAAAAGCAGAAATAAGGTGCTCATAATGCCGTAAGTCATATATTGGGAAGTTCCGCTCAGTTTTAAAGGAAGTACGCCCGCAATGCCCAAAATCATGACTATCATGCCCACGACGCCAAAAAGCAGAAGTAAATAAGCCGACGATTTGTTATCTTCCGCTTTTGCAGCGCTGTTTTCATAGACAGCAGGTGACGGCATCGGCATTCCTTCCGCCGCCGTATCAACATCCGTCATCTTTTTTTTCTTTTCAGCCTTCTCCTCTGGGCACTGCGGCATACTACTATCCCTCCATCCCATTCTACTTTACGATTGCATCATTTGTCTGCTAAAAATTCGTCGATTCCTTTTGCACCCGCTTTTCCGGCCCCCATCGCCAAAATAACGGTAGCTGCGCCCGTCACGGCATCGCCGCCTGCATAAACGCCTTCCTTCGTCGTCTTTCCGTTTTCTTCCTCCGCCACAATACATTTCCATTTATTGACTGCAAGCCCTTCCGTCGTAGAAGAAATTAACGGATTGGGCGAAGTACCCAACGACATAATAACCGTATCCACGTCAATGACAAATTCGGAATCCGGCACCTCCACAGGACGCCTTCTGCCCGATTCGTCCGGCGCGCCAAGCTCCATGCGAATACATTTCATGCCGGTTACCCAGCCCTTTTCATCCTCTAAAATCGCAACCGGATTAGTCAGAAGGTCAAAAATAATTCCCTCTTCCTTTGCATGATGCACCTCTTCCACACGTGCCGGAAGCTCCTCCTCGCTTCTTCTGTACACAATATGCACCTCAGCGCCTAACCGGAGCGCGGTTCTCGCCGCGTCCATGGCAACGTTTCCGCCGCCGACTACCGCAACCTTTTTCCCCCTCATAATGGGCGTGTTTGCGTTTTCATCAAACGCCTTCATCAGATTGCTTCTGGTTAGATATTCGTTTGCAGAAAATACACCGTTTGCATTTTCCCCCGGGATACCCATAAATTTGGGAAGCCCTGCGCCGGAACCGATAAATACGGCAGAGAATCCCTCTTCTGTGAGCAGTTCGTCAATGGTGACGGATTTACCAACCACCACATTGGTTTCTATGGTAACGCCAAGTGCCTTTACATTTTCAATTTCCTTTGCCACAACATCCTGTTTCGGCAGACGGAATTCAGGAATACCATATACAAGAACACCGCCCGGCTCATGAAGCGCTTCAAAAATGGTAACCTCATAGCCCATTTTCGCCAAATCGCCTGCGCAGGTAAGTCCTGCCGGACCGGAGCCGATAACTGCCACCTTTTTGCCGTTCTTCTCCTTTGCACCTTCAGGCTTTATCCCGTTTTCTCTTGCCCAGTCAGCTACAAAACGCTCCAGCTTTCCAATAGAAACCGGCTCTCCCTTAATACCGCGGATACATTTGCCTTCACATTGGCTTTCCTGCGGACAGACTCTTCCGCAGACGGCGGGAAGCGCCGAAGACTCACTGATAACCTGATAAGCGCTCTCAATATCGCCTGTCTTAACATGCCCGATAAAAGCCGGAATATCAATAGCAACCGGACAGCCCTTTATGCATTGCGCATTCTTGCAGCCAATACAGCGTCCCGCCTCCTCCATTGCCTCCGCTTTATCATAGCCTAAGCATACTTCTTCAAAATTCGCCGCACGCACCTTAGGCGCCTGCTCACGAACGGGTACTTTCTTTAAAACATCCATTTTTTACTCCATTTCTGCGCTGCTCTCTGCGCAAAGCCTTTATAGCTTACAAATTTGTGTCAAGCAGCGCGCAGACACAAACCCCGCAAAAATACATATTTTAGATTTCCTTTTACTGGCAGTTTCCGCAGCCGCCATGGTGGGATCTGCCTTCCTTCGCTTTTAAGAAAGCGCGTCCCTCTGTCGTTTTATAGATTTGCTGTCTCTGCATTGCCTCATCAAAATTCACCTGATGCCCGTCAAACTCCGGTCCGTCCACACAGGCAAATTTTACCTTGCCGCCTACGCTGACGCGGCATGCCCCGCACATTCCCGTACCGTCCACCATAATGGGATTCAGGCTGACAATGGTGGGGATTCCCAATTCCTTCGTCAGCAGGCAGACAAATTTCATCATAATCATAGGTCCAATCGCCACGCAGGTGTCATATTCCTTGCCCTCTTCCACAAGCTCCTTTATGGTCTGTGTCACCATACCGCTTCTGCCGTAAGAGCCGTCGTCGGTAGTCACATAAAGATTACCTGCTACTGCCTCCATCTCTTTCTCCAGAATCAGCATATCCTTGGTTTTGGCACCCACAATCACATCCGCATCAATCCCATGCTCATGCAGCCATTTAACCTGCGGATAAACCGGTGCGGTTCCAACACCACCAGCCACAAAAAGCATTTTTTTCTTCTTCAGCGCTTCCAAATCCTCTCCGACAAACTCAGAAGCGCAGCCCAGAGGACCGACAAAATCTTTAAAAGAATCTCCCGCCCTCAGGGAAGCCATCATCTGAGTGGAAGCCCCAACAATCTGAAATACAATGGTAATCGTTCCCTTTTCCCTGTCATAGTCACAGATAGTAAGCGGAATACGTTCCCCCTCGTCATCCTTTCTGGCAATGATAAACTGTCCCGGGCTGCACGCCTTTGCAATTCTTTTTGCCTCTACTTCCATTAAATAAATGTTGTCTGCCAGTTCCTCTGCTCTTAAAATCTGATACATTTTAATCCTCCATTTATGCTTCCGGAGTTTCTGATTCCTCCGGCGCTTCTTCAAGTGCTTCCAGCACATAACCGCCCAAAGCATCTCTTGACAAAACAAAATATTGCTGTGTATATACGTTGGCAGCATAGGTAGTTCCCGTCCGGTTCTGTACACCTGCCGAATCCTCATAGATTTCGGAAATAATGTAAAAATCGCCCTGTTTTGCTATCGTAAGCGCATACTGGAACGCGTACAGATACCGCCCGCTAATGCTCCCCGCAGGCGTACCTTGTACATCCAGAATTTTTCCGTTTGCTACCATGATTTCCGTAAGCCCTGCCAAAGCCATATCCACCGTAAAATCTGTCTCAATCAGCAGTTCAAACTGTCTTGTCGTGCATTCCCCTGCCACGCCCTCCGCGTTATAACATACAAATTTAAAGGTGCTTTTTCCAAGGGGCATGGGAATCGGCGCTGTATAAAGGGCTGACTGCTCCGTTGGCAAAGTGCCGTCCGTTGTGTAATACACAGTGCAGTCCATTGGCACTACCACCGATATCATGGTCGGCGCCGTATAATCGCCGCTGTAATTTTCCACCTCCGGCGCGGGCGGCTTGATAATATCTATGACATAAGTTTTTGCCACTACTTCACTCTGAATGCCATATTCATTCACAAACATGGCAGAAACCTGATAAGTTCCCGTCTCCAGAAAAATCGGCATAGTGTATACATCACTGTTTTCATCCGGCATGCTGCCGTCAAGCGTATAATATATGGTTCCCTGTATACTGGAAGTCAGCTTAAGCGGCACTACTTCCGCATAAGTTCCTTCCTGATAACTGAATTCCGGCGGCACAGCCATATATTCCTGATATGCAACTCGTATGGCTTCATTGTCCGTATTCACCAAAAGCGTATGAATCGCGGCATAATCTTCCTTGTCCCGATAAAAGACAATCATTTTTTTATAGGCACTCTCGATTTCATCCTCCGTCGCGTATCCTGATATGATAATATTACTCAGACAATCCGTATAGCTCTGCTCCTGCTTCATCGTGCCGTAAAGCTCAGCCAGCGCAAAACGCAACGGTATTTCTTCCGGCTTTAGCTCTATTGCTCTTTCATAATACTCTGCCGCCTTCTCGAGATTTCCCGCTGCTACGCAGGCTTCCGCTTTGGAAATCTGATAGCTCGAAGAGTGATAGCGGTATCGGGAAACTGCATTTATCGCCGCCACCGTTCCTGCCGCAAGCAGCACGCACGACAATCCAATCACAAGCGGCCAAATACTTTTCCGCTTTCTTTTACGCTTATCCGCCAATGCATCCGCTTCCTTTGGCACCTCTGCCAGCACATCCTCCACAATGCCGGAAAGCGTTTCGTTCATACTATATTCAATTTCCGGTTCAAAGTCTGGAACGATATGTATCTCTTCACCGCATTTTTCACAGTAAAGATGACCTTCCTCCATTTCCGCTCCGCATTTTGGACATTTCATAAGGAAACCTGACCTTCCTGCATTCTGCCGTATCCGCCGCTACATTGCTGCGGATTCCACGCAGTTGCTCATCAGCATGGCAATCGTCATAGGACCGACGCCGCCCGGCACCGGAGTGATAGCACTGCAAATCGGCGCCACATCATCATAATCCACATCGCCGCACAATTTCTGATTCTCCATACGGTGAATTCCTACGTCGATCACTACCGCACCCTCTTTTACGTATTCTCTGGTAAAAAATTGGGGCTTTCCAATAGCGGCGACTAAAATATCCGCTCTTTTGGTAATGGAAGCCAAATCCCTTGTTTTGGAATGTGCCACTGTAACGGTTCCATTTTCCCGAAGCAGCAACAGCGACATGGGCTTTCCTACGATATTGCTTCTGCCGACTACCACGCATTCCTTCCCTGCAATTTCTATGCCGCTTCTTTTTAAAAGCTGGATAATACCTGCCGGCGTGCAGGACACAAAACCTTTTTCGCCGATGCACAAAGCGCCCACACTCTGCGGATGAAATCCGTCCACGTCCTTCCCTGGCGCAATGCTTCTGATAACCTTGCTCTCATCAATTTGTTTTGGCAGCGGAAGCTGCACCAGAATGCCATTTACATCAGCCCGTTCATTCAAGTCGTCAATTAACCGAAGCAGTTCTGCCTCCGACGTCTCTTCCGGAAGCTCATATGAAAGAGAGCGGATACCAATGTACTCACATGCTTTTTTCTTATTGCCCACATAAACCGTGGACGCGGCATCCGTTCCCACCTGTATCACGGCAAGGGTGATTTCCTTTCCCTGTGCCTTCATATCGCTTACCTTCTGCTTCAACTCATCCTTGATTTGTGCCGATATTGCTTTTCCGTCTATTATCTGCGCCATATTTCCTCACATTCCGCCTTAAAACGGCCTATTGTTGTTTGGGAATCGATAATTTTTCCCACATCCTCAGAACAGTCCCGTAATCACGCCTTCTTCATCTACATCAATGCCGTATGCCGCGGGACTTTTGGAAAGCCCGGGCATCGTCACAATCGTTCCGGTCAGCACCACAATAAAGCCGGCTCCTGCTGACACATAGACCTCCCTCACACTCATGTCAAAGCCCTCCGGCCTGCCCAGCTTTTGCGGGTCATCCGAAAGCGAATACTGGTTCTTTGCCATACAGACGGGCAGCGCCCCATAACCGAGCGCTTCCAGCTTCTCTATCTGTTTTACCGCAGCAGAGGTATAATTTACGCTTCCCGCACCGTAAATTTTTTTTGCTACGGTCTCTATCTTTTGCTTAATGGATACCGAATCTTCATAAAGCACCTGAAAATGGTTTTCCTGCTCCAAAGCATGCAATACCTTCTCTGCAAGGACAAT
>ERZ778515.1259-NODE-1259-length-18816-cov-6.137839_pt1 | contig 18816 bp, 20 predicted proteins | sample MGYA00510343_ERZ778515 | MGnify/ENA primary metagenome ERZ778515 (study PRJEB29527, sample SAMN07138965) | mouse gut metagenome | material: feces | host: mouse | place: China:Nanjing | collected 2016-01-25 ...
ATGCAGAAAAACGATGAAAATCGCAGGTGTGAGGGAGGCTCTTGAAGCCTCAAAAATCACCCTTATTCAGTTGATTATCATTCCTTTAATTAGGAGACCCCAATACTGGTGGCACCACCTCTCAAATCACTAAGTGGTTAAATGTCAACTACTTAGTGATTTTCTTTAATCTCATTTTTGGACATAGTCCCTACGTTAGTCCCTACATTTAGTCCCTGCAACCGGACATCGCGGTGGACTTTAGCAGACCCTTGACGGACAAGCACGGACACCGTCCCGAAAAATTTGGACACCTTAGGCATCTCTCGCTAACTTTGAAAACAATTTCAAGGGGGCCAGTATGGTGCCAATGTCGCAAAGCGCAGTGCTGCCCTCATGTCTCACCAAACAGCGCGACCATGATTTCTGCCGATGACAGACAATCTCGACTTGATCAAGAGCGGTCTCGGAGGGGTAACACTTACCGTCACAGCCGACGATCTCGCCAATCTTGTCGCCAAGAGTATCGAGGTGGCAAAAGCCGAACTTCTGCCTATTCTCGCCTCCCAGACAGAGGAGGCGCTTCTGACCCGTGAGGAGGTCAGGGAAAATTCGGAGTATGCTATGGAACACTATGGAACTGGTCGAAGGAGAAAATCCTTGTACCAATCAAGATTGGACGCAAAGTGCGTTACAGGTTCAGCGATGTGGCCCGCGTCATCTCCGAGCGCGGCGTCAAAGGGAAACATTGATACCTCATTTCCCAACATAAGTAACTGTTCAAAATTATTTTATGCATTCAAGCTGCCACTCTATAATTGACTCTATATCTATCTCCGATTCCATCCAGTATTTCATGGGTGGCATCGAAGAGCGTGTCAGTGTCAATATAATGGGATGGCTTGATCCATTTGGTTTTGAGGATTCTCCACAGAGTTTCGGCTATATTCAATTGTGGAGAGTATGGTGGCAGGAAGAAGATATAGAGTCCACGCTCTCTCCATTTGTCAAGCGATTCCTTCATCCGACCTCCTGTATGGACGCTTGCATTGTCAAGAACGATGAAGGCAGGCCGGGCAATGGTCAGGGAGAAGCTGTCGATAAATTCGGCTACATCCTCTGCCTTTATACTCTGACGGCTGGTGAATCCATGGCAGATGTTGCTCCGGCTAATCATGCCGAAAATATTGAGTCTTGCGGATTTCATAGACGGAACAAAGACATTCTCTCCCGGAAACTGCCATCCATATGGTACATGTCCTTGTGTGCACACATGGCTTTCATCTCCGAAGAAAAGATTAATAAGTCCCTGATTGCTCAGGCTTTCAAGTTCCTGCAACTTCTCGCGCTTAATCGCATAGAGTTGCGGCGAGGGTGTTACCCTTGGGCGTTTGGGGATACGCTTATATCTTGCGCCAAAACTTCTAAAAAACGTTTGAAGGTAATGGCGCTTGCTCTCTTTCCGGAAGACTTCTCCTATGCTTCCTTGGCGCATTTTACGCTTTGTCGTTACCGTGATACAGCATCTCTGACCAAAGCCTCGTCCGAGCAATCCATTATTGGCTTGCGCCCCTGGCCCGGTTTTGTCTTCAGCCCTGAAATTCCTTCTGAGGCATATCGTTTGGTCCAATTGAATACGGACGGAACAGAGACATCCAGTTTCTGCGCGACTTCCGCATTGGAAAGGAGTTCGCCCTTTGACAGTATTGCCCGGCAACGGACACGGAATCTGTGGTCGGAACCATGTTTGTATCCGGCCTCCAGTTGCAGACGTTCGTCGTCTGTAAGTGATATTTGTTTCTTCCTTGCTATAATCGTATGTATTAGGATCTGTCATAATATAACGTATTAGTCAAGAAGAAATTTTACAATAAATAAATTTGATTACTCACTTATATATTCTTTTATGCGGGCTGACATACAGCTGGGCAATCATCCCACATATTTTTCAGAAACTATTTCCATCTCAAAGCGGCAAGAGGCTGGGCGGTCTTCATTGTTGGCGACGCAATGCCGTCGTAAGGTGACGGTGGACGAGCCACTGACATCTTACGACCGCATCACGACTATGAGCAACTGCGGAACACCGAGAACCGGCAACGCCTCCGAGGATTGGCAACGGCTTCGCTGATGCCATTTCTGAGACTAATTGCCGTTCCTCCGTGTTCTTTATCGCTGTTGCCTGATAAGGCTTTTCACGACCGCCCGGTCACTTGTCGCTTGGTTCGGCAGTCCACGGTGCGAGACAGTGATAATCCGCCATCCTGTGTCGTCAGCTTATCACAGACTCGCCCTGCCGGGACTGGGCAGAGATACTTGCTTCTTTAAGACTAAGAGGATTCATCTTGTCACGGTATCTTTCTACAAGGCAACGTACCTATTAAGGATTTGCTATTGCCTATGACGGCGATAGGAAAAATCCTTGCTTGATAGTTTCTCATTTTTTCTGTGGGTGCTACTTTTGCAGCGAATTTAAAAAAGCAAAAGTTATGAACCATCCGATTATTGTTTGGTGTGTGATAGTGGGTGTGCTGTTATGCGCGTTAATCTTCAGGGCTGTCGAGCGGTATAATTCGGAATGTAGTCACCGTGACCACAAACCTCGACATATTTTCGAAATAGGCAAGGACAAAGATATCTTCTATCTGCCTGGAGATATTGACGAGAACGATGACTTCGATGACTTGTAATAAGGCTCTTGACGAATCAGTTTTACGCGAAACTGCCGCTTTTCTTTCCGAGTATGCCTCTCTGTTGTCAGGGTGCGGTGCCACCTGTATCCGTATTGAGAAAAACACGCGGAGGCTGGCTGATGCATTTCGCGTGGGTTTCGACATTTCCATAATGCCGACACACGTGTATGTATCTGTATGGGATGACAATCCCGCCGAAGCCGTGGTGACTGTCCGTAAAACAATAGCCTGCGGTATCAGTTTCAATCTCAATGCCAAGCTAAGCCGCCTCAGCTGGGAAGTATCAGACAACAGCTTAGGACTGGCCGCTGCGACCGAACGGTTTGAGCAGATACGAAAGACGAAATCGACAGGAAAGTGGGAGACACTATTTCTCACCAGTCTTGCCAACGCATCTTTCTGCCGTCTTTTCGGCGGCGACGAGATTGCAATGCTCATTGTTTTCATTTCCACGCTTGCAGGATACAGGCTGAAACAGATAATGCTCGAAGACAAACGCGACATTCGGCTCACCTTTCTGTGTGCATCATTCTTTTCAGCAGCACTGAGCGCCGGAGGCCACATATTCAACATCGGCTCCACACCGGAAATAGCACTTGGCACGAGCGTTTTGTATCTGATTCCAGGAGTGCCATATATTAATTCAGTCAGCGATCTGATATACCGGCATTATCTTTGCTGTATCAGCCGTTTTCTTGATTCCATCGTTCTGACGGTCTGTCTTTCAGCAGGACTTTGTGCCGGTATGCTCTTACTTGGATTAAAATGGTTTTAGCGTAATTATGTGGAATGATATTCTGATTAATATTTTAGAGGACGGCTTGTTTGCGGCGATAGCTGCCATCGGATTTTCAAGCATCAGCAATACGCCCAGACGTGCGTATCCGACCTGTGGGCTGATTGCAGCCGCCGGTCATACCATACGTTATGTGCTGACCACGCCCGAGTTCGGAATAATGCGCATCATTCCTGCAAGTGCTCTGGCGTCATTTGCCATCGGTGTGCTCGCCGTGCTGTTTGCCGTTCGCATAAAATGTCCTGCCGAAGTCTGCTTCTTTCCGGCTTTGCTCCCTATGATACCGGGTATGTACGCCTATCGTACTATCGAGGCTCTTTTGTCATGCCTTTATCATACTCAGGAGGACGCATTCGAACATTATTTCTACTTGCTTGCATATAATGGGCTGACTTGTTCGTTTATTATTCTAAGCTTGGTTGTCGGGGCCACAGTTCCGGTATTCCTGTTCAAAAAACTTTCATTTACGGCTACAAGGTAGCCATATTATCTGTAAATTTGCAATCTAATGGAATTACGACAGTTAAGATATTTCACCAAAGCCGCTGAGACCTTGAACTTCTCCGATGCGGCAAAGTGCCTCAACATAGCTCAAAGCTCGCTCTCGCAGCAAGTTAAGCAACTGGAAGATGAACTCGGAACACAGCTTTTCATCCGCAGCAGCCACTCCGTTCGTCTGACTGAAGCCGGAGAGATGATGCTTCCTTTCGCTCTAAGGACGCTTCATGAAGCCGAATCTTGTGTCGATCGTATTCATGATTTGCAGAAACTGCTTACAGGAACTCTTAATATCGGGGTCACTCATTCTTTCAGCCCCATCCTGACGGAATCTGTCATTTCGTTCATGAAGATGTATCGGACAATAAAACTGAACATCGTATACAAACAGATGAACGAGCTTATGGAATTGCTCGCAAAGCGAGAGATAGATTTTGTCCTCGCATTCAGACCTCTCCAGCCGATGCCGGATGTAGAGTCGCATATTCTGTTTCAGAACGCATTGTCTGCGATAGTCGGCAAGCATCATCCTCTTGCCTCCAAGGAGAAGATTTCCATTGCGGAGCTTGAAAAATACGAACTTGCGCTTCCATCAAAGGGCTTGCAAGCCCGCAATGCCTTCGACAGCATCGCACCGGATTTCAATAGCTTCAATATCCGAATTGAACTCAATGAAGTAAACACACTGCTTAAACTTATTCGACAAACCGGTCTTGTCACAGTGCTGGCGGAGGACTCCATATATGATATCCAGGATGTGAAAGCAGTACCTATTGATGTACCCGGCAATGAAATGACGGGCTGCGTCCACATCCTGAAGGATACCTACCGTAAGCATTCCATGCAGGAATTCATCCGTATCCTTACCGAATCAATAGCCGTCAAACGCCTCCAGAACAATTGGATTTAGCTAATTGAACTCCGCAATATATCCTTTAGGATGCAAAAAGTAGAAAATTTATTCAAATTACACCATTAAGGGTATAAAATATGGTGAGTTTATATGACATTACCCTTGCCGTTTAGAAAGTTTAACATTTGATAACATCGGTTTGTCATTCAATTATTTATCTCTTAGTGACGCCTAATTTCCACAGATTTTAGGCGTTTTTTGGCTCTGCTACAAAAAGTCACCAAAGTTACTAAACCCAACCCTAAACAGGTTGGACAATGGAAAAAGTAAACTTTGGAGCATTTAACTCGCTGTATGACTTCTTTGAAGCATTCCCAAATGAGGAGGCTTGCATCGCCTTCCTCGAAAGTAAACGTTGGGAGAATGGAGTAGTATCTCCTTATGACCCTACGTCAAAGGTTTACCACCGTGGTGATGGCAATTATCGGTGCAAGAACACTGGTAAGAATTTCAACGTGCGCATAGGTACTATATTTGAAGGGACAAAGTTACCTCTGCGAAAGTGGTTTATGGCTATCTATCTTATATGCAATCATAAGAAGTCAATCTCAGCAACCCAATTAGCAAAGGATATATCCGTGACATTGAAAACCTCGTGGTTCCTCCTGCATAAAATTCGTAGGACATTCCACCGCATTCATATGGAGAAGTTAGACGGTGAAGTTGAGTTGGATGAAACCTTTGTTGGAGGTAAGAATAAAAACCGCCATGCCAATAAGAAGGTCAAGAATAGTCAGGGCAGAAGTTTCAAAGATAAAGTACCTGTACTTGGTATGCTACAACGTGGCGGAAACGTGATTTGCAAGGTGGTAACGGATACATCAGTTAAATCCCTTACCGCGCCTATCCTCAAAGCAGTAAAGCGCACCGCAACGCTCTTTACCGATGAATGGTGTGGCTATGACTTAGTGCGAAAACTTTACACTACGAAAATGGTTGACCACGGCAAAGGTCTGTATGTTGTCGGTGACGCTTACACCAATTCCATAGAAGGATTTTGGGGTAACTTCTGCAAGCGTGTTGTCAATGCCATATATAATTGGGTCAGTCGTAAGTATATGCAGCGATATTTTGATGAGTTTTGCTTCCGTTATAATACTCGCAGCGTTTCTAACAAGGTACGCTTTGATATGGTAATCTCTAATACGAATATCCGTGTAACTCAAAATCAGATAGTAGGAAAATGAAGCCCAAGAAAAAGAAGGATAGAGAGTATATGGCAATACTGGACCAACCCATAGAAGTATTGAAAAAGCCTATGGGACGGTCAGTAGATTTCGGAAAGGTTATAACCGATGTGGTGCGCTACAATCCGAAAAAGAAGTGATTAGATTTCCCCTTTTTCAATAAGCCATACCAATGTTTCAACTATTGCGTCCAATAGATTGTCTTGCGTAGTTTCAAACAAGTTGTCTTTATTTGGATTCCAATAAACAACTCTGTCGGTTGTCATCATCAGACAATAGTCCGTATTGTCTACATTAATGAATTGTGGCAACTGATTTATCAGTGCAGATAAAGACCATGCTGGAATGCTGTTAAGCATTCCTTCGGGTACTTTGGATGCAAGAAGTGCAAGGCGTGGCTCACTATTCCTACGGAGTATATAATAGAAGTCAGCCTTATTAACGTCCAACCTCAGCCCTATGAGCCGTTGGGACTGTTCAACACTCGTACAGATTGGATTATTCTGCATTTTCTTTCTCCTCCCGCAGTTTCTTTTCAAGATACTCACGCATGAGTTCGTTAGTTCGGTCTTGTTCCGCTTGACGTTCTTCTTCCTCTGCCTTTTTCTTCATTTTTTGATTGTATCCAAAAAGGCCAACAACAAATCCTGTTGTAAAGGTGAGTATCATCCCCCAAAGGGTTGTTTCTGGGTCTGAATCAACTGTACCCCAAAACATGGCAAAGAAGGAGTATATGCCACTTACTATCATTCCGCAGAAGAAAGCATATAGAATTTTCATATGGCGATTTTACAAGAGTTCTCCGCAGGCATCCAATTGGAGAAATTTTCTTACTTGAGTTATATATAGAAAAGTGGGCTGCCATCCTTGCACTCTTGTAGGTATCGCCAAACACCTGAATACACGCACGGATAGGCAGCCCACGTTATATGAGCTGTCACCGTGCCTCGTGTATTCTTTGATTAGATTGGCGATTTCACAAGAAATAAGGCACTTTTCTGTTATTTCAAACTTTGTCTTCTCTAAGACGGTGCAAAGTTAGCGAAAATTTTGTAACTTTGCGCTCTAAAACAGAAGATTATGACAGAAGATTCAATTCAATTACTTATAGGCATAGGTCAAATCTTGGCTGTTGCAATAATCCCTATTGTTATTTGGTTTGGAGGTATCAAATATCAAAATCGCAAAGCCAAGCGCGATGCGCAACTCCAATTATTCCTTAAACTAATGGCTAATAGAAAAGCGACTCCAATTACCAAAGAATGGGTAGATGCTTTAAATACTATTGATGTCGTATTCCAGGACAATAATAGTGTCAGACACGCCTGGAGAGAATATTATGATAGTTTGAACGTTCAATCACCGCATTTTCAGCAAAATAATGCTTTTCTGCTTGATTTGCTATCTGAGATGGCGGTGGCCCTTGGCTATAAGAATTTGAAACAAACTGAGATTGACCGTTTCTACTCTCCAAAGTATTTTGGGTCTCAAATGTCTCGCCAAGAAATTTTATTCCAAGAGAATTTGCGCGTTCTAATGCACTCAAAGAGTATGTCGGAGAGTTTAACTGAGGAGGAATTTGCGACTCACCAAACGGAATTACTTCAAAGGACGGACACAATGTAATCATCTCCAATCCTCCTTCCCTTTATCCTCTTTCATCAACTCCCGAAAATACATTTGAAATTCTCTCCGATTACGGAATTTCCGCTCATCAATCTTTATGCCAGCTATTTGAGTAAATTTGCGAATTGTTATCAAATCCGTAAGCGGAAATTTTGAATTGCGTTCCTGCTCGGTTATGATATGACCACTTGTCTTATCGCTCTTTCGGATAATCTCTATTAGGCTACGAAGAAGTGATACGGTAGCCGAATTTCCAGCACTCTCGCCACTCGTATTCGTTTCGCTAATATCGTATAGTGGCGGTAACATATCCAACGAAAGGAATGCCTCTCGAAAATGCGTCTGCCCATCAATATCTCCGCTGACCGATATGTCGGTACTGCCATCGGGGTTCTTATCCCAACGGACTGTTATGCTCTGCTCGTTCATAAATACTGTTTTTAGGGATAAACTTTGAACGCTGTATCGGTCAAATTGTCTGCCATATTATATTGGCACGAAGTTTGTTATATAAAAAAGCATCAGCCTAACCCTTGACACGGAGGCTGATACTGGACTCATCAGTAAGATATGAGACACCAAGCGCAACTGGTAGGCGTTGCGCAGATGTTTAACTTTAGAACGGAAAGGAGGTAATTATGAATGGTTTTAATATTGGTGATATTGTGTATCTAAACTCTGAAGATAAAGTTGAGATGACAGTTATTTGGATTGATGAATACCAAACAGCGACTTGTGCTTACTTTAATAGTTTGACTCATACTTTTGAAAAAGTTAAATTCCCAATTGATGCTCTTTCAAAAGTTGGATAATCTTTTTGAATACAACTACTCCAAATATTCGCACTATTGTGGTTTCTGACTCCATGCGACCATTTACGTCCTCATTCCTTGAGATTGGTATGCGGATAATTTCTTTTTGAATTAATGCTTTCATATCGTTTGGTTTTATTTCGCCTATAACTGATATGAAAGCATTCTATTTATGCGCCACTCTGTTCGGGGTAATTTCGTATAAACTCACCTAAAATATTTTACAACAACGCAAATTATACCCTATGGGGGATATTCATGCAAAAGCGGCAAGAGGCTGGGCGGTCTTCATTGTTGGCGGCGATATGCCGTCATAAGTTGACGGTGGACGAGCCACTGACACCTTATGACCGCATCGCGCCTACGGGCAACGGCGGAACACCGAGAACCGGCAACGCCTCCGATGATTGTCAGCGGCTTCGCTGATGCCACCTCTGAGACTTTTTGCCGTCCCTCCGTGTTCTTTATCGCCGTTGCCTGACAAGGACTTTTACGACCGCCCGGCCACTTGCCGCATGGTTCAGCAGTCCACTGGTCGAGACAGTGATAATCCGTCTTCCTGCGTCGTCGGCTTATCACAGACTCGCCCTGCCAGGACTGGTCAGAGATACTTGCTTGCTTCTTTAAGGCTGTCGCATAGGCAATGATTCTCAATGACTGCCGATTGACGGCTTAAAAGGCGCGGCTTCGTGGAGAAACCGCGCCTTTGGATGTCCGGTGCAGGGCCGGGGTTACTTTACTTCGTCGGAAGTCTCGGGAGCCTTGTCGATCAGGTCCATGAACTGGTCGAGCTTCGGCGTTATGATGATTTCCGTGCGGCGGTTCTTGGAGCGTCCGAGGTCTGAGTCATTGTCGGCCACGGGGTTGTATTCGCCGCGTCCTCCGGCCGTGAGGCGCGAGGGCTTGATGCCGAAATCGTTCTGCAGCACCTGCACCACCGACGATGCGCGGAGCGCGGAGAGGTCCCAGTTGTTGCGGATGTTGGTGCGGCTGATGGGCACGTTGTCGGTGTTGCCCTCCACGAGCACGTCATAGTCGCTGTAGTCCTTTATGATTTTGGCGATTTTGCTCAGTGTCTCCATGGCGCGTGAGCTGATTTCGTAGCTTCCGGTCTTGAAGAGCATGTTGTCGGCGAGCGAGATGTAGACCACGCCCTTGAGCACCTTTACGTCCACGTCCTTAAGCTCTTCGCGGCTGAGGGAGCGGGTGAGGTTGTTGGTGAGCACCATGTTGAGCGAGTCCGACTTGGACTTTGCCTCCACGAGCTGCTTTATGTATTTGTTGCTCGCGTTGATTTCGTCCACGAGCTTGGAGATGTTGGCCGAGCTGCCGTAGATGCTCTGGTCGAGCGACTTCTTGAGCGAATTGTAGGCTTCCTTCAGGTCGGCGTTCTCCTTGCGCGCCTGGCGGATTATCTCTTCCATGCTCTTGCCGTTGGCGTTGCATTCCACGAGGCTTTCGCGTGTGGACTGGTATTCCTGCTGCATGCTCTGATACTTGGCATCGAGTTCAGCGTACTTTTTCTGGCTGACGCATCCTCCGAGCATAAGCCCGGCGGCGGCCATGCACAATAACATTCTCATTTTCTTCATAATCTCAATGTCTTTTTTACAGTTTATAAGTGTGGTCGGGTGGTGAAGGTTCACTGCCCGGCGCAAAGTTAGCATTAAATTCCCGTATATGGAGTTATTCGCGTGAATATTTTGATTATTCGCGGATTCTTTATAGCTTTGCAGCCCTTTTTCTCCTCTCCGACTGATCGGCACTTTTTGAGGTTTGCTCAAATCACAAGAATATGAAGCATATATTCATCTATCCGATGGCGGCAGTGTGTGCCGCTTTTTCTGTCCATGCGGCTCCTCCGCAGGGCTATTACGATTCGCTTGAAGGGAAATGCGGCGCCGAACTCAAGGCGGCCGTAAAGGCGAAGGTGCGCAAGCACACGGTGATAAGTTACGGCGACGACACGTGGGACGCTTTCCGCGAGACCGACGTGCGCGAGGTGGACGGAAGGCTCTGCTGGTGGGACATGTATTCCTCCAACAACGTTCCTGTGTCTTCCGGCCATCCGGGCATGAACATCGAGCATTCGGTGGCCAACTCTTGCTGGGGCGGCTCCAAGAACGATGCCTACAAAGACCTTTTCCATCTCAACCCGTCGGATGCCACGGCCAACAACCGCAAGTCCAACTTCCCGCTCGGCATTGTGGTGGGCACGCCGACGTGGACCAACGGCGTTACCGTGGTGGGCCATCCTGCCGCCGGCGACTGCGGCGGGGCTAAGAACGTCTATGAGCCGCATGACATGTACAAAGGGGATTTCGCCCGCGTGTATTTCTATATCTTCACGGTATATGACGACATAAGCTGGGGCACGTATTCCGACAAGCGCGACGCGATGTACGACTGTTCGGCTTATCCCTCTTTGAAGCCTTGGGCCTATGACATGCTCCTCGAGTGGAACTCCAAGGATCCGGTAGGGGAGAAGGAGACAGGCCGTAATGACGCCATATATGGCATACAGAAGAACCGCAACCCGTTCATCGACATTCCTGACCTCGCGGAATACATATGGGGCGGAAAGAAGGACACGCCGTTCCATTATGACCCTGACAATTATCCTGTGGACCCGGAAGAACCCGATGAGCCTGATGTTCCGGACAATCCCGGAACGCCGGGCACGTGGCAGCTTGTCAGGAATGCGTCGGAACTGAGCGTCTCTGACGTATATGTCCTTGTGGACTCGAAGCTCGGATTCGGCATGACCACGGTGCTCGACGGGAAGTTCATCGCTCCTTCTGCTGCTCCGGTCTCGTCGGTCGGCGGTGTGATTTCGTCTGTTCCGTCCGACTTCGCCATGGTAAGGCTTGCGGCCTCGGGTTCAGGCTATGCCATCGGCCTGTCGGCTGCGGAGGATGCCGCCCCGCAGTATGTATGCAGTGTGAATGCGAAAACCATAACGTTGTCCGATTCGCCTTCTGCCGAAGGTGCGGAGGCGCAGGTGAAGATTTCTGCCGACGGCACGGCCACCATCAGCTACGGAGGCGCAGGCAACCTGTATTACAACCCTTCTGCTCCGCGCTTCACCACCTACTCCTCTTCCGGCCAGACCCCGCTGTGCTTCTACCGCAAGGTCAAGGAGGATGCCGTAGAGGAAATGGTTTCAGACCTGCGTCTTGAGGTCTGGGCAGAAGGAGGAGTGCTCCACGTTCCGGCCGGCGCGTCTGTCTATGACCTTTGGGGTCGCAAGGTCTCTGAGGCGCAGGAGACGGCACTGCCTTCAGGCATTTATATAGTGGTGCGTCAAGGATCCAAACCCCTGAAAGTGGCTCTTTGACTTGTCTCGGAAAACTTTTGAGGATTTTTTAGGCTGAAAATTTTGTCAGTTCGCGGGAATTGTCTAATTTTGCAGTCGCTTAACGGCTCTCGGGGTGTAGCACAGTTGGTTAGCGCGCTACGTTCGGGACGTAGAGGTCGGGCGTTCGAGTCGCCTCACCCCGACAGAGCTTGAGAGGGCGCATCGGATTCAATATCCGATGCGCCCTCTTTCCATATATGAAATTGTCCTTAAATTAAGGACAATTTGGTCGGTTTTTAACCCGTATTGTTTTTTCTTCAGATTTTTTCGCGTAAAACATTTGGAATTCCGGATTTTTATCCGTACATTTGCCGCCGTAATGATTCCTGTTTCCTTTGCAGACCGTAATCACAGACCAATCACCAACTTAAAATCTTTAAATATGGTAAAACGACTTCTACTTTCAGCTATGGCGGCGACAATCGTCTGCGCCTTTGCCTCTGCCCAGATTTCAATAACCCCGAAAGGCACTGCTGTGGTAGGCACACGTCAAGTCCATTACTCTATGGTCGGCATTGATTCCATCAATGGAGAAGGACTGCAGACCTTTGGAAGCATGTCAGGTGTAGCCACTTTCCCTCTTGTGGCGGTGGACACATTGGCTGCAATGAACGTCCTGGGCGTGCACCGCAACAACAGCGGAGGCTATATAACTTTCGGCAACCAACGCCACGTGTCAGTTGGTGAATGGGCGGGCAAATCCGATTCGGACGTGCTACTGCTCCGGGGCAAGGAAGGCATCCGCTACGAGAACGGTCAGGCGGAGATTTTCCGTTATCCATACAACGGGGACAAGTTCGCATTCGCGTGCGACATAATCACTAACCGCGTGCTGCTCAATTCCGACGCCCGCCTGAAGAGCGGGGTGGAGGAAATCGGCGGCACAGGAAAAGGCCTTTCTTCGATCACGCCGGTCAGCTACACGCTTTCGGCACAAGCCTTCCCGGCAAAGGCGGCTTCATCGGATGCCGAAGGCGAGGAAAGGATATTGCCGCCAGCCGCGCCGTCTCCCGGCACCCATTTCGGATTCATCGCACAGGAGGTCAAGGATATATATCCAGAACTCGTGGTCGAAGGCGAGGACGGCTACCTGTCGGTGGACTACATCGGCTTCATCCCCATCCTCGTTGACGCGGTGAAGAGCCTGACCGAAAAAGTCGGTGAGCAGGAGGCGGTCATCGAATCGCTGACCGCCCGGGAAAACGCTCCGCAGCGCGCCCCGGGAAAGGACGGCGGGCAGGCCGGAATCGACGGCCCGGCGGTCGTGAGGCCCTCGCTGGCGCAGAACCGCCCCAACCCGTTCACGGCTACCACCGTCATAGAATGCACGCTTCCGGAGAGCGTGGCCGACGCCTCGCTGCGCATCTACGACCTTCAGGGGAAGCAGGTGATGAAGCTCGCCGTTGAGGGACGCGGCAGCACGTCCGTAACAGTTGACGGCTCCACGCTCGCGGCCGGCATGTACATCTATGCCCTCATCGCCGACGGCCGTGAGATAGACTCCAAACGAATGATTCTCACCGACTAAACACCATCCGGCATGAAACGACTGCTACAAAAACAAAGAAAATGTCCCGGCGCGCTCCTGCTGACGCTGGCATTGACGCTTGCGGCAACAACCGCATTTGCAGGAACAGAGACCGCACTAAGGGTATATGACATAAATTCGTTGACGGTAACGCCAACAGAGGCAGAAGGCACTTCCTATTCCAAGGTGGAATTTGACGGCCTGTACGCCTCTCAGGAAGTCGGTACGCCTGAACTTCCGGTGGAGTACATACGCTTCATCGTTCCCACTGCATCCAAAGGCTTTTCTGCGACGGCCACTGTGACAGGAAGGACAATCACGCGCAGGCTGCCGTCGCGACTTTGGCCGGTGCAGCATCCGATACCCGCCAACGGACGCAACATACCCGGTTTCGCCGCACCGATGGAATCTGCATACACGTCAGGAAGCACGGTCAGGGCAGAGGTCATCGAGGACTCGTTCATAGACGGTTGCAACCACGTGGTCACTGTGGCGGTATATCCGGTTTCTTATTCAGATGTGAACCTCACCGTCAAGGCCGCATCGCAGATAGAGGTAAAGCTGTCCTACACGGTCTGTTCGGTCGCTGAACTCGACACGAAGCCGATATTCCCGCCTGTCCCGTCTTCGCATTTCAGGATGGAGGATATTGTGGTGAATTCAGTCTCCGTTCCCGCATATTCGCCACGGCGGACTGTCTCAATCGACACAATTCCTAAATACTATTATATAATCACACCGAAGAACCTTGAACCCGCTTTCCGGCATCTTGCCACATGGAAGGGACAAAAGGGCTACAACGTTACATTGAAGTGCATCGAGGACATATATGCCACTCCACGTTATGCCATTGGGAGGACTTGTGTGTTCGCCAATGGAACTTCAGAAGAAATCGTTGATTCCGCCGCGAGTCTCCGTGCCTACCTGAAGGACGAGTACATCGCCCGTGGCACATATTTCTGTCTTCTTGCAGGCGACTACCGTACCCCGATGCCTATAAGGCGGGTACGTAGCTATATCCATAGTAGAAATGGTTTTGAATATGAATTTAATCCTCAAGGACATTACTATGTTCCGACAGATTGTTATTTTTCAGACTTTACTTCCAAATGGAGCCTGACAAAGACGACAAAAGAACGTGTATTCTCAATGAATGCATCGGAGTTGAACTATGCACCTGACATTGCAATCGGACGCTTATTATGTTCCCAGCCTAAAGAGATTGACAATTATCTGCGCAAACTAATCATTTACGAGTCAAATCCAGGTTTGGGAGATGCATCATATCTCCAAAATCACGTCTATTTCGAACAAGACAAGACAAAAAAGAATAAACAAACAGGAGAAATTTATAGAGTTGGCGGAATGCTTGGAGAATCTGATAAAGTAAGGAGGAAATTCGATCCATTTCCGAATACAACAGTTGTCATTCGAGATTCTTGTTTTTTCTCGAATGATTTGGAACATGCATTCCATTCAGTACAGCCACATACCGGAACAGACATAATAAATGCCATAGGTAAAGCTGGTTTTAGTAGCTGGCATGGACATGGAAGCCCTACACAAGTTGGATGTTGTGACTGGCACTACTTCATTGCACCCATTTCGACATATACCCAAGATATGTTCACACAAGATAGAGACATATGGGATATGAAGAATGGATTAGATATGATGGGTAACGAGCATAAGCCCAGTGTGGCATACTCAATATCCTGTACTATTTCTCCATTTGATTCATTTGTAGATGTCAAAGAAATAGAAGACGATGATGAGAATATAATAGACAGACAGAACGGACATATTTTCAATATTCCATACAATTTTGGGTCAGCATTTACTGTCGCTGGTGATTTTGGTGGTCCTGCCATTTTATGCAATACAAGGGAAGGATGGGTAGGCATATCTGCAAATATGGAGGCGGAGTTTGGGAAAATATTGCTGAAACAACCAAAAATAGGAATATCACAGGCTCTGTCAAAAAAGATTTTTAACGACAGGCACCTTAAAGCCACTCATCATCTTATTGGCGAGCCGGAATTTGAGATGTGGACAACTCTTCCTAAGGAATTCGAGAATCTGACGGTCAACGTAGAGAATTTTGGTCTGGATATTCATGGCAGCGACCTCCGTGGTGCAAAGGTTTGCACTTACTTTGGTCATGTAGGCACTCCTTGGCAGGAATGCCCATTGAGTTCAATCGAGCTTAACGCGGCCAGACTGACGAACGATTTTGCAGTATCGATATGGAAGACCGGCTACCTGCCTTTCATCTCCCTTTATTCGTTTGAAGGCACCATAACCGGACAGACCAAGGAATACATAGTGCAGACCGCAATGCTCGGCAATCCGTTTTATGCCAACTCTGCAAACGGCAATGCATTCAGACCCACCACAATCGGCTCAGGCACGTCTTATACCGTTTACGCGTCCGAGGGGATAACCGCCTACTCCAACTTCATAATCGAAGACGGCGCGGAAGTGGTCTTGGACTGCGAAAAGACTGCGAATCTTTCCTGCACGGTCAAGGCCGGAGGGAAGCTGACGGTCAGGGCGAAGGACGTGAAGATGACGCCCGGCTTCAAGGTCGAGAAAGGCGGAGCCTTCAATATGACAATTAAATGACAAAACAATAACCACGGCCGTGGAAGCCGACAATACGACTTCCGCGGCCACAACGAACAGGAAAATGAGAACAATTGTTACCATATTGATTTCAATATCGGCAATTATGGGCATCAAAGATGCTATGGCTGAGAATGCAGCAGCGAGACTGACTGCTGAAGGTAAGGAATGGAACTATGATTGCACCAAGTATTTTGGAATTAAGCCTATTTGCACCACACCGTCCAAGTCTCTCCGGTTTTCAGGCAAAACGATTAAAGGTGGAAGAGAGTATTTTGTATTGACCAGTTCCAAAAACACAGCCGACACGGTCGCGTTGATTCGTGAAGAAGACGGCAAAGTGTATGTTTGTGCCGATAGCCCTGTGCTTCATATGGATTATGAAGCTCCGCAAACAGACGAGTATCAGGTCAACGACTTCAAAACCGAACCGGGAGGGAAGTACAAAGGACTTGTAAGCGAACCGAGGGGGTATTCTGTATGCGATATTGAAGTGCTCAAGGTTGACACCGTTGGCATTGGAGGCCGTTCTTTCCGGAAACAGACCGTACGACCTGTTAGCCAGTACACCGATTGCGCATATGATGTTGTAGAAGGCATTGGCTGTCTTGACGAATGGTTTTTTCTTCCTGGCAAGATTGATTACACAACAGGACAGGCAAATCCGCACTATTCTATCATAAGCCTGAAGAATGTCAAGGATGATGAGGATTATGAACTCTTCTCCATTAACGACATATATCCAAAGCCTGAACCGGAATTCGCCACCACCATAAGAGAAGACAGGGTATGGGCATATTCGGTCAACGGCAAAGAAAAGCGTCTTAAGGCGGGAACCCCTGAACTTACAGATTACGGATATTATTATCCGGTGCTAGATGAACACGGGGATTCATTGGCTCTGATGTCGGAATGGCGTGATTACGGCAGAGTGGAACGTTATGGGCGCGGCGACCCCGAATTGCTGCAACAACATTGGTCTGACCTCGACATGTACTACGGAGGCTACGACGTGTACCGGTTCGGTGCTGAGGTCGGGCATAAGTACCGGACAATAGGGCTTTCCAACGGGCCGGACAGATACAAGAAACTGGACGTAACTGTCGTTTCAGTGGACACCGTCGTGATCGCCGGGGAGAAATGCCGGCGGCAGACACTGGCTGCTGAAGGCCGTCCCGGAGAGAAGTTCGTGGCTGTGGAAGGAATCGGAATCAACCGCGGATGGCTGCATCTGCCAGCATGGGGCGACAAGGAAGCCGAGGAGGCAATCGGCGTGCCGGTGCTGACGGAAGTGCGCGACATCGAGGGCAACGTCATATTCAAGCATGAAGACTTCGGCTCTGACGCCGGAGTGGAAGAAATACTGACAGACAACGCAATATCCAAAGACGCTCGGATGTACGACCTTAACGGGCGCGAAATACGGAATCCCGAGCCGGGTACGGTCTACATCCAAGGCGGACGCAAGCACGTCGCTACACGTGGAAACACGCTTTAAACAGCCATTAAGCTGCGCTGATGCATATTGCGGCTTCTCCGTGCCGTCGCACCGGAGAAGCCGTTTTTTCACGCAGCATGACGAGAATTTGCGGATAAGGGGATTTTTCCGTAATTTTGCCTCTGCTTTGTGCCATAATGCATTTTTATAGGCGCAATGCATTGATTGCCAATGGGAGAATCAGACAAGAAAGGCCGCAGGACAGGCCGGACAAACAATCAGCTTTATTATCTTGTCGGCGGATGGCGAATGCTTCTGCCGCGTTTCGTGCGCCGGTGGCAACGCCGGCTTCTGCTGCGCCGGTGGCAGCAAAGGCCGGATGCGGACTATATACGGGACCGCGTGGATTTCTATTGCCGGGTTGCCGAAGGGCATGCCCTCGGCGGTAAGGCGAGACCCATAAAGGACTTCAGGCTCAAGGGAACGCCGAGCCGTTATTTTTTCGACTTGGGCAGATACGTAAAGGGCTTTCCGGGTGAGTCCGGAATAGACTATATGACCACCGACGTGTGGGAGAATCCTGACACCCCGACGCTTATGAAAGCCCGTCGGCTCGACGGAAAGGCCGATAACTGCGCCCTGCTGAACCTTGACTGTCGCCGGCATTTCATAAGGCCTGTGGATCCGGTTCCTTTTGAAGAAAAGAAGCCAGTGCTTTTCTTCCGGGGGGAGATAGACGGCAAGCCTCACCGCATACGTTTCTTCGAGATGTGGGCCGGCAACCCTCTCTTCGACCTTGGGGACACAACGCGCAAGAACCGTTCCCGCTGGTTCGCTCCTATGGTGAAGCTCACCGACCATTTCGACTATCAGTTCATACTCACGCTCGAGGGCAATGACATGGCTTCTGCCCTGCAGTGGGTGATGGCCTCCAACTGTGTGCCTGTGATGCCGCGTCCTACTGTGGAGGGATGGCTCATGCACTCGCGGCTTGTCCCCGGCGTGCATTTCATAGAGATAAAGCCCGATTTCTCCGACGTGGGCGAGAAGATAAAGCACTATACCGACCATCCTGACGAGGCTGCGGCGATATCGCGTGCTTCAAAGGAGTGGGCGGCACAGTTCCTCGACCGCAGGCGTGAGAGCATCATCTCCTATCTGGTGGTGGAGCGGTTCCTGGCATGCACCGGGCAGCTGTGCCCGTCTCGTCTCTGACATCCGACACTCTAAGAGTGTGTTTGGGATTTTTATTCAAGATTTTTTTGGAGGATTTCGGGACGGATTCGCGCATGCAGACGAGGGAGTGCGGCGGGCTGCATGACCGGGGCAAAGGCGTGAAGACGGCCGAAAGACCCATAAAGGC
>ERZ778515.1262-NODE-1262-length-18791-cov-9.952925_pt1 | contig 18791 bp, 18 predicted proteins | sample MGYA00510343_ERZ778515 | MGnify/ENA primary metagenome ERZ778515 (study PRJEB29527, sample SAMN07138965) | mouse gut metagenome | material: feces | host: mouse | place: China:Nanjing | collected 2016-01-25 ...
AAATTACCGACGTGCGATATAGACTCCTGAATCCTTATTTTAGTGACATTAGTGTCCAAATTTAATTTATACGATATGCGGGCTTATTTTTCAGTCGATTCCGGTGCGGAGTGAAGGAGAATCTAAACATATTCGACTCAGCGACAAGCCGGAAGTGGCAAAAAAGAAACCGCAGACTGTATCACAGATTTTTCTTTCAATTACTATCGGTCAAATTTGAACACTTACATATCATACAGGTCAGGTAATTTAGTCCGGGCCTAAATACGCGCATCATCCTTAGCCGCGCAGTCAGCCACAGAATGTAAGGACTGACTGAAAGTGAGTACCCGCGCCATCCGATTCACAAATTTACGAATTATTTCCGACACACGCTATCCGCCCCCCCTTTTTCCACACACTTTCCACCCTACTCTTCAGCGATTATTCCCCTTCACCGCAAAACCCATTGCCCGCTGCATTGAGATTTTTTTGCGGCAAGTGGTCATACCTCATACCTTCGTGACTTCCGATTCGCAATCCGCGAATCGGCGCTGTCTGCCGCCTGCAGACGTATAGAAATATTTGCACATATCCACTGAATTTACTAACTTTGCACTTTGAATCAGGCGGCAGCGTCATCCTTGCCTCAGCCGTCGGTCACCACCGCCACAAAGTGATGACTACTTTACAACGCAACGCCTCTCAAGGCACAATCCCTACCCCTCCCCGACATTCCATTGCCGCTGAGGGGAAGGAGTGTTTATATGACAAGGCTACCGGGGTTAAACGTCTCAATCCTCAACACACTTCTGATTCTCAGCCCATTACCGCCGACAGCAACATTTGCGGATTCGAATCCACGCCGGAAGAGCTTCTTCCGGCCTTCGAATTGCAACTCGAGTCACTCGGCGACTCTGCCGCCGCCCGCTCCTATGCCAAAGCCCTCGCATCGCTGCGCACATTTCTTGCCACCTTCCAACTTATTTACGAACCCTTCTCCACCCGCACCATAGCCGACTGGCTGATTACGCTCAGCCTGTCCGGGCACTCCCTATCTACCCTGCGCCTTTACCTCAACGGCATCAGCAGCCTGCACTGTCGTGCTGAAAGGGACGGAATGGCCTCATACCTGCCCGACTACCCGGCACTGCGTGCCCGCCTTGCCGCTGTCGAAGAGGCCCGCAAAAGCGCGGCTCCGGCATCCGGACATCGCGTCGTCGCCTCCACGCTATCGCCAGACGAAACCATACCGGCGCAACTGCTGCGCGACCTGCGCAAGGCAGCCGTAATCGCCGGAGGCATAAGCATGGAACGCGCCGCACGGTTGCGACGTGACGACCTCGACGCATATCCTGCCGAACTGGCCGAAGTCACCGCTCCATATGCAGATGCACGCCGCCGCTATCTCTTCCCGCTCCGCCAGAGCGCCTACACTCCCCGTCAACTGGCCATGCGCATATCCCTCTCTCTGGAAAGTTGCGGCGACACACTACTCCGACAGGCCCCCGCTCCTGCTCTGGAATGGTTTATGACGGCCCTGCGCTGCGGTGCCACACCTTCGGAGGCGTTGCTCACATCGGGACGCAATCCGTTGCGCCACACCCAGGAGGCCGACATTCTCAGTCTGCTCGATGCAGCCGCTCCTGCCATAGCACCCGACCCGGAAGCGCCGATGCGCCTGCGCCGGCTTGTGGCAGAAGCCACGGTAGCCGATCCGCTCCGCTGGTACGCCCTGCGTCTTCGTCGCGGGGCCGACATTGACTCTCTGCGTCAGCGTATTGACCGATGCGCTGACAATGGCGAGACATCTCTCGATCCAGCCGAGATTTTTTACCCGATGCGCCCCGTGGCGCACCGCACCCCCCACGGCATCCGCCACGGCGAAGAGGCCCTGATACCCGACATTCTCTTCGTACGCACACGCGTCAGCCGTCTACAACCCCTTTTGGCCCGCGTCTCTGATCTGGCCTGGTGCTATCGCACCACCTCCGAACGCGGCTATGCCCGCATCCCCGACTGCGAGATGCAGGCATTCCAGCTCGCCATAGGCATATTCACACCTGAGACAGATGTGCGCCCTCTGGGTACTGTTCCCCCTCGGCCGGGACAGCAGGTAGTGGTGATCGGCGGTCCGTTCGCCGGGCGCTCCGGCCGCTATCTTTCTACCGTAACGCCGATTACTCAGAACGCATACAGCGATTCCGATACAAAGAATACGCAGAATAATCCTGAAGCTGCGTCATCCTCACTCCCTGTTCTCTACCGCCTCATCCTCCCGGCCGACAACGGCATCGAATGGGAGGCCGACCTTGACCCCCGACTCGTCGGCCTCGCCGCCGAGTGACACCAATCAGTTAAACATCTTTGCCTATAAATGGCAGATTCGCTAAAAAGCAAAACTGTCAAGGGTACTCTCTGGAGCAGTATCGAGCGTTTCTCGGTACAAGGGATCCAGTTTATCGTCATGATTATCATGGCCCGTATCCTGACTCCGTCAGACTATGGTCTGGTGGGGATGATAGCCATATTCATAGCCGTCTCTCAATCATTGATTGACAGCGGATTCTCACAGGCATTGATTCGGAAACAGGATAGAGACGAATCCGATAATTCCACTGTATTTTACTTTAATATCGCAGTCGGAATGACACTATATCTGATTCTATTCATATCAGCCCCTGCAATAGCGCGATTTTATGACGAGCCTCAACTCACCATAATAACACGAGTCGTCGGATTAGGACTACTGTTCAATTCACTCGGAGTAGTCCAGCGGGCTATATTCACCACAACCCTAAACTTCAAGACACAGGCAAAAGCCACACTGATCGGAGCATCCACGTCCGGCGTAGTTGGGGTTTCAATGGCATATACCGGTTTTGGTGTCTGGGCGATTGTAACCCAACAGATTACCAATATCGTGCTGGTAAATACATTTCTGTGGATTTTCTCGAAATGGCGACCAATTCTCACATTCTCCAAAACATCATTCAAGACTCTGTTCAGTTTCGGTTCAAAACTGATGATTTCCGGACTTATCGACACTCTGTACAAGAACATGTATCTGATTGTAATCGGGAAGGTCTTCCGGGCACAGGATCTAGGATATTATACACGAGCACATCAGTTCAGTGATTTTGCTTCATCCAACTTCACCGGCATATTTCAGCGCGTATCCTATCCAGTATTATGTACGATACAAAATAACGACCAGCGTTTGGCCGATGTCTACCGCAGACTATTGAAAACATCGTCATTCATCATATTCCCGCTAATGGCCGGGATAGCTGCCGTAGCCACACCAATGATTGACACGATATTGACCTCAAAATGGATTTTCGCGGCCAGAATACTACAGATACTATGTCTTGCACAGATGTGGTATCCGGTACATGCCATTAATCTCAACCTTCTACAAGTAAAAGGTCGGAGCGACCTCTTTCTCAGACTTGAAATAATCAAGAAAATAATCGGAGTAGCAGTCTTATGCGCCACACTGCCTTTCGGGCTCATAGCCGTATGCTGGGGTGTTCTGCTGAATTCGCTGCTGAGTCTGATAATCAATACACATTATACCGGCAAACTCATCAATCTTGGGTTTCTGGCACAGATTAAAGACCTGTTCCCGACCTTGGCATTAAGCCTGTGCACCGGGATTATGGTCTGGCTATCAATCTCATTTATTGCACTACCATCTTTTGTAAAACTATTAATCGGCGTCATTGAAGGCATTGTGCTGTATGCAGGCATGGCATACCTGTTAGGCTTCACTGAGTTCAAGGAACTTACAGATATAATACACCGCCGATAAACACATCCCCATTTCAATATATCAAAAATGAGTAACGAATCTCAAATTACCGTTACTTCTCCATTGCTGCCAGACCTGGAGGAACTAAATGCGCTTCTTAAAGAAATCTGGAGCAGCAAATGGATTACCAATAACGGAAGTTTTCACAAACAGCTGGAAAAAGAATTGGCTGATTATCTGAAAGTACCATACCTGAGTCTGTTCACTAATGGCACACTTCCACTTATTACCGCCCTTCAGGCTCTCCGCGTCACCGGAGAAGTAATCACGACCCCCTACAGCTTTGTCGCCACGACCCACTCCTTGTGGTGGAACGGAATTAAACCGGTATTTGTAGACATCGACCCTGCCACCTGCGGACTTGACCCCGCCAGGATTGAAGCGGCAATAACACCCAAGACTACGGCAATAATGCCGGTGCACTGTTACGGCAAACCCTGCGACACAAAGGCGATTCAGGATATTGCCGACAAATACGGCCTTAAGGTAATCTATGATGCCGCACACGCTTTTGGAGTCGAGGTCAACGGCGAGTCAATCCTGAATGCCGGAGATATCTCAACACTCTCATTCCACGCCACAAAAGTATACAATACAATTGAAGGTGGAGCAATGGTAATGAAAGATGAAGTGACCAAACAGCGCATCGACTATCTGAAGAACTTCGGTTTTGCCAATGAAACTACCGTTGTGGCTCCCGGCATCAACTCCAAGATGGATGAAATCAGAGCCGCGTATGGCATACTTAACCTCCGTCAGGTCGACTCCGCCATTGCAGCAAGACAACGTGTAGCCCGCATATACCGCGAGAATCTGCGGGAGGTGGAAGGGGTGTCGTTCTTTGACGATATGCCCGGAGTGCGCCACAATTACAGCTATTTCCCGATATTCATTGATGCCGAGGCATTCGGCAGGTCAAGAGATGAACTTTACTTTGACATGAAGAAGGAGAATGTGCTTGGACGCCGATACTTCTACCCGCTGATTTCCGACTTCTCCACTTACCGCGGACTCCCCTCGGCCACCCGCGAGAACCTTCCTGAGGCTTACAAGATTGCCGACCGGGTGCTCTGTCTGCCCATGCACCATGCTCTGAGCGACAATGACATCGAGCGTGTGCTGCATTTCTTCAGAAAATAACACTGCGATGGGAAAGAAACTTATGCTGCTCGGAGGACTGCAATACCTCCTCCCCGTAATTGAAGAAGCCCACCGTCTTGGTGCATACGTCATAACAGTAGACTATCTGCCGGACAATATCGCCCACAAATATTCGGATGAGTATCACAATGTCAGCATCCTTGAGAAAGAAGAGGTACTGAAACTTGCCCGAAAGCTTGAAATCGACGGCATAATGTCGTTTGCCGTCGATCCCGGCGTTACAACTGCAGCTTATGTGGCCGAAAAGATGGGCCTCCCTTTCCAGGGGTCCTTCGAGGCCGTCTCGATTCTGCAGGACAAAGGGCGGTTCCGGGAGTTTCTCACTGCCAACGGATTTAATGTCCCTGAAGCCGGACAGTACACATCTCTTGAAGAGGCTTTGGCCGACATCAGCCGGTTCGCATGGCCTGTGATAGTCAAGCCTGTGGACTCCGCAGGAAGCAAGGGTGTGATGCGTGCCGACAATCCCGACAGGCTCGCGGATGCCGTGGAATACGCCTTGAGTGAATCGCACAGCGGACGCTTCATTATCGAAGATTTCCTTGAAATGGAAGGTCACTCATCCGACTCCGAAGGATTTACAATCGACGGCAGACTCGTGTTCAATTCATTCTCCGACCAGTACTTCGACCCCTCGGCGGCCAATCCCTATACTCCTTGCGGACACATCTGGCCATCCACAATGCCGCAATGGGCCAAGGACGAACTGCGTGACGAACTGCAACGGATGATGACCCTGCTTGACATGCGCACCGGAATATATAATATCGAAACCCGCCTCTGCAAGGACGGCAAAGCCTACATTATGGAATGCTCTCCGCGCGGTGGCGGCAATCGTCTGGCCGAAATGATCGATATTCAGAACGATTGCAATATAATTGCAAATTCCGTAAGGGCTGCGCTGGGAATGGATCTGCTGCCGATGGACTGCGACCCTCATCCCGTTCCTCTCGGAGAGGCCATACTACACTGTCAGAAATCCGGCATATTCAGGGAGATACGCATTTCACCCGAAGTCGAACAGCGTATCGTGCAGACCCGGATGCGCGTGGAGCCCGGTGAATCGGTGCAGGAATTCTCCGGCGCCAACCATGCGATTGGCACAATCGTGCTGCGGTGTGAAGATCCCGAGGAATTATCCCGGCTCATTCAGAACACTGACGAATGGTGTGAAATAATCGTAGAGACTGCGGTATGAAATCAATCGGAGGATACCCGGAACTTGAATTGCGCCCCGGCGAGCATTATCATTCAAAAGCACTTCGGCTCAATACCGCAAGAAACGCTTTTGAATACATACTCCGCTCAAGAGGATACACTCTTGTATACATTCCGTATTATACCTGTGAGGCAGTAATTGAGCCGTTACAGAAACTTGGAATCCCCTGGAAATTCTACCACATTGACGACCGGTTTGAATTGGCCGAACAGATTGATCCGGGCAAATCGGAAGCTCTGCTGTACACCAACTATTTCGGAATCAAGGAAGAGTATTGCCGGAAGCTGGCCCTTAAATACGGGCAGTCGCTGATACTTGACTATTCACAGGCATTCTTCGATATGCCGGTGGAAGGAATCGACACTTTCTATTCGCCGCGCAAGTTCCTCGGAGTCTCGGATGGCGCATATCTCTACACTACAGGCACTGCACTGGCTGTAGAGGAGAAAGACCAGTCATATTCCCGCATGATATATCTGCTTAAACGCATTGATGAGTCGCCTGAATCAGGTTATGCGGATTTTCAGGATTCAGAAAAGGGTATATGCCATCAGCCTATCAGGTATATGTCGGTAATCACCGACAGGCTTCTGCGTTCAATCGATTACGATTACATCAGGAAAGTGCGCAGGGATAATTTCATGATGCTCGAGCAGCGCCTTGCCTCCTCCAATGAATTGTCATTGCGGCTCTCCCCCGAAAGCGTGCCTTTGGCATACCCCTACCTTACCTACGACACATCACTGAGGGCCAAGATGCTGAAGGAGAGAATCTACATCCCCACCTACTGGCCGAATGTAGGACAATGGGCGGGCGCAAACTCATATGAAGCCCTCTTGGCATCGACTCTGCTTCCACTACCTGTGGGACAGACTTACGATGCCTCCGACATCAACAGAATCATCAATCTAATTGCAAACTGAGATGGCAGACTATTCCATTTATCTCCGGGGATTCAAGGAAGAAGATACCGTCAGAATCAATCGCTGGAGAAACGACCCCGAGATACAGAAACTTGTAAGCTCGTCTTTCAGATATGTTTCCGAAGCCATTGAGCGGGAATGGGTGAAATCCAAGATGAACAGCAACCGCACCGACATCTATCTCGCCATCTGTCTGCGCGAGACTGACGAGATGATAGGTTATGTGTCAGTCAACAATATCAACCATATCAACCGCTCGGCAGAGGGTGGAGGAATCGTGCTCGACAGGAAGTTTCAGGACGGGATAGCCCGTTATGAGACCGGGATGCTCGTGCGCGAACTCATATTCGACCACCTGAATCTCAACCGTTACGAGGGGCGGTGTCTGGCAGAACACACCGCATCAAGAATCATAATGGAGGCTACGGGATACCATCTTGAGGGGTGTCTGCGTGAAGCGGTGTATAAGGATGGCAAGTATCACGACCAGTGCGTGTATTCGCTGCTTCGCAAAGACTATTATGACTGGATGCGGCGCGGCGATTACTCTTTGCCTGCGTTTGCAAGACTTGTACGTAAATTAAAACGCAATTACCCGGTATGAACCGACACTTTCGGATAATCGTAATTTCCATTCTGTCTGTAATCTCGGTATTGGGTGTACAGAGTATCCATGGTCGTGACACAGAGGAATTCACCAAAGGTGTGCAGCGGATATTCGACGAACTTGACATGACCGGTCTTGGCGTGGCCGTCGTAAAGGGCGATTCAATAATCTATCAGCAGTCTTTCGGATACCGACAGCTGGCTACCGACACTACAGCAGCCGAACCACTGCATAATGACGATATGTTCCGCATCGCATCGATTTCCAAGACGTTCATTGCCACCGTAATCATGCAGTATGTGGAGGAAGGCAAGCTTTCGCTCAGCGACGATACACAGAAATACCTCAGCTTCCCGCTCCGCAACCCCCTCTACAAGGATACTCCCATTACAATAGAGCAGCTGCTTACCCACACTTCAAGCATCAATGACTCAAAAAGCTGGTGGAATGTGAATGTGATTGACCCCGGACAGTACGATGATTACCATAAGTGCTATTCACGTACAAAGCCGGGCAGGGATTATAAATACTGTAACATGAACTATACATTGCTCGGTGCCGTAATCGAGAATATCGCTCATGATAAATTCTTCAATGAGGTAGATGCCCGCATCATGAAGCCTCTGGGGCTTGGCGGCGGATTCAATTGCAATGACCTTGACCGATCGAAGTTTGTAAGACTGTACAGATACAAAAAGGATTTGCGTGGATATAAGGAGGACGACGAGGCATACCGTCCCTATAACGGTATTATAGACAGGAACTATAAACTGGGGCGCGAGTTCGGTCTCGCATATCCGGCCTCCGGGATGAAAATCACGACCTGCGATCTGGCCAGATACATGATGATGCACATGAATGGAGGCCGCCTTGACGGCACCCGTATAATCTCGGAAGAAAGCGAAGAACTCATGCGCCGGAATTTCGTAGGCAAACATAATTACGGACTCTCCTTCCGCCATTATTATGACCTTTATCCCGGCAAGGTTCTCTCCGGGCAGACAGGTGGAGGCCACGGCCTGAAAAGCGCCATGATTTTCGATCCTGAGGAAAAGACAGGATTCGTGATAATAAGCAGCGGAAGCAAATCGGATGTAATCGACGGATATGCAGATATCCACAAACCTATAATAAAACTCGCATACCGCTGGATGTTTGATTATACATTGCAATACTGATGGCATTCCATCTTTTCAGAATAAAACGGATTCCTCATCTCACCATTTCGATTGACACCATTTTCATTATCGGTGTGATTCTGGTGATGTTCAAATCGAACCGCATCCTGTATGCGCGTCCGATTCCGGAAACCGCTATTTATCTTTACAGTATTCTTTCCATATTTCTGCTTATCACGGTATACTGCAAGCAACTGATTCATACATCACGTTTCGTATTCACATGTATCTGCTGGTTGGCCTTGATATGGATATATGATCAGTTCTGGGTTGGCAATCCCTCTATTCTAAGCCTTATCGGAATGTCAATCACCATTGCAAACGGAGTATTGATTGTAATGGTAAAACCTGATTTACGGAATAAGCTTCTCTCCATATTCATAAAGACAGTAAAGATACTGGTAGCCATAGCCCTTATAGGATGGATTCTGTTTCTTGCCGGACTCCCGATGCCTCATTATACAGATACCTCCGATCCATTCTATATCCATACCATCTATTTCCTGTTTAACCTTAACGGTTATCCCGAGACACAGATTATTCCACGATTCGCGGGGCAGTTTCTTGAACCCGGACATTGCGGGACCATGTGCATCTTCATTCTCTATATCGAGAAATTCAATCTACGGAAAATAGGAAATGTCATACTCCTCTTAGGAGTCCTGTTCTCCCTTTCACTCGCAGCCTACGGGCTGCTTGTAGGAGCGGTCATTCTGACACTGTATAATCAAAGACGCTATTTCAGCCTTATGGTTATGTTTGGCCTCTTTATAGCGATTGGGCTTGGCGCAATGGCATATAATGCCGGCGACAACGCACTTAACAATGCAATAGTGGCACGTCTTGAGATGGATGATGACGGTAATATTGCAGGAAGCAACAGAACATCCGGATCATTCGACAGAGCGTATGAAAAGTTTCTGCACTCCGACAACATCCTGCTCGGTGTAGGCACTGATGCATTTGGCAAACGAGAGGACGGATCTGACAACATTACCCTCGGCTGTGCATCATATAAACGTTACTTTTTCCTGAGAGGAATAATCGGGTCTTCTCTGGTCGTGCTCTTTATTCTGTTCTATTTATGGAAATACCGTTCACGTCAGGCATTCGGGTTCTTTATAGTATATCTGGTAGCCAACGCAATCCGTGACTATCCTACTATGGAAATGTGGATGTACCTATACCTTATGGCTATACCGTATTTAGGAAAATATCATAGTCCATCTCCCAAATCCGGCAGATACCCCGCAATATCACGACAAGAGAGACCGCTTATCAACACGACGTTTTAATATCTTATGCCGAATCAAATTCCCTCCCCTTTGGTAACTGTAGTCTGTACAGTTTTTAATCATGGGAAATATCTTAAGTCTTGTCTTGACGGTTTTGTGATGCAGAAGACTGATTTCCCGTTTATCGTATTGGTTCACGATGATTGTTCCACAGATGATTCCGTGCGGATTATAAAGGAATATGCTGATAAATATCCGAATATAATCATTCCCATAATTGAAACGGAAAACCAGTATTCCAAACATGACGGCTCGCTTATGCGTGCGATTGACGTACATATAAAGAGCAAGTATGTGGCATACTGTGAAGGAGATGACTTCTGGACATCGCCTCAGAAACTTCAGGTACAGGTGGATTATATGGAACGTCATCCTGACTGCGCCTTATGCTTTCATGATGTAGATATTCTTTATAAAGGCAAGCCGGCTTCAGGGAAAAAACTATACGCTCACCTTCATGAAGGCCAATTTACAGGTGACGAGATAATCCGGCGATGGACTGTGCCTACCTGCTCCGCGATGATGCGCTCCGCACATTACCTGTCACGACCTTATGACAGGAATTTTGCAGTTGGGGATAATGTAATGTGGCTTAACAGTCTGCAATATGGCTATGCTTATTGCATATTTAAAAAGATGGCAACTTACAGAAGAATAGAATCCGGGTGGACTCTTGATGAATTCAGTGGAGATAAATCCAAAGTGGCAAAGGCATATGAACGGCAGGTTCGGCATCTTAAATTACTCAAACACTATTTTCCCAACGTAGCCGATAATGGAATTTCCGATTATATCACAGAGTACTACACCCGTTTGGCAATAGTATATGCCAGTACTCTGAACATGAAATTTTTTGCTTCAATCAGAAATGGGATAAAGACCGGAGGATTCGGATACTTCAGTCAGTTTATGAAGACTGCTCTTTTCTATATACAAGTAAGAGCAAAAAAGATTCTCTGACACATACTGTTCCGACCATTATATAACAATGGTATAATCCCGACACAATCCGTAATATTGATCAAAAAATGTATATTCTGATGATAGCAAGGGGAGTTCCCTCCCCTCATCATCCCCAATGGGGGTGCTTTGAGAAGGATCAGGCCGAAGCGCTGGCACGTCTCGGCCATAAGGTGGTCGTAATGAGCATTGATGCCCGCTTCGCGCGGCATCGCGGTTCGTTGGGGTTGCACCACTTCTCCCGTAATGGTGTGGAATACTATAACAAGACCGTACTTCCGGCTGTATTAATTAGCAAGATAATCGGACAAGACAAGTATTTGAAAGGTCTGAAACGTACCCGATATATCAACCTGGCCAAGCGTATTATTGCAGACAATGGAAAACCGGATGTGATTTACTCCCAATTCTTTACCAATTCCGTATTTGCAGCAGATATAAAGAAGCTGTTTGATATCCCGCTGGTGTCGATTGAGCATCTCTCACGAATGAATCATAAGACTCTTGATCCTTTTGACGAAAAGTGGGCACGAATCGCATTTCAGTCTTCCGACAGACTTATTGCGGTCTCCAAACCACTTGCCGCCAATATAAAGGGGCACTTTGGGAAGGAGTGTCTTGTGGTATATAATATGTATGGTCAGCAATTCGATTTAATCAAGGCTCCGGAATCGGATATGACTGATAAGCCACTGGTATTCGTATCTGTTGCAAGTCTGATTAAACGGAAAGGGTTTGATGCTCTTATCAATGCCTTTGCCAATGCCAACATACCGTCTGACAGATGGATGCTTAAAATCATAGGATGGGGTGAGGAAAAGGAGAATCTGGAGAGACTTATCCATGAAAATCATCTGGAGAAAAACATCTTCCTTCTCGGTAAGATGGATAAACCGGCGATAGTAAAGGAATTGGCATCCGGGAATGTATTCGTACTCCCTTCCCGCAATGAAAATTTCTCGGTCGCAGTGCTCGAAGCCCTCGCAATGGGTCTACCTGTACTGGCGACTGACTGCGGAGGAATAAGAGAGTGCCTTAACGATAGAAATGGCATTATAACTCCTGTCGACGACATTCCGGCTATGGCTAATGCCCTCAATGATATTATTCAAAATTACCATACCTATAATCGACAGGAGATTATTGATGACTGCAGAGCCAGATTCTCCCCGGAATCAATTGCAAAGCAATTGACCTCAATTTTTGAAAGTGTGGTCCGTCAAAACTCAAACTGAATCCGATATGAAACAACTGATAATCGTTGGGGCCGGAGGAATGGGGCGCACACTGTATGATATTGCCAGGGAGTGCGTGGGGTATGGCGCGGAGTTTACTGTCAAGGGGTTTGTGGACGATAATCTGCAGGCTCTCGACGGATTCCCGAATTATCCCCCGGTATTGGGCCGGATTTCGAAGTATATGCCGGAGGAGGATGATGTGTTTACCTTTTCAATCGGCGGGGAGGCCCGACGTCTCTGCATCGAGAATCTGGTAAGCCGTGGCGCTAAGTTTATCAATCTTGTGCATTCGTCGGCCCGCATAGGTACTAATGTGAAACTGGGAACGGGAAATATCGTGGCGGCCTTTACATCGCTCGGAGCCGACTGCAGGATTGGCGATTACAATATGATCCAGTCATATACAGTAATCGGACATGATGCGGAAATCGGTGATTTCAACCGGATCGACACACATGTCACATGCGTTGGGGGAATTAAGATAAAAAATGAGACAACGGTGCATACCGGCGCTGTAATCAACCATAAGGTGACCCTCTTCGACCGCGCGAAGGTCGGTGCCTGCAGTTTTGTGATCCGCAGTGTGAAGGAGGGTGTGACGGTGCTCGGCGCTCCGGCCAGAAAAATCTAAACAGTTTCCAAGAAACAAAAATAATTACTGACTATGAAGGAATTTATTGAGAAATTCGCTGAAATTTTTGATGATGTGGATCCCGCGACTCTGTCGGGCGACACTAATTTCCGTGAACTCGACGACTGGGATTCTATCGCCGGTCTGTCGGTAATCGGTATGGTGGATGAGGAATATGGCGTGACTTTCGGTGCGGAGGATATGCGTGCCTGCAACACTATCGCCGACCTCTATAACCGCGTTCAGTCGAAGAAATGAGCCACTCCCCTTTCCGTCTTGACGGTAAACGAATCCTGATTACAGGAGCTTCTTCCGGCATTGGCCGCGCCGCAGCAATCGAATGCGCCAAGGCCGGAGCTGCCACATGCATACTGACAGGACGCAATGAAGAAGCACTGCGACTGACGGCCCAAATGCTTCCTGATTCTACGGAGGGAGTGATTCGGGTATGCGACATGAGTGATACTTCGGCTATCGACGCTATGGTCATGGAGATGGGTCCGGTGGACGGTGTGGTATGCAATGCGGGAATCAACCGTATGCGTACCGTGCAGTTCTGTTCGGAGAAGGATCTTGCCGACATTTTCGGTGTCAATTGTTTCGCTCCGGTTCTGCTGGTAAAGCAACTGGTGAAGCGTAAAAAGCTTCTTAATCCATCATCCATCGTTTTTACCGCCTCTATATCCGGCTATTCGAATGTATCGGTAGGTAATGCTGTCTATGGAGCCTCAAAAAGTGCTCTGAGCGCATACATGAAGTATGCGGCTCTCGAACTTGCACCCAAGGGGATACGCTGCAATGCCGTGCATCCCGGACGTATCGAGACTCCGCTGATACATAGCGGTGTCACTGATGATGAGGATATCCGCCGCGATATGGAGCGCTATCCGATGCGGCGTTACGGCCGTCCGGAGGAAGTGGCCTATTCCATTGTCTACCTGCTCTCGGATGCCGCCGCATGGATCACCGGGACTGACCTGGTGATTGACGGAGGACGGAGTCTGGTGTAATTCATTAATCCGTTCAGTTCTTCGTTTAAATTTATATACTTGCTTATGATTCTGAAAGATAAGGTATGCGTTGTCACCGGTGCCGCACAGGGCATCGGAAGGGCTATCGCGCTGCATATGCTCTCGGAGGGGGCCATCGTATATGGCTGCGACCGCGCCGAGGGGTCGATGGCCGGTATGGTGGCGGATCACCCGGATTTTCATGCGCTATATTTCGATGTCACCGATGCGCAGGAGGCCAAGACAGCCATGATGGCCGTAAAGAAGGAGGCCGGACGAATCGATGTGCTGGTCAATAACGCCGGAGTGGTATTCAACAAGAAAATCGGAATGATCGTCAGGGAGGAAACCGAACTGATGTTCCGTGTCAATGTGATTGCCGTCATCGAACTGATTCAGCTCGTATCGCGCATCATGGCCCGCACCGGAGGCGGCTCTATCGTGAATATAGCTTCGGTCACTGCGGTGCTCGGCTCCGCCGGCCAGTCGGCCTATTCGGCCACTAAGGGGGCTGTAATCGCGTTCACGAAGTCGGCCGCCAAGGAACTGGCACCGATGGGCGTGCGCGTCAATGCCGTGGCTCCCGGGATAGTGCATACCGAGCGTTTCGAAGAACTGTATGAGGCTTCGGGCGACAAGATCGACACCCGTATCGGGCGCATCGCGCTCGGACGGCTCGGCAAGCCGGAGGATGTGGCGAAGGCGGTGGCTTTCCTTGCATCGGATCAGGCTTCCTATATTTCGGGGCAGATACTCGGCGTAGACGGCTGTGCCTCAATCTGATTCCGTCACTTGGCTGAATACTAATCAATCACACTGTTCGCTTTTCATGCTGCTGGATTTAGAAAAATTCTCTCCGGAGCTTACCGTGGCCATCGATTCCGATGGCCACGTGCTGAAGCTCGGAGAAGTGCTGGCGCTGGCCGATATGATGCGGTCGGCGCTCCCCGCGCGTTCGCTGCTTTTTCTGCTGACGCGCAATAACACGGGAGGGGTGGCCTGGGTGCTGGCCTCTCTGCTTTCGGGGAATGTGCCCCTGATTCTTAACGCAAATACGGAGGAGTCGCTGCTCGATACCCTCACCGCGACCTATCTGCCGCAGTTTGTCTGCGCTCCGGTCGATATGGAGGGGGCGACGGCGGAGCCGGCGGTGGCCGAGGAGTTCGGCTACCGGCTGCGTGCCACCGGTGCTCCGGCTCCGGAGATGCACCCCGACCTTAGCCATCTGCTCCCGACGTCGGGCTCTACGGGGAGTCCGAAACTGGTGCGCCACATGTACTCCAACATCGAGGCTGCCGCGCTGAATATCTCGACTTTCTTCGGTCTGGATGAAACCGAACGTCCGCTGATGGTGCTCCCGCTGCATTACACGATGGGACTGTCGATGGTGTTCAGCCATCTTAAGGTGGGCGCTACGGTGCTGATTACGGATGCCAAGATGACCGACCCGGTCTTCTGGAAGTTCATCAAGGAGCAGGAGGCCACAAGTTTCACGGGTGTCCCTTTCAGCTTCGATGTGCTCGATAAGATGCGGTTCTACCGCATGAAGCTCCCCCACCTCACTCTGCTCACCCAGGGTGGCGGACGTATGCCGGAACCCCTCAACCTGAAATTCGCCGAGTATTGCCGCGACAACGGCAAGCGTTGGATAGCCACCTACGGTCAGTCGGAAGGGACCGCCCGCATGGCGTGGCTGCCGCCGGAATACGCGATCTCTAAGATGGGAAGCATCGGCATTGCGGTGCCCAACGGGCGGCTGTCTCTGCGTGATGCCGATGGCAATGAGATTCAGGAGTCGCCGGCTACGGGCGAGATGTGCTACGAGGGGCGCAATGTGACGATGGGGTATGCGCGGTGCCGCGCCGATCTGGCTCTGGGTGACGAGCGCCACGGTTTTCTCCCTACGGGCGACATCGCCTACCGCGATGCCGACGGGTTCTATTTCATCAAGGGGCGCATGGGGAGATTCCTCAAACTGTATGGCAACCGCGTGGGGCTTGACGAGTCGGAGCAGATACTGCGCGGAGCAGTGACCTGCGAATGCGCCTGCACCGGCACTGATGAGCGCCTTGTGATACATCTTGCTGATGCCGCCCAGGCCGACACTGCGAAGGAGACGCTTATGAATGCCATCCATGTGCCGGCCACGGCTATTGCGGTGCGCGTGCATGACGAGCTGCCAAAAAATGAGGCAGGTAAGATACTCTATGCCCGTCTCGGGAATGAATGACACATAAACGGAAAATCAATAGATATGGAAAATCTGAATAAATACAATGATATCTTTGTGGAGGTGTTCGGTGTGAAGCCGGTGGAGCTTAACGCTGATTTCTGCAAGGAGAATGTGGAGGCATGGGATTCCGTACACCAGCTCAATCTCGTGACTCTCGCCGAAGAGACTTTCGATGTGATGCTCGACCCTGAGGATATTCTGGCCTTTACGTCATATGAGGCCGGTAAGGAGATCCTGCGCCGTCAGGAGGTGGAAATCTAATCCGGATACCGCTTGACATATGGCTAAATGGAGAATCAATAATGTGCGCATGGCCGGTGTGTCGGCCTGTGTGCCCGAGCAGGTGGTGGCCACGGAGGATATCCCTCTGATGACTCCGGAGGAGGCCGAGGTATTCAACAATACCGTAGGTATACGCCGCCGCCATATCGCTCCGGAGAGTGTCTGCGCCTCCGACATGTGTCAGAAGGCCGCCGACGCACTGCTTGAGGAACTCGGATGGGAACGCGATAGCATCGATGTGCTTATCTTCGAGTCGGTGACCGGAGATTACCGCACTCCCCCCACTTCGTGCATACTTCAGGACCGCATGGGTCTGCCCGACACCACTTTCTGTCTGGATATGCCTATGGGATGCTGCGGATGCCTTTATGCGATTACGGTAGGGTCGAATCTGCTGACTACCGGCAATGTGCGCCGCGCATTGCTCCTTATCGGTGATACTGCACTGCGCATGGGTTCGATAAAGGATAAGAGCCGCGTCCCCCTCTTTGGCGACTGCGGCACGGCCATAGCGCTTGAGTACGACCCGGAGGCACCCGAAATCGTAGTGGATTTCCACACTCTCGGCAAGGGTTACAAGGCGCTGATGACTCCGCACGGAGGGTTCCGCAATCCGGCCGGTCCGGAATCGTTTGTGGAGGAGGATTTCGGCAACGGTATCATCCGCGCTCCCTATCACACGCTTATCAACGGTATGGATGTCTTTTCGTTTGCCATTTCACGTCCGCCCAAGTCGGTGGCGCAGTTTATGGAGGCCGAGGAAATCGACAAGGATAAGGATGTGGATTATTTCCTGATCCATCAGGCCAACAAGATGATTGTGGACCGTGTGGTGAAGAAACTGAAGCTCCCGGTGGAGAGGGTACCCTACAACCTTGAGGAGTACGGCAATCTTGGCGGTGCCTCGATTCCGTCGCTGATGGTGACCCGTCTCCGCGACCAACTCACCACAACCCCGCAGCATCTGCTGATGTCGAGCTTCGGCCTCGGCCTCAGCTGGGCTACCATGAGCGCCACCTTCGGCCCGATGGCAATCCCCCCGCTGCAGTATATCTGAATCTTGCAAGTATGATTTTGTCTAAAAACCGAGAGGTCTGCTTATAACTTCCATCTATCCACACATATCTCGGTTTTTAGGCAAAATCATTTTCTATTTTATCAACTCACAGTAGAATGATATTTAATGGCGAATCTAAGGCGATATAGAGATACATATAAGCTAATTCTATCTCTGATATTTTTTTGGCTGTACATACCTCATTTATTAGTGTATCTCATCTCCTCACACGCTAAGAGGCGACTAATTTACAGCGATTTAACCGCAATGAAGAATCAAATTCATGTCAATATAAATGGATTACTTCTTCTTTTATTCTTTTTGCACAACAATCGATTTTATAGATCACTATTTTATTTTCGCATTGGAGCCATAGTTTCCTTAATAATCAGTTGGTATCGTCCTGGTGATAAATATTTCATATTTTCTCAGAGTACTAAAATTGGTGAAGGGTTTAAATTTGCACATCCGTACTCAACCATAATTAATGCTCATTCTATTGGCAAGAATTTCAGCTGTATCCATCTTACAACTATCGGTAAAGCTAATGGTAAAAGACCCATTATAGGTGATAATGTCACATGCGGTGCAAATGTCTCTATTATAGGAGATATTACTATAGGTAATAACGTCACTATTGGAGCTGGGAGTGTTGTTGTAAAATCCATTCCATCAAATTGCGTAGTTGCTGGTGTCCCTGCAAAAATTATAAAACAATCATAATCGTTCTAAACATCACTTATAAAACATCAATTTCAAGATTAAGAGTCAGATAGCAATCTTCTATTTCTACATATTCCGGAACCTGAGCCAAAATATGTTTGATATTATTCCTTACAGGTAATGAGATGTCAAAGATTCACATGACGTCATAGAAATTTCTTTCAAGTTTCATCTTCAATACTATTAAAGTACATTCATGAATATTCAGAGAGCAAGAGGACGTGACCGTTTCCTCAAAATATATCCACTGATTAGGATAATAGTTGCATGTCTTGCGATAGTCCCAAGGAAGATATTAAAATATGTGTATCCAAGAAGAATATCAGGAAATCTTGGTAAGCTACTGAGATATTGCATCATGTCGCGATTATGCAGTAGCATAGGCAAGAATGTGCCTATCGATAGTGACGTGTATATCTATCATCCGGTTTAGTAGATGACAAAAATTAAATTTATGCTGTTAAACACTTAATTTTCAGTC
>ERZ778515.1271-NODE-1271-length-18723-cov-7.098297_pt1 | contig 18723 bp, 15 predicted proteins | sample MGYA00510343_ERZ778515 | MGnify/ENA primary metagenome ERZ778515 (study PRJEB29527, sample SAMN07138965) | mouse gut metagenome | material: feces | host: mouse | place: China:Nanjing | collected 2016-01-25 ...
AAGTTAAAATATCAGCTATAAGATTATGACTGAAGAGAATTTAAACAGGCTCTTAAAAAAGTCACAATTATTTTCATTCCCTGCTATTATGTTGCGGATTGACCGTCGTATAGTAAGGAAGTTTTTGTGAAATATCAAGCGCAACCTGATACCGAAGACACTTGCCACGCCGAGGACATTTATTGTGATTGCAATATAAGAAACTTTCAGGAACGTTGCTGTAACCAATCTTGTTATTCATAAATATATTGTTTTTTTAAAACCTATTTAGATACTACCTTATCTATACTTGGCAAGACATCTCTTATTCCGCCATCGCCAAAGTAAGAATACTAATCCGTATTCCCTCTATCTCTGCCAAGCAGGAAGCACATTCTACCGTAGTAGCACCTGTAGTCAAAACATCGTCTACAATCAGTACATGCTTTCCGGCCAGAGATTGCGCATGATGCAGCTCAAAGATTCCTTCCACATTTTCCCAGCGTTCAAAAGAGGATTTGCGTGTTTGCGTTTCCGTGTTCTTTTGCCGCACTACGGATTCCGTATCAATAGAAATACCTGTTACGGCGGCAATTCCACGGGCTATCCATTCGCTTTGATTATAACCACGAATCTGCTGTTTCTTTTTGTGCAACGGCACGGGAAGTATGATGTCAATCCCATCAAAGAAACCGGATGCCAGCAATTCGGCTGCCATATAACGCCCCATGATTGCCCCGATGCCTTTTTGTCCGCCGTATTTGAGTTGGTGGAGAATTTGCCGGAAGTCACTTCCCTTCCGGTAAAAGAAGAAAGAGGTGGCTCGTTCCAAGGGAATCTTTCCCCAAAACTGTTTTTCTACGGGATTGTCTTTTCGAAGATGATAATCTGTGCGTGGGAGATTGATATTGCACATTGTGCAAAGACATTCTTCACCTTTCGCCAACGGTCTGCCACAAACTATGCAGCAATGGGGAAAGAACAAGGATAAGAATGAACCAAGCCAGTCTTTTATAAGGAGTGTGTGTTTCATAATAACAGTAAGGAATTAATAAGGAGACATTCTTTCTACATATCTACTGGTGGAACTTCCGCCAGAAGTTTCTGAAATAAAGGATGCAGGTGTCCGTTCGTAGCTATAATATGGTGCCCTTCAATAAAATGCTCTTCACCATAGAAATTGGTTACGCGTCCGCCCGCTTCCTGCACAATCAAAGCTGCCGCGGAATAATCCCATTTACCTAGAAAGGCTTCCGCCCAGGCATCAAAACGTCCGATAGCTACATAACAGATTGCGGCAGCGGCTGAACCATTCATACGGATACCGCCCACCACTCCATACAACTTATCTATCAGATGGAGAGCTGTCTGTTTATATTGCAGATGATTATAAGGCAATTCCGTGATAACGAACGCATCTTTCGCGTCCTGAATAGCAGAGACATGAATTTCTTCACCATTCATAAAGGCTTTCCCACCTTGCCAGGCATAAAAACATTCATCCCGGCAAACTTCATAAACGACACCCAAAAGAAGTTCGGTACGGTTACGCAAAGCAATACAGACACAGTAGGGAGCCTCATCGTGGATATAGTTCGTGGTTCCATCCAACGGGTCAATCACCCAGCAATACGGTTCATCCCGATAGCTGGCAGAGCCTTCTTCAGTTATAAATCCCGCTTCGGGAAGCAAGGCAGAAAGAGCCTTCACCACTCGCACTTCGGATTCTTTGTCTACATAAGACACGTAATCATGCGCATGCTTCTCTTCAACACGTTCACGACGGAAGTTCTTCCGTTCTTCTCTCAAAAAATGTCCGGCGTCAGTTGCAATGCGGCATACTTCGGCTGTAAGTTGTTTCAAATCTAACATTTCTTCTTTTGTTATTTAGACTACCCACAAATCTATGCCAAAATTATCACTTTTTTTGATAGAAGTAAGAGTTTTCCCTGAAAAAGATAAGAACTTTCAATACATAGGATGGAAATTCCGGATATTCTCTTGTTCATTAATATTTAAAAGAATCCGATTCTGTATTATGCGAACCGGATTTTTTAACATACCTAAGATTTGCTTATTTCACAGAATTTCCCGAATATTGCAGCATAAATACTAATCAAAAGGGCTTCATGAAAAGAGTCGACTCCGTTATTTCCCTAGTATACTCACTATCTAAATCAGAAAAGAAACACTTCTCCTTGCAGGTCGTCAAAGACAAGGAAGAGAAGGACTATCTTGTGATTTACGACATTATCACGAAGAGCAAACAGCCTGACGGAAACGCGGTGAAAAAAGAATTTTATAAGCGCAGGCCGAAAGGTTCTTTTGAAGTATCCATTCAATATTTATATGAGAAACTGGTAGATACATTACTCACATTAAGAAAGAAGAAAGATATCTACTATGATTTGTTGAACGACCTATGTAAAGCCCGTATGCTATATGAGCGTTCCCTGTTTGAAGAGTGTTTTGAGATACTGTCCAACACAATAAAGCAGGCGCAATTCTACGAAAACAATGAGATTCTGACAATTGCACAAAAACAGGAATTGGAATATTTGCTACGGCTGAACTTCCCCAACATGACAGAGCAGGAACTTTTTCACAAACATTTTATCCAAAATGAATCGTTAAAGAAAATTCGAAAAATAACGGAGCAATCTTCTCTGCATAATTTATTAAAATACCGTCTCTCTCATATCGGAGCCATACGAACTGCAAAGCAAAAACAGGATATGAACGACCTTATGGTCAACGAGCTTTATATAGCCGCTTCTTCAGACGCAGAAGGGAATTTTGAATTGACACGAAATCATAAACTTTTTCAGGCAAACTATCTAATGGGAGCAGGAGATTACAGAACTGCCCTCAACTCATACAAAGAACTGAATTCTCTATTTGAACAGAACCAACAATTCTGGTCAAATCCACCGATTTACTATTTGTCAGTACTCGAGGGAGTGCTCGGCAGTCTGCGGTCGGTAGGAAATTACAATGAGATGCCCTATTTTCTGGAGAGACTAAGAAAACTAATCGCAGCGGACTCTTCATTGGAGTTTAAAGTGAACGCCACCTGCCTGCTTTTCCAATATGAGTTGTTTCCCTATTTGGACAAAGGTGATTTTTCCAATTGCACGGAGCTCATGAATCATTATCAGGAGTTACTATACGACAAAGAAGCATGGCTGAGTCCTATACGCAAAAGCGAGCTATTACTCTACACTACTCTCATACACATCGGCAACCAAAACTACAAGACCGCGAAGAAATATATAAGCAACGCCATTATAGACCATAATATCAAATACTTGCCGCTAATGAGAACGATTCGTCTGGTCCGTCTCATTGCTTACTATGAAACACAAGAATTTGAACTGATAAAGCACGAATCACGTTCCATTACGCGCAGTTTGTCTTCTCCCAAAGAGCAGACGTTTAAAACAGAACGGATTATTCTATGGTTTCTGAATAAAAGAAACCTCCCTATCCTGCGCAAAGACCGGGAAACCTTTTGGAAAAAGTTATCTCCGGAAGTTCAGGAATTATATAATGATAAATATGAAAATCAGCTTTTACGCATCTTCGATTTCACAGCATGGATGGAATCGAAAATACGAAAAGAAAAGCTTTCCGACGTTCTCGGATGGCGTATGATTGCTAAAGAACCTTAAAGCAGAAGATTGTCTTCCTCTTTTTTCATCACAAAAAAGCACTTCCAAAACTCCTTTTTTCTCTTTGTAATTATATAAATGTACTTTATATACCCACCTCATCTTTCCATATTATCAAGAGAGATTTATCATTTGATATCATTTTTGAAATTATATAAATCAATTATTAATGTCGAAAACTATGCACTATTATTTCTTTCATTTGTATCGTCTTAATTTTTAATACCATGGAAACTGTATCTATTCATAAACCCAAAGTAGTAGTGATTGGAAGTTGCAACACCGACATGGTTGTAAAAGCCAACAGACTACCAGTGCCAGGAGAAACCGTACTAGGTGGAACTTTCTATATGAACCCCGGAGGCAAAGGAGCCAACCAAGCTATCGCAGCATCCCGGTTGGGAGCTGAAGTAACCTTCATTTCCCAAATCGGATATGACCTGTTCGGATTACAGGCACTGGAAATATATAAGTCGGAAAAGATTAATACCGAATTTATCTTCACTGACCAAAAAAGTCCGTCAGGAGTAGCACTCATTTCTGTTGATTCTTTCGGAGAAAACAGTATAATCGTCGCACCGGGAGCCAGCCGTTCCCTTTCTGAAGAAGACATCAATAAAGCTGAAGAAAAAATCAAGGAAGCTGATATTATACTCATGCAACTTGAAGTTCCGATAGAAACCGCAGAATATGCAGCCACTATCGCCAATAAATATGGCAAAAAGGTAATACTCAACCCTGCGCCTGCATCTACCTTAAGTGATACATTCCTGAGAAATGTTCACACCATACTCCCTAACCGGATTGAGGCCGAAATGCTGTCCGGGATTAAAGTTATGGATATAGAAAGCGCCCACCGTGCCGCTAAAACAATCGGAGACAAAGGTATAGAGAACGTTGTCATCACATTGGGGAAAGACGGTGCTTACGTAAAGGAGAAAGACAACTACGTCATGATTCCCGCCAAACAAGTGGAAACAGTCGATACTACCGGAGCCGGAGACGTATTCTGTGGGGCATTCAGCGTTTATCTGTCCGGAAAACACTCACTAACGGAAGCTGTAGAATTTGCCAATGCAGCGGCGGCGATTGCCGTTACCCGTATCGGCGCACAGAGTGCCATCCCTTATAAAATGGAAGTCACTTTATAAAAAACAGAAAAGACCTAGGTTAAATATAAATCTGATTCACAATGAAAGTAGTAGTTATTGGAAGCTCAAACATCGACATGGTTGCCCAAGTCAACCATCTACCGGCACCCGGCGAGACTGTCGGCGATGCCTCTTTTATGCAATCCCTTGGTGGAAAGGGGGCGAACCAGGCCGTGGCTGCAGCACGGTTGGGTGGTTCCGTCACTTTTGTCACTTCATTAGGGAATGACATGTATGCCGACATACTCAGAAAGAATTTTGAAAAAGAGGGAATCACTACGGATTACATAATCAATGATACCCAACACCCGACAGGAACCGCCCTTATTTTCGTGGCGGACAGCGGAGAGAATTGTATAGCCGTAGCCCCGGGAGCAAACTACTCTCTATCTCCCGACTCTATCAATCGCTTTTCCAGAGTAATTGACGAGACGGAAATAGTAGTTATGCAAGCTGAGATTCCTTACAATACAATTAAGAGTATTGCCCTGTTAGCACAACAAAAAGGTAAAAAGGTTCTGTTTAATCCCGCACCCGCCTGCCTGATCGATACAGAGCTGATGAAAGCTATTGATATTTTAGTAGTCAATGAAGTAGAAGCAGCTTTTGTATCAGGTATCAGACATACAGGAAACAATTTGGAAGAAATTGCTGGAGCATTAATTGCCGCAGGTGCGCAAAATGTTGTGATAACCCTGGGAAGCCATGGCGTGTATATGAAAAACGCTTATACAAGCGTCCAGCTTCCCAGTTACAAAGTGAATGCTATTGACACAATCGCGGCAGGGGATACATTCTGTGGTGCTCTGGCTGTAATGTGCGCTCAAAAAGAGATAGATATGGAAACTCTCAAGTTTGCCAATGCGGCAGCGGCAATTGCCGTCACCCGCTCGGGAGCACAACCATCTATCCCTACTCTCGAAGAAGTGAACCACTTCATCCTAAAAAACGAATTACCTTATCGCTCAACTTTTAAATTTAATGAACATGAAAAACTACTCGAACCGACGATTCATTCTATCAGGTAGAAATCTTCTGCCGGCAACTAACAGTATAAGGCATAAACTTATACTATTGCTAAGTTGTCTATTCATTTTTTCTATGAATATGTATGCTCAAAACACAGTATCAGGAACCGTTAGAGACGGCAACGGAGAACCTCTGCTTGGAGTTTCCGTCATCGTCAAACATGGAAAAGCAACTACCGGAAGCGTCACAGACCTCAATGGTCACTATCAAGTGAAAGCAGACCCAAACGCTACGATTGAATTTAGCTTTGTCGGATTCAAATCAGTAACAGTACCGGCCAACCAGAAAGTGATTAATGTAACCCTGCATGATGACAACCAATTATTGGATGAAGTCGTCGTTGTCGGATACGGTACGCAGAAAAAGGTTAACCTGACTGGTTCGGTCAGCCAGGTTACAGCCGAAGTACTAGAAAACCGTTCCACCTCTTCCGTTACACAAATGTTACAGGGGGCTATGCCCAACGTCAACATCCAGGTAAATACCGGAAGCCCCGGAGCAGGCGGAACCATCTCCATCCGTGGAATGGGTTCTGTGAATTCAAGTTCCCCTCTTATTCTGGTAGACGGTATCCCTGGCAGTATAGACCAGTTGAATCCGAATGATATAGAATCTATTTCCGTCCTCAAAGATGCTTCTTCGGCAGCCATCTATGGTGCACGCGCTGCATTCGGTGTAGTCTTGGTCACCACAAAGAAAGCTAAATCTGGGAAAGCCAAAGTTTCTTATGACGGTTATTTCTCCTGGTCGAAGCCGACAGTTTCTACCGACGTTGTCACTTCTGGATATGACCATGCTTATATCTATGATACTTCCTACATGGGACAAAAGGGTTTCATGGGGGCTGCCACCGGATATACGGAAGAAGATTACAAAGAACTGGAAGCCCGCCGGTATGATACGACAGAAAATCCGGATCGCCCCTGGATTGTCACAACCACAGAAAGCGACGGCAGGCAGAAGTACAACTACTACGCCAACTTCGACTGGTGGAACTGGATGTATAAAGAAAGAATGCCATCGCAATCCCATAATGTAAGCATCTCGGGTGGTACTGATAAAATCCAATATTACGTATCCGCAAACTTTTACACGAAGGATGGTATGATGAAACGGGTAGACGAAAAATACACACAATACACATTAACTTCCAAATTCAGTGCTGAAATAAAATCATGGCTGAAAATCGGAAACCAGACAAACTACTTTGACAGTTCCCACACATATCCTGGTGAAAATGCAGCCAATGCAGCTTTTGCCAGAACCATGATAAACTGTGCACCTTACTACGTACCCATCGGCCCGGACGGCAACTATACCGGTCTGATGAAAAACGGAAAAGTCATCAACGAAGGGCGTGTTGCGGATATCTACGGTGGCGTATCCAGAGGTAATGTAGGAAAAAGACGTTTCCGGAACACATTCTCTGTCGAAGTTACCCCCATCAAAAATTTATCCGTAAATGCCGATTATACATTTGGTTTCACTATGGATGACAATTGGAAACGTCAGGGGGTAGTGTATATCTCAAACGGATATGCCAACGAAACACAATTGAGTACCTCTTCCACTCATAAAAAGGACTATATACAAAAGTCTATGTCCTACAATCCTTCTCACGTGTTCAATGCATACGCTACCTACGGCAACACTTTCGCAAAATCGCATAATATATCGGCAACAGTAGGTATGAATTATGAGAAACAGCAGAATCACGATCTGCTCGGTTATCGTACGGATGTATTGTCCGAGACCTTAAACGACTTGAATCTGGCCACAGGAACCGGCGCTTCGGATCTTAAAGCTACAGGTGGTGCATCTGCCTATGAACTATTCGGCCTTTTCTTCAGAGCCAATTATAATTATAAGGAACGTTATCTGTTGGAAGTAAACGGAAGATATGACGGTTCTTCGAGATTCCTCTCCGGCAACAGATATGGCTTCTTCCCTTCCGTATCTGCCGGATGGAGAATCAGTGAAGAGCAATTCTTGAAAAATTTGAATATCTTCGACAATCTGAAAATCAGAGCTTCGTACGGTGTACTCGGAAACCAGTTGGGAGTGAGTATGTATCCTTATTCTACAATCACCCAAAAACAATCTTCTTATATTGTCAACAATGCACTAACCTATTATCTAACTACTCCTGCCCCAGTAGCAGGCGACTACACTTGGGAAAAGGTAGGAACTCTCAATATGGGTATAGATATCAGTGTACTGAACAACAAGTTGAACTTCAGTGGAGATTATTTTATCAGAAAGACATCTGATATGTTCGTTGATGGTGTGACGCTTCCTGCCGTGTATGGTGCGAATCCTCCCAGACAAAACGCAGGAGAAATGAAAACCAAAGGATATGAACTGAGTGTAACCTGGCGCGACAATTTCAAACTTGCCGGAAAATCATTGAATTATGAAATATTTGGTTCCTTAGGCGATGCTACCTCTGAAATTACCAAATATCAGGGAAACGACACGAATATCCTGACGGATTATTATGTAGGACAGAAAATTGGAGAAATCTGGGGATACAGAACGGGCGGATTATTCCAGTCGGACGAGGAAGCAGCAGAATGGACAAGTAAAATAGACCAGTCGGCAGTAAACAGGGATATTTTAAAGAGTCAAGGTAAATGGTCTGTAGCACGTGGAGGAGATGTAAAATACCTTGATAAAGATGGTAATAATATCATCAACAATGGTGCAAATACGCTCGACGACCACGGAGACCTCGAAGTAATCGGCAACGAAACACCACGTTACAACTATGGTTTCGGAACAAACATCAACTGGTATGGGTTCGATTTCTCTATCGCATTTCAAGGTATCGGAAAAAGAGATTTATATCCGGACAAGGAAATGGAAAAATTCTGGGGGTCATGGGGACGTGTCAACAGTGCTTTTCTTCCTAAAGGACTTGCCGAACAAGCTTGGACGGAAGACAACAAGGGAGCATACTTTCCCCGTCTCGAACGCGGTAGCGCGGCATACAACGGCGACGGACAGATGCGGGTTGTCAACGACAGGTACTTGCAGAATTTGGCCTACCTGCGTTTGAAAAATCTTTCAATAGGCTATACGCTGCCTGCCACACTTACCACCAAAGCAGGTATCGAACGGTTGAGAATCTATTTCGCAGGTGAAAACTTATGTTATTGGTCGCCTTTCAAAACAGATTACATAGATCCGGAACAAGCGATATCCTCCAGCGACGCACGTATCTATCCGTTCTCAAAAACGGTGTCTGTCGGTGTAAATCTGACTTTCTAATTTTTCCAAACTAAACATATATAAGTATGAAAACAACAACGATACTAAAGAAAGCCTTTTTGATAAGCTCACTATCGCTTTCGTTCTGTGCCTGTGATTTGGAACAGTTGCCACAAGATAAAATGACCCCGGAAAATTCCCTGAAGAATGAAACGGAACTTAGACTATATATTAACGGACTTCTGCCTATGCTGTCGGGAGCATCCAATGTAGAGAACGGTGCCAGCGTAGCCGCCGGAAGAATGATGGAAAAGACTGACGATGTGATATGGCCTACACTTCCCGACTACATGACCGGCAAAAGAAGTTCTACACAATCAGCCGGAAACTGGGATTGGGATAATCTGCGAAAGATTAATATTTTCTTGAAATACTCTGTAAACTGCCCGGATGAGACTGTACGCGAAAAATACAATGCAATGGCTTATTACCTGAGAGCACAGTTTTACTATGACAAATTGAAAACATTCGGTGGAGTACCCTGGTACGACACTGTACTCGAAGACAACAGCCCGGAACTATACAAACCGCGTGACTCTCGGGAGATGATTGCAGACAAAATTCTGGAAGACTTGGATAAAGCTATAAAAAACGGTGTAGAAGCCAAAAGTCTGAATGAAATAACCAAATGGACTGCATTGGCTCTGAAAAGCCGTTTCTGCTTGTTCGAGGGAACCTTCAGAAAATACCACAATATAGAAGGTTCGGAAAAGTTCCTGAAAGAGTGTGTATCCGCTTCTGAGGCACTAATGGTCTCAGGAAAATATACCATTGACAAGGGAGAAGGCACAGACGTGGCCTATAGGGACTTGTTTGCGCAACCCGCCACAAACAATGCCAGTGATGTGGAAGTAATCACAGCTTATGCTTACAGTATTGCGTTAGGTATAAAGCATAACACGAACTATTCCATCATTAACGCCAGTGGCAACCAGATTGGACTTAGCAAAGCATTCATGGATTCATATCTGATGAATGACGGCAGCCGTTTCACAGACAGACCAGGTTATGAGACTATGATTTTCGGCGAAGAGTTTGAGAACAGAGACCCTCGTATGTTCCAGACAGTCAGATGTCCCGGATACGCCCGTATCGGAAAAACTCATGACGTAAACAGATTATATGAAGCCATGCAAATCTCTGCCACCGGATATATGCCGATTAAATATGTGCAATCCGGCGACCATGACAAGCAGACCAGTAATGAGAATGATATTATCCTGTACCGCTATGCGGAAGTCCTGTTGAACTATGCCGAAGCTAAGGCCGAGTTAGGTACACTTATTCAAACAGACCTAGAACAAAGCATCAAATTAATACGGGATCGCGTCGGAATGCCGAATATGAATATGGCGGCAGCAAATGCTAATCCAGATCCGGTATTGGCAGCACAATATCCGCTGGTATCCGGTAGCAATAAAGGAATTATCCTCGAAATCCGGAGAGAACGCAGAGTCGAAATGGTAATGGAAAACCTACGCTATGACGACATCATGCGTTGGAAAGCCGGTCATTTGTTTACCGAACAATTCAAGGGAGTCTATTTCTCAACAGTTACCGCACCTTCAACCAAGTATGATTTGGACAAACCTGCATACACAGTCAGAAATGCCAACTTCTACATCTATATAGGTGAACGTCCCAGCAATCTTACAGAAAAGAACTCAATCGGACTGAATGTAGGTATCTTCCTAAGCAATGGAAACTCCGGTAATAAAGTGGTCAACACGGATAAAGTAAAGACCTGGAATGAAGAACGCGATTACTTGGCTCCATTGCCTAGTTCCGCACTTGTTGTCAATCCGAATCTGAAACAGAATCCGCATTGGGACAGTCCTTCCGATTAATTAACCTATTATAAAACAGCATATAAATGAAACGACGTGATTTTATAAAAAACGCAGGTTTGACATTGTCCGCAGCATTTGTACCTAATATAGCATTCCCCTCTTTTTTAAGAGGGGGTGCTCCTCTAAACAACGTTCTGTACAATGGCGTCACACTACCTGAAGTTTGGCCACCCAAAAATATCGGCATGAATTATGAGCCAATGCCGGTACCTTATCTTACCAATCGCCCGGAAATCATTCCTATTGACTTGGGAAGGCAACTATTTGTAGACAATTTTCTGATTGAGCGGACAGATATGGAGCGAAGGTCATATATACCTCGCAAAATGAGCCTCAACCCGATACTCAAACCGGAGACGGAACTAGAACAAGGGACTTACGGCATCCCCGGAGCCAGTGCCAAAGACGGCGGCGTATGGTGGGATCCGAAAGACCAGCTCTTCAAAATGTGGTATGAAGCCGGATGGCTGCACAGAATGGCATACGCCACAAGCAAAGACGGGATACATTGGGAACGTCCTAATCTGGATGTAGTACCGGGAACCAACCAAATCGTTCCGGAAATTGTAGCTGACTCTTCTACTGTATGGCTGGATCACTTTACAAAAAATCCCGAAGAGCGTTTCAAAATGTTCCTGCGTTCTCCCAACTCGATTCCCGGCTCCACAGAACGTTTCAATTATGGATTCAGCATGGTTTCGCCGGACGGCATCCATTGGGGAAAACCTGTCAAGACAGGGCCATGCGGAGACCGGAGCACAATGTTCTATAATCCTTTCCGACAGAAATGGGTATATAGTCTCCGGAATCCGGAAAACATAAACCGCGTACCTATCGGACGCTTCCGCTATTACCACGAACATTCAAATTTCCTGGAAGGGGCAAAATGGACAAAAGAAGATCTGATTTTCTGGCTCGGCGCTGATTACCGGGATGATCCGGATCCATATATCGGTGACAAAGCACAATTATACAACTTGTCTGCTGTGCCTTACGAAAGTATCATGCTATCATTGCCCCAGATACACTTGGGGCCATCTAACGAAAGATGCAGAGAGGCAGGAGTCCCTAAAATCACCGAACTGAAAGTAGCTTATAGTCGTGACGGTTTTTATTGGGATCGAACCGACCGCCATACCTTTATCCCTGCCGAACGAAAAGAAGGCTCATGGGATAGAGGGTATGTACAATCCGTGGGCGGGTTGTGCACTATCGTAGGTGACCAACTTTGGTTCTACTATATAGGCTTCGAAGGAAACAAGAGAAAGAAAAGTCCGGTATATGAAAAGAATGGTATGCACGCCAATGGAAGTACCGGTATAGCCGTATTACGCAGAGACGGTTTTGTATCTTACTCTGCCCACAAGGAAAAAGGGACATTACTAACCCGCCCGGTAACATTCACCGGCGAATATATGTTTGTAAACGTGAGTTGCCCGAACGGAGAACTGAAAGTGGAAATACTAGATGCAGATAATAATGTAATCTCAGGATTCTCTGCAAATGATTGCAAACCTCTCTCGGCAGACAGCACTATCGTACAGATAAAGTGGAAGAATAAAAAAAACCTGTCCACCTTAAAGAACCAACCGGTACGATTCAAATTCTATCTTACCAATGGTGATTTGTATTCATTCTGGGTAAGTCCCGACACAGAGGGCGCCAGCAACGGATACAACGCAGCAGGTGGCCCGGGATTCGGTGGCGGTACAGACAAAGAAGGGAAGAGAGCCTACAAAAAAGCAGAAAACTTCCCCAACTTATTAGAAAGATGTTAAAATAATAATCAGTAAAACAATATAAACTATGATGGACAAAAAATTATTTGAAGGCGTGATAACTCCGATGGTGACACCCCTTATCAACAGAGAAAATATAGATTTCAAAGGCTTGGAGAAATTGCTTGACCACCTGATAAACGGCGGAGTCAGCGGTGTTTTCCTTATGGGTACCACGGGCGAAGGAACAAGCATTTCTCCCCGGATGAGAAAGGAACTAATCAAATATTCGGTAGAATATGTAAAAGGACGTGTTCCCGTATTTGTCAGTATCGCCGACTGTTGCCTCGAAGAAAGCCTGAATATGGCTTGTTACGCGAAAGAATGTGGAGCCAGTTATCTGGTATCTGCACTTCCGTTCTATTTAGGATTGACCCAGACAGAAATTATCGACTATTATACAACGATTGCCGATAATATACCTCTACCCTTGTTTTTATACAACATCCCGGCGCAAACCAAATTAATGATTTCTATCGAAGCAGTCAAGACATTGGCAAAACATCCCAACATCATCGGCATGAAGGACAGTTCCGGCAACGGTACCTATTTCAATACGTTACTTGCAGAAGTGAAAGCTGAGTATCCGGATTTTACCATTCTCGTAGGACCGGATGAAATGTTGGCCTCTACAATGGCGTTAGGTGGAAATGGCGGTGTAAACTCCGGTTCCAACTTGTTCCCCGAACTTTATGTCAACCTGTTCAAAGCCTGCAAAGCAAAGGATACGGAAAGAATACTCAAACTACAAAAACTGGTCATGAAGGTTTCTACCGGAATTTATTCTGTTGATAAATCGAGTGTATCCTTTCTTAAAGGGCTGAAAGCTGCATTATTTACAGAAGGGTTAATAACCGACTACATCTGCGAACCTTTGCAGAAAGTAAACGGCACTGACCTGGAGACAATCAAAAAGAATGTAGCAGAGCTGAAACAACAAATCATTCAGGTACTATGAAAATAACATTCAAATTAATCACTCTATTAATAACTATTGCTATGACTTGTTCCTGTGGAAATACTAAAAAGAAGGCTGAGTCTGTCGCATCCGGCACTGATTCTACGGAAGTAGACTGGAAATATGGATGGACGGTATCTGCCAGTCCGACACTTGACATGCATGCTTTGAAAGAACATCAGGCCCAATATCCCGAAAGATGGAAAGCCACATTCGAATATTTGAAAAATACGGATTTGAGCAGGCTTTCTCCCGGTGAACACGAAATCATAGGGCGCGAAGTGTATGCCATTGTCAGTGAGAATGTTCCTAAAGAAGAAGCAGAATGTAACTTTGAAGCACATCGAAAATATATCGACTTCCAATACCTGATTAGCGGAAAAGAAAAAATGGGAGTAACGACACTAGACAAGGTTGCCTCAATCGACGAATATGACGAGAAGAAGGACATTATCTTTTTCAAGCCTGATGCACCGGCCATATATGAAGTGGCAACTCCAGAAGTCTTCTATATTTTCTTTCCTAAAGACGCACACCGTCCCAGTATAAAAGACAAGGACGGAGTGAGCGTGAAGAAAATAGTCATTAAAATCAAAATGTAGATATGCTGAAAGATAAAAAATTTTATCCATGGATGGTAGTAGGGATGCTTGTTGTAGTGTCTCTACTCAACTATTTAGATAGACAGATGCTGGCTACGATGCGTCCATTCATCATGGTGGATATCAAAGAACTGGAATCTATCACCAATTTCGGACGGCTGATGGCTATATTCCTTTGGATATATGCCTTTATGAGTCCCATATCAGGAATGATTGCAGACCGTTTGAACCGTAAATGGCTGATTGTTATCAGCTTGTTCGTATGGTCTACCGTCACCCTTATGATGGGATATGTACATGACATCAGTCACTTGTATATATTAAGAGCACTAATGGGAGTCAGCGAAGCATTTTATATACCTGCCGCCTTGTCTCTCACAGCCGACTATCACCAAGGAAAAACAAGGTCTATTGCCATCGGTGTACTGACCTCGGGAATTTATCTGGGGCAAGCCATCGGCGGATTCGGAGCTACAGTAGCTGCCCATACTTCCTGGCAATTCACTTTCCACTCTTTCGGAATGATTGGCATCATTTATAGTTTTGTACTCATCACATTGTTACATGAAAAAAAGACTTATGTAGTACAAACCGAACAACGGAGAAGCATCAAAGAAAACCTTTCAATGACCTTCAAAGGACTAGCCGTATTGTTCAGCAATATCGCGTTCTGGGTAATGCTGTATTATTTTGCAGCTCTCAATCTCCCCGGATGGACAACCAAGAACTGGCTACCGACCATGGTTTCCGATACCTTGAATATGGATATGGAGTTCGCAGGACCGCTCTCCACTACCACTTTAGCCCTTTCTTCATTCGTCGGAGTATTTCTCGGCGGGTTTATTTCCGACAAATGGGTGCAAAAGAATATGAAAGGAAGAGTTTACACCAGTGCCACCGGATTGTCACTGATCGTTCCTGCCCTTTTGATGATGGTATATGGAAATAATATCGTATTCATTGTAGCGGGAGCCATACTCTTCGGACTTGGTTTCGGTATGTATGATACCAATAATATGCCGATTCTTTGTCAGTTCATTCCCTCGCGTTATCGTGCCACAGGCTACGGGCTCATGAATTTTGTCGGAATTGCTGCCGGAGCTATTATCACCAACGAACTGGGCAAAGCGTTCGAAGCTAATTATAAAGACCTCGTCTTTTTGATAATGATCCTCTCTGTATGTCTGTCCATATTCCTGCAATTGAAAGTGCTGAATCCCAAAACTATGGATATGACGGACGAATTAATGGCTGAATCGAAAAATAAATAAAGACATAAACTGAACAATTATGAAATATACAGACTCATTTCGCAGATTAATCAAACTACCTGCAAGCATTATCATGTTCTTGCTATGTTGTTTAGTATCTTACAGTTGTGGCGGTACGGATGACGGAATATCCGAACCACCGGGAAACTCCGGTACAGACCTCGCACCGGATCCTGACGACCCGTCGGATGATTGGAGAACCCTCTACAATGGAATCATATTACCTTCTGTATGGCCACCGAAAAATATAAATATCAGTTCGTACGAACCTATGAAAGTTCCTTATCTGGAAACTCCCCCGGAAGTAGTTCCTATTGATATAGGACGTCAGCTATTTTTTGATAACTTCTTGATAGATAATACCGATTTGGAACGCAAATTCTATAAACCTAAGAAATACGCACAGAACCCTATACTAAAGCCTGAAACGGCTCTGGAAACATCGAAGATTCCCGGTGCTTCCGCCAAGGATGGCGGAGTATGGTGGGAGCCTAGAGAACAGATATTCAAAATGTGGTATGAAGCCGGATGGCTCAATAAGATGGCTTATGCAACCAGTAAAGACGGTGTCAACTGGATGCGCCCGGATTTGAATAATGGTTCGAACGAACTTCTGACATTATCCAGATTCCCCGCAAATTCATGCGCAGTCGTACTGGATTACAATGCATCCGACAATGAAAGATATAAGATGTTCCTACGCTCGCCGAACGCTGACGCAACGGACAATGCCGGCTACTGCATGATTTCTTCGAATGGAAAGCAATGGAGCTGGTTTACTAAAACTGGCCCATGTGGTGATAGAAGTACCATGTTTTATAATCCTTTCCGCAAAAAATGGGTATTCAGCATACGTACCCTCGGTGTATTGGGTAACTCCCCACATGGTAGAGCCAGATATTATAGGGAACATTCCGACTTCCTGACCGGTGCTGTCTGGACAAAAGCCGATGTTGTATTTTGGTGCAATGCGGATAACAAGGACACCCCGGATCCGGAATTCAATCTGCCACCGGAACTTTATAATCTGAACGCTGTTGGCTATGAAAGTGTCATGCTGGGATTGCATCAGATTCTATTGGATGAGAATGAAATTGCCAAAGCTGCCAACAGGCCTAAAATCACAGAGTTGAAAGTTTCTTTCAGCCGTGACGGTTTCCATTGGGACAGGCCTTACAGAGAGGCATTTATTCCGGCTACCCGCACAGCCGGCAGTTGGGATCGTGGTTATGTGCAATCCGTTGGGGGAATCTGTACAGTTGTAGGCGACCAACTAAGATTCTACTATATCGGATTCAAAGGTGGAGATTCCTCAAGCTATATGCATTCGAACGGTGCTACCGGTATGGCAACACTTCGCAGAGATGGATTTGCTTCCATGTCGACAACTGGAGAAGGTAGCCTGACAACCCGCCCTGTCAAATTCAGCGGAAAATATATGTTTGTCAATGTCAACTGTCCGGCAGGTGAACTCAAGGTAGAAATCCTAGATAAAAACAACAAAGTTATTGATGGCTTCTCGGCCGATAAATGTAAAGCTGTTACTATTGATTCTACCATTCAACAAGTGGAATGGAATGGCATCAGTGACTTATCCTCTTTGGCAGGAGAAGAAGTCAGATTCAGATTCAAGCTCAAAAATGGTGATTTATACGCATTTTGGGTAAGTCCAAGTACTAATGGCGAAAGTAATGGATACGTTGCCGGTGGTGGCCCCGGATATACAAGCAATAAAGATACGGAAGGGAAAAAAGCTTATGAAAAAGCAAGTGGTTTCCAAAAGTTCTAATTTATTTATCATGAAACACTTACGATTTATATCCATTATTATGTTCTCCTGCGTATGGACAATCACATTCGGGAAAGCTCCTATTGCCAAATTAATAGAAGTACGAATCATTCCCGAACATAAGGATTATCTGTACAAAGCAGGAGAAAAGGTACAGTTCAATGTAGCCGTATTGAAGTGTGGCGTGCCATTGGATATAGAAGTACGATATGAAATATCCGAAGACATGATGGAAGCACACAAAACCGGAACTACGCAAATTAAAAACGGTATAGCAAGAATCAATGCTGGTTCGATGAAACCTACGTTATCAGGTTTTCGTCAATTATCAGGGATATGGATACAAAGGAATATCTACGGTGGGATTCAGCCCTGAAAAGCTTCAGCCTGTCACTTCTCTTCCAAAAGATTTCCTTACATTCTGGAATACCAATAAGGCAGAAGCAGAGAAATATCCGTTAAAGCCTATTATGACACTGTTACCGGAGAGATGTACGGATATGGTGAATGTCTATCACATTTCTTTTCAAAACAACGGTAACAATTCACAGATATATGGTATCCTTTGCATACCTAAAGTTCCGGCTAAGTATCCGGCTATATTGAAACTTCCCGGCGCAGGAGTCAGTGCATATAAAGGAGAAATTGAAAGAACTTCCAAAGGATTTATCATTTTAGAAATAGGGATTCATGGCATTCCTGTCAATATGCCGGGAACAGTCTATCAGGACTTATGTAAAGGGGCTATGAAAGATTATTATTTTATGAATTTAAGTGATAAAGATGATTACTATTACAAACGTGTTTATATGGGTTGCGTGAAAGCTATTGATTTCATTTATTCATTACCTGAGTTTAATGGAAACTTGGCAACTTTTGGCAGTAGCCAAGGCGGAACGCTTTCCATTATTACAGCTGGGCTGGACAAACGTGTTAAGGCTTTAGCAGCATTCTATCCAGGATTATGTGATATGGCGGGCTATATACATGGACGGGCAGGCGGATGCCACCAAATGTTTAAAGATAAAGAAAGACGTACTCCTGAAAATATAGAAACAGCCCAATATTATATGTAGTAAACTTTGCACGCCAAATTAAAGTTCCAGGATTCTATTCTTTCGGATATGATGATATGACTTGTCCGCCTACTACCATTTATTCGGCTTATAATGTGATTAATGCTCCTAAAAAATTATTTATTGCAGAAAACACAGGACATTACACTTATCTGGAACAAATGAACAGTGCATGGAATTGGATAATGGATTACTTAAAATCACAAGTTCAAAATGCAAAATAATGAATAAGTACTAAACAGTTTCTCTAATTAAAAATATAAATGAGGGTACCCGGTGCGGGTACCCTCATTTATATT
>ERZ778515.1273-NODE-1273-length-18693-cov-6.981865_pt1 | contig 18693 bp, 19 predicted proteins | sample MGYA00510343_ERZ778515 | MGnify/ENA primary metagenome ERZ778515 (study PRJEB29527, sample SAMN07138965) | mouse gut metagenome | material: feces | host: mouse | place: China:Nanjing | collected 2016-01-25 ...
CGCTCAGAAGGGAACAGGCGGGTCCGCTCAGTCGTCGAGCGACGCTCCCGTGCGTTCCGGCAGGAACAGGGCCGCAACACAGGCGAACACGAACGACGCCGCGAACACGATGAACGCGATCGACTTGTTGCCGCCCGACAGTGTGAGGAACCACGGCACGAGCAGCGGTGCCACAATCGCCGCGACACGCCCGCATGCGGCTGCGGCGCCGGCGGCCGCGCCACGCAGACGCGTTGGGTAGATCTCCGGCGTGACCGCGTACAGCACGCCCCATGCGCCCAGGTTCGACGCGGACAGCAGCATGCCGAAGCACAGCACGGCGGTGACGGTGGAGGACTGCGAGAACAGGAACGCCGCCACGGCGGACACCGCGAGGAACACGCTCAGCGTGGTGCGCCTGCCCCAACGCTCCACGAGCCATGCCGCCAGGAAGTAACCGGGCAGCTGTGCGAGCGAGATGGCCAGCGTGTAGCCGAAGGACTTGGTGAGCGAGCCGAACTGGTCGGCGAGCAGGCTCGGCATCCATGTGAACGCGCCATAATACGAGAAGTTCACAAAGAACCATGTGGCCCAGATCGCCAACGTGATCGGCAGGTATTTGCGGCCGAACAGTTCGCGCGTGCGGATCTTGGGGAGTTTGACCGCCTTGGCGCTCGCCACCGGACGCACGCCACTGGCCGCCTCGAAATAGCGCACCGACCGTTCGGCGCCCTCGTCGTCGCCGCGCGATTCGAGGAACCGCACCGATTCTGGCAATTCACGGCGCACGATGATCGCATAGAGCAAAGGCAGTGCGCCGATCAGCAGCGCCCAACGCCAACCCCAGTCGCCGGTCGTGGGGATCACGAAATAGCCGATCATGGCGGCCAGTATCCAGCCGATGGCCCAGAAGGATTCGAGCAGCACCGTCATGCGGCCGCGCTGTTTGGTCGGCGAGAACTCCGAGACGAGCGTGGAGGCCACCGGCAGTTCGGCGCCAAGTCCCAAGCCGATTACGAAGCGCGCGGCGAGCAGCATGCCGAGGGTCCACGAGAACGCCATCGCGCCATTGGCGACGCCGAAGACGATCATCGTGGCGGTGAAGACGGTCTTGCGGCCCCAACGGTCGGCGAACCAGCCGCCGAGCGCGGCTCCGATTGCCATGCCGATGAAACCGATCGAGAGCACCCACGACTTCTGCATGGCGTTGAGGTTGAAATGCGGGTCGGCGGCGATCGCCGTCACCACGAACGAGACGAGGCCCACGTCCATCGCGTCGAACGCCCAGCCCACGCCGGAGGCGACAAGCAGGCGGCGGTGCGCCTTGTTGAACGGCAGGCGGTCCAGGCGCTCATTGCGCGTGAGCGGGGCGCCTTCGCGGTCAACGGGTTCCGGTTCTATACGTGGGGCCGGTGCGCCGGCAATGGCTCCGGCGGTGATTTCGGCAGCCGTCATCATAACCTCCAAGGGGAAACGGCGGGTGAATGTCAATCGTGAAGCAGAGCGGTGGTCAGCGATCCGAGCGGATTATCATCCGCAGAGGCGCGTTCTGGCGCCGTGTTCATATGCTCGAGCTGCTCGCCTTCGCAGCCTGCGGGGAGCCATGGGGCGCCCGCATCGTCCAGTGCGCCCGGGCGGAACCGGTAGAGCGCGGCCGGGCGTTGCCGCCCTTCTCGCAGCACTCCCCCGGTCTCTTCGAGCAAGCCGGACGCGAGCATGCGGCGCCGGTAGTTAGCAACGTCGACGCGCTCGCCGCGGATCGCCTCGGTCAGCGCATGCAATTGGCGCAGCGTGAACGGTTCGCCGACGAGCTGGCGCACCACGCGCGGGCTGTCCATGCGGTGGCGCAGGCGCCACAGCGCATAGTCCACGATCGCGCGGTGGTCGAACGCGAGCGGCGGCAGGTCGTCGTCGGCGAACCACTGCACGTTGTGCCGCGGTTCGAGCTGCGCCACATCCGCCTGGCCCACGAGCGCCCAGTAACACACCGAGACCATCGGCACTCCCCCGTGCGAGCGCGCGGGGTCACCGAAGGTATAGAGCTGTTCCAGATAACGCGGGCGCAGGTCGGTCGTCGAGGCGAGCGTCTCGTACGCCGACTGTTCGAGCGACCGGTCGGCACGCAACGGGCCTCCCGGGAGCGCCCACTGGCCGAGGAACGGCTCGCGCACGCGGCGCACGAGCGGCATCCAGAGGCGCCGCCGCCCGTGCTCGCGCGCGGGTTCCAACGCCAGGATGACCGAGGTCACGCCCACCTGCGGCGGCTCATGCCGCCGTTCGCTGACGTTGCCCCGGTTCATGATGGCTCCTCCAGATATGCTGAACTCTTGCTTCCACGGCGAGCCTATCAGTAATAGTCAACGTGACTATAAGTCAGGGCCGCATTGTGGACATACCATGCGATGCGGTTGTGTGGGTGCGCGGCGCCTCAGGCGACGATGCCCTTGACGATGAGCTCGCGCGCGACCTCGCGGTATTCGCGCGCGGTCTTGTGGTTGTGCGCATAGTACGTGATCGGCGCGGCCGCAACGTTGGCGTCGGGCAGCTTGATCGAACGCGAGATCACCGAGTGGAACACCTTGTCTCCGAACGCCTCGTAGATGCGTTGCATCACTTCGTCGCAGTGCAGCGTGTGCGTGTACATCGTCACAAGCACGCCGTACACCTCGAGGCTGGGGTTGATGCGCGTCTGCACCTTCTCGATGGACTGCATGAGCAATGCCACGCCGCGCAGGGCGAAGAACTCGGCGGCCACGGGGATGATCACCCCGTCTGCCGCGGCGAGTGCGTTCACCGTGAGCAGGCCGAGGGACGGCTGGCAGTCGATGAAGATCGCGTCGTACTCATTGACGATCGGCCGCAGCACGCTCGCAAGGATCTGCTCGCGCCCCACTTCTGTGACGAGCTGCACTTCCGCCGCGGACAGGTCGATGTTCGCCGGGATGATGTCGAGCCCGTCGAATTTGGTGTGCTGGATGATCTCGTGCACGTCGATGCGCGGGTTGAACAGCGCGGTGTAGATCGTGTTCTCGAGCGCGTTCGCGTTGATGCCGAGCCCCACGGTCGCGGCGCCCTGCGGGTCGAAGTCCACGATGAGCACGCGGCGGCCGTACTGGGCCAGCGCGCCCGCGATGTTGATCGAGCTCGTCGTCTTGCCTACGCCGCCCTTCTGGTTGCACATGGCGATGACCCGCGCCGGCCCATGCTGCCGCAAAGGCTCAGGCACCGGAAAGGTCTCGTATTCTCGTCCAAGCAAATCCGTAGGCATACAGCTCTCTTTGATCAGTCCGTGCACATCCTTGAGGCGTCCCCACCCGCGCCGCACGCCGGATGCGCACCGCGGGATGGCCGAGGGGGCGCCGTATTCCTCATTGGTTCTCAAGTGTACCGCTTCACCGGCACAGCGCGTCGCCTATTTGGCGCGTGGGTGAGCGGTGATGTAGGTCTCGATGAGCTTGTCGGGGCTGATATGCGTGTAGATCTGCGTTGTCTTGACCGAGGCATGTCCCAACAGCTCCTGCACCGTGCGCACATCGGCGCCCCCTTGGATCAGGTGCGTGGCGAATGAATGGCGCAGGGTGTGCGGGTGGAGCGGGCGGTCGATGTGCGCGCGTTCGCCGGCGCGCCGGATCACCTCCCACACCGATTGGCGAGACAGGCGTCTGCCGCGCAGATTGAGGAACATGGCGCGCATCTCCTGCTCGCCCTTCGCCCTGGCCGCAAGGGCCGGACGGCCGTGGCGCAGATACTCCTCAAGTGCGCGCCGCGCGTAGTCCCCGAACGGCACAAGCCGCTGTTTGCCGCCCTTGCCCATGAGCCGCACCACGCATTCGTCGAAATCGACGTCGTCGAGATTCACCCCCACAGCCTCGCTCACACGGCAACCCGTGGCGTACATGAACTCCAACAATGCGCTGTCGCGCAATCCCACGGCGTCCTGTGGGTCGGCGGTCTGCGCGGCCTGCAGCAGCGCGGTCACCTCGTCCACATCGAGCACATCGGGCAGCTTGGAGCCGGTCTTCGGGGCGCGCACCTGTTGTGAGACATCGTCTGGCACCATGCGCTCGCCGAGCAGGAAGCGGTGGAACATGTGCACGCTCGCGAGATGCCGGGCGCGGCTTGTGCCGCTTTGGCCGGCGAGGGCCAGCGCCTGCATGAACGCCTCCACATGGAGTGTGGTGATCTGCCGTGCGTCGTCGATGCCATGGTCGCCGAGCCACTCGATATAGCGGTCGAGGTCACGCCGGTAGGCTTCGACCGTCGCATGGGCGAGCCCCCGTTCCACGTCGACGTAGGTGAGGAACCGCGATTCCATCATCTGCAGTGCGTGTGCCATCCGCGCTCCTTTTGCTGTGCTCGATGTGCGGCTGTCAATGCAAAGAGCCGAACCCACGCGTGGCTGGGTTCGGCTCTTTGCGATCAGTGCGATGCAGTCGGCTCAGGCGGCAACCGGAGCGTTGACGTCCTCAGGCAGCGCGGCCTTGGCCTGCTCGACGATGGCCTTGAACGTGTCGGGATCAGACACGGCCAGCTCGGCGAGGGCGCGGCGGTCCAGCTCGATGCCGGCGAGGCGCAGGCCCTGGATGAAGCGGTTGTAGGTGATGCCTTCGTTGCGGACGGCGATGTTGATGCGCTGGATCCACAGCTTGCGGAAGTCACCCTTGCGGGCCTTGCGGTCGCGGTAGTTGTAGTTAAACGAGTGGAGCAGCTGTTCCTTCGCCTTGCGGTACAGGCGGGAGCGCTGGCCACGGTAGCCCGAAGCCCTTTCGAGTACGGTACGACGCTTCTTGTGTGCGTTCACTGCGCGCTTGACACGTGCCATTTGATTTCCTCAGCTTTCTAACGTATTCCCAATGTCTGCGGTGCGGTTCAGCGACCCAGCAGGCCCTTCATCTTCTTTGCCTGTGGCGTCGACAGGACGTCGTCACGCTTGAGCGCGCGACGCTTGCGAGCAGACTTGTGCTCGAGGTTGTGGCGCATGGCGCTGCCGGCATGCATCACCTTGCCGGAACCGGTGATGCGCACACGCTTGGCTGCTGCGGTCTTTGTCTTCATCTTCGGCATTGCTGCCCTCCTTGTTATTTCTTCGTTTCGGAAGTCTCGGTGGCTTCGGAGACCACGGCCTTCGCCGCTTCGGCCTCCTGCGCCTTAGCCTCTTGCTTGGCGGCGAGGCGTGCGGCCTGGCGCGCCTGGCGTTCGGCGCGGGATTCCGCACCGCGGCGGCGCTGCTCGGACTGCGTGTGGACCTTCTTGCCCTTCGGCGCCAACGTCATGATGATGTTGCGCCCCTCTTGCTTCGGCGCGGATTCGATCGAACCCGACTCAGCGACCTCGTCGGCGAGCCGCTGCAGGAGTTCCACGCCGCCGATCGGGCGGGACTGTTCGCGTCCGCGTAGCATGATCGTGACCTTGACCTTGTCGCCGCCGTTGAGGAAGCGCTCCACATGGCCCTTCTTGACTTCGAAGTCATGGTCGTCGATCTTCAGACGGAAGCGGATCTCCTTGATCTCGGCCGTGCTTTGGTTACGGCGCGCCTCACGCTGCTTGACCTTTTCGTTGTACTTGAACTTACCGTAATCGATGAGCTTGGCGACCGGAGGTTTTGCGTTCGGTGCCACCTCGACGAGATCGAGGTTCGCTTCCTTCGCCAGGTTCAAGGCCACCGAGGTGGCGATGACGCCGACCTGTTCGCCGTTCGGTCCAATAAGACGCACCTGTGAGACGCGAATCTCGTCGTTAATGCGTGGTTCGTCGCTAATGATGACTCCAATCCTCATATGGTTGTATGTGCGGGCCCCATGGCGCACACTGTGATTGGATTCAACCAGCGGCCATTCGCGTGCACGGCACGCGACGGCATGACGCCCACGTGCATGCCGGCCTGATGCCGTATGCGGTTGCGTGCCTCATGCACGCCGGAGGCGTTGCCTTGAACCCGAAACCACAATGGGCTTCCAGGTGGGTTTCCCACTTTCTTGATTGCTCAAGCCTTGTTGAGTATAGCACAGCCCCCGACAACAGCCGGCCGCGTGTCACCACACACCGCGCACCGTCACCCCATATTGGAGATAGATATAGATATACGGTACGGTGGCTTACACAGTACACAACATGCACTGCGCAAGCCAACACACAACCCAAGGAGCGGCCATGGCACCGGTACGGACGGCGCGCACACCCCTGCCCCCCTGCGTGGTATTCGCGGCCGGCGAGTACTACCACGCGCCGATCGACGTGCCGCCCGGCGCGTTCGTCGTCGCCGCGGACGGCGGCTACGACCACGCGCGCGAGCTCGGCGTGCGGGTGGACGCCGTGGTCGGCGACTTCGACTCAGTGCACAGCGCGCGCGGCGCGATCGGCGCCGAGACCGTGGCACTGCCGCCGCAGAAGGACGACCCCGACCTGCTGAGCGCGCTGAAGATCGGGTGGGCGCACGGCGGCCGCGCGTTCCACATCTACGGCGGGTTGGGCGGGCGCGTCGACCACACGATCTCCAACATCCAGCAGCTCGCGTTCATCGCCGCGCACGGCGGCATCGCGTTCCTGCACGGCGCCGGGCAGATCGTGACCGCCGTATGCGACGCGGCGCTCGTGTTCCCCGCGCATCCCGTGCACGGCACGCAGTACATCTCCGTGTTCGCGCACAGCGACGAGGCGCGCGGCGTCGACGAGCGCGGGCTCGCGTACGAACTGCATGACGCGACGATGACGAACCTGCAGGTCAACGGCCTGAGCAACGAATTCGTGGACGGGCTTAGCTCCGAGGTGCGTGTGCGCAGGGGACTGCTGACCGTCGTGTTCGACGCCGCCGCACCGTTGCCCACGCTCGTAGGTGCGCCTGCGGCGGCCGAGACGCTTGGCGCGCCTTCCACCCATGTGAGCGCGGCGCTCGCGGATCGCGGATAGTTGCGCTCACAGCGCATGATTGCCGACGGCGTGGGCTGAGGACCGTTCAATGCAACCGTTCGCAACCAATTCCAACGGTTTTCGACGCGCAGGGCGGCCGCCTTGGTCAAGCAACGCCACTAGAATGGGGCACGTTGGTTAACCACGCCGGCGGGCGTTCATTGGCCGCCGGCTGTTCCCCAAGGGAGTAATTACATGACAGTGAAGATTGGTATCAACGGCTTCGGTCGTATCGGTCGTCTCGCATTCCGTCGTATTTTCGAGCTGCAGGAAAAGGGCGGCGAAGCTGCTGACATCGAGGTCACCGCGATCAACGACCTGACCTCCCCGCAGGCGCTTGCATACCTGCTCAAGTACGACAGCACGCACGGCGTCTTCAAGCACGTCGACGGCACCCCGGTCGATGTCAAGGCCACCGATTCCGCCATCGTCGTCGACGACAAGGAATACCCGGTCTACGCCGAGCGCGACGCCCGCGACCTCAAGTGGGTTGCGAACGACGGCGTTGAGTTCGTGCTCGAGTGCACCGGCTTCTACACCTCCGCCGAGAAGTCCCAGGCCCACCTGGACGCCGGCGCCAAGAAGGTCCTCATCTCCGCCCCGGCCAAGGATGAGACCACCCCGACCGTGGTGTTCGGTGTGAACCACGACATCCTGAAGAAGGACGACAACATCGTCTCCGCAGGTTCCTGCACCACCAACTCGATGGCCGCCATGGTCAAGCTGCTCAACGACAAGTGGGGCATCAAGGCCGGCTTCATGACCACGATTCACGCCTACACCGGCACCCAGATGATCCTGGACGGCCCGCGTGGCAACAAGAGTGGCCGTGCACTGCGCGCCGCCGCCGTCAACACGATTCCGCATTCGACCGGCGCCGCCAAAGCCATCGGCAAGGTCGTGCCGGAAGTCAACGGCAAGCTGCAGGGCCACGCCCAGCGCGTGCAGGTTCCGGACGGATCGATCACCGAGCTCTTCACCGTGCTCGACAAGGAAGCGACCGTCGACGAGATCAACGCCGCGTTCAAGGACGCCTTCGAGGATTGCGCCTACTACGGCTACAACGATGACGAGATCGTCTCCGGCGACATCGTCGGCGACACCCACGGTGGCGTCTTCGATCCGACGCAGACCGACGTCAACGAAGTGGACGGCGTGACCATGGTCCGCACCGTTGCCTTCTACGACAACGAGTACGGCTTCACCTCGAACATGGTGCGCACGCTCGAGTACTTCGCCGAGATCTCCGAGTGATTGACCGCGCCTAGCGCGCGCCATCACTGACCCTTCAGGGCTTTCGCTCACGCGGAAGCCCTGTTTTGTTGCCATACGGCAGCCCTACACTGGTGCACATGGGCAAAAAGAAACAGAAGGCGGCCGCCACACCGGCGATCAAACAGCTTGAAGACGCGGGTGTCGCGTTCACGGTGCACGAATACGAACACAGCAACGACGACACGGAAGGGTACGGCCTCGAAGCCGCGCGCAAACTCGGCTATGACGAACGGCAGGTGTTCAAGACCCTGATGGCCGACACCGGCGACGAGCGCGTCATCGGCGTCGTGCCAGTCAACGGGCATATGAGCCTCAAGGAGCTTGCGCACGCCGTGGGTGCGAAGAAGGCGGAGATGGCGGACCCGAAGGTCGCGATGCGTGAAAGCGGCTATGTCGTCGGCGGCATCTCCCCGCTCGGCCAGCGCACCAAGCATACGACCGTGCTCGATGAGTCGGCGATGGAGTTCAGCGAGATCCTCGTGTCGGGCGGCAAACGCGGCCTGAGCCTCGGCGTCAATCCGCGCGATCTGGTGCAGGTGCTCGACGCAGTCGTCGCGCCGATCGGCACGACGAAGAAATCATACTGAGCGCAGCGCCTTCGGCAGCACGAAGTGCATGTTCTCCTGAATCGTCTCAACTGTGCTGACGTCGTGGAATCCGAGCCCCTGCAGCCGCTCGACCACGCCGGCGACAAGTTCGTCGGGCACCGAGGCGCCTGAGGAGACGCCGACTGCGCTCACGCCGGCGAACCATGCGGGGTCCATTTCGGCGGCGTCGTCGACGCGGTGCGCCTCGCCGCACGCGCCGAGCGCCTCGTTCGCGACCTCCATGAGCCGCACCGAGTTCGACGAGTTCGCCGAGCCGACGATGACCATGCAATCCGCCTGCTGCGCCACGAGTTTGACGGCTTCCTGCCGGTTCGACGTGGCATAGCAGATGTCCGAGCTCGGCGGCAGTTCGATCCACGGGAACCGCCGCTGCAGGGCGGCGATCACATCCGCCGTCTCATCCACGCTGAGCGTCGTCTGCGACAGCAGCACGAGCTTGGTGCGTTCGGGGAAGTCGAGCCGCTCGACGTCGGCGGCATGTTCGATCAGGTGCACATGCTCAGGCGATTCCCCCACCACGCCGACGGCCTCGTCGTGGCCGTTGTGCCCGATGTAGACGATCTCGTACCCTTCGCGCACAAACCGCAATACTTCGCGGTGCACTTTGCCCACCAGCGGGCACGTCGCGTCCACAATGCTCAAGCCCCGCGCGTCGGCCTCACGCTGCACCGCGGGGGACACGCCGTGCGCGGAGAACACGACCGGAATGCCGGCTTCGGCGGCGGCATCCGGAATCTCATTGAGTTCCTCGACGAACACGGCGCCACGGCCGGCGAGCTGTTCGACGACATGCTTGTTGTGCACGATCTGCCGGCGCACATACACCGGCGGCAGGCCATCCGCACGGGGCCCGGCAGTGCGCAGAATCGTGTCGACCGTTTGGATGGCGCGGTCCACGCCGGCGCAGAATCCGCGTGGATTCGCCAACACAATGCGTTTCGTCATGATGTCCTTTCGCAGTTCGCCCCCAATAGTAGACCACGGCGCTCACCATGCGCCAGCGGCGCCCTGTGATGTTGCGCACAGACCCGTCCACCTACGCACATCGCATGTGAACGGTCACATGAGCGGCTAAGATAGGGAGATGTGCGCTGTGCGCATTGTTGTGGCGCGCAGCACCGGCACACACACCTTACCGACAATGGAGTATGCATCTATGGCTGTCACCCAGCTTCCCCCCCGCACGGGCCAACAATATACCATCGCTTTCGGTGATTACACCGCCGTCATCACCCAGCAGGGCGCAGGATTGCGCCGCCTGACGTGGCAAGGCAACGACGTAGTGGTGCCCTTCGGCGCCGACGACGTGCCCACCTGCATGCGCGGCCAGCTGCTCGTGCCGTTCCCCAACCGCATCGAAGGCGGCGAATACACCTTCGAAGGGCAGACCTACGAGCTGCCGATCGACGAGCACGAACGCAACAACGCGATCCACGGCTACGGCTACCGCCACTTCTGGACCCTCGAGCGGCTCACCACGTCGGCCGTGACGCTCTGCTGGCGCACGCCGAACCTCGCGGGCTACCCGTTCGACGTGCTTGTGCACGTGGCCTACGAACTCGATGAGGACGGCCTGCATGTGCAGGTGCACGCGCAGAACCATGGCGGCGAGGACGCGCCGTGGGCGTTGGCCATCCACCCATGGATCGCCAACGGCGGCGACGCGTATGGAGACGCGATTGACGAGCTCAACGCGCAGTGCACGCTCGAACTGCCCGCACGCACGCATGTGACGATCAACCAGAACCTGATCCCCACCGGCACCGAGCCGGTGGACGGCACCGCATACGACTACCGCGAGCCCAAGGCCCTCAGCGCGCAGCCGATCGACGATGCATGGACCGACCTCGAGCATGACGCCGGCGGCACGGTCACCGCCGTGTTCACGCGCATCGACGGCATCCGTGTGCGCATCACCGGCGACGAATCGATCACGTCGTACCAAGTGTGCGACGCGAGCGGCTTCCCCGAGCCGATCCACCCGTGCGGCGTGGCGATCGAACCGCAGACGGCGTATGCGAACGCCTTCAACACGGGCATCGATCTGATCACGATCGCGCCGGGCGAATCGTCCACGACCAACATGCTCATCGGGGTCGTGCGCTGAACGCGCGTGGCCGCACGTCTGGGCGCTATGCGATAATCCTGTAGGCATATTGGCTAGAACCGTTCTACAAAAGGAGTCCATTATGGGTATGCGCGGACGTAAGCGTAAGGCTCGTCGTAAAAAGGCTGCGAATCACGGCAAGCGTCCAAACGCCTGATCCGTGGCGGCAACGCCTTGCCGCGAGCAATGCGAAGGCCCCGCAATCATCATTGGATGATTGCGGGGCCTTCGCATTGCTCGCGCGCTTCGGCGCGGTGTGATCACGCGTCGTCGTGGCGGCGGATCACCGTGTGGTGGATGATCGCCGAACCACAGCATTCGTCAAGCGTCACACGCAGCCGTTCATACAGGCATTCAGGGGCCTGCTGCGGGCGCAGGTACGCGCGCATCGCCTCGATCATGAGCCGTTCACGCTCATCGCAACATGTGCGCGGGTCGAAACACTCCTGATCCTGTGCGTCTTCCGCCTCATGGTTTGCAGTGGTCATCTCTTCGCTTTCGGTATCCATGTCGCCGTCCGGGAACCCATGCTGTTGCGTGCTCATTGCGCCGCCTTTCCCGAAGCACCGACCAATTCACGGTCACTATGAGCTTCAACGGATTTGCCGGTGGTTTTATTTCCACGCGCCGTTTTGCCATACCCGCGGGCCGCAGCGTACTCCGCGAGCTCCTGCTTGAGCTGGTTGCGCGCGCGGTTGAGGCGGCTCATCACCGTGCCGATCTTGATGCCCTGCTCATCGGCCACCTGTTGGTACGATTTGCCGTCGATCGCAGCGTCAATGAACACCTGCCGGCGTTCCTCGGGCAGCTTGTTGAGCGCGGCCATGATCTCTTCGGGGGCGAAGGCCTCGAGATACTCCTGCTCGGCGGAGCGCAGACCTTGCGACGCATGCTCGGACGCCGCATAGATGTCCCAATCGTCGTACTCCCCCGTCGAATCGTTGGCGCGTTTTGGCCGGCGTTTGGCCTTGGCGTATTGGTTGAAGAACGCGTTGCGTTCGATCGTGGTCATCCACGCCTCGAAATTCGACCCCGGCTTGAACGTGTCAAACGCCTTGAACCCACGCTCGAACGTGTCTTGCACCAAGTCCTGCGCGTCTTCGGGGTTGTTGGTGAATTTCATCGCCTGCCGGTACAGCGCATTCACCGCGGGCATCGCCAGCTTCTCGAAGCGGGCCCGCTTCTCTTCCATGGTTTCGGCTTTGCTGTCTTGTTCGCTCACGCTGCCCATTCTACGGCACCGCCCCGCGATCCGCCCGCGGCATCGCGGCGAGCGTGGAGCGCCGCCGGGCACTTCATTGCCACGCGTTAGAATGCATACGCTACGGAAATCCAAGGAGATCATGGCATGACGTTGACATTGCAATCGGCCGCAACACTGCTGAACGAGCATCATCTGCTCAGGGAGATCATCACCCCGGACCAATGGACGATGAACCCGGCCACCGTGGAGGGCTCCGGCAAGGAGTTCACCGCGATCACCTACAGCACCCAGCACATCGTCAACGGTGCGATCATGTGCTGTAAAGGCCGGTTCAAACCCGAATACCTCAAGCACGCCGACGAGCTGGGCATGGCCGCCTACGTGGCCGAGCACGATTACAGCGACTACACGCAGGCCCCCGGACTCATCGTCAACAACGCGAGCCAGGCGCTGAGCCTGCTCGCCCAGGCCTTCTACGACTATCCGCAGGACGAGCTCACGCTCATCGGCATCACCGGCACGAAAGGCAAGACCACCACCGCCTACCTGACGCACGCCATCCTCAACGCCGTCTCGGGCGGTAAGGCGGCGCTGTTCTCTTCGGTCGACAACTGCCTCGACGGCGAGCACTACCATGAGTCCGACCTGACCACCCCGGAATCGCTCGACGCGATCCGCATGATGCGCGAAGCGGTCTCGTACGGCATGCAGTACCTGGTGATGGAGGTCTCGTCGCAGGCGTACAAAGTCAACCGCGTCTACGGCCTCAACTTCGACGCCGCAGCGTTCCTCAACATCTCCCCCGACCACATCAGCCCCATCGAACACCCCACATTCGAGGATTACTTGTACTGTAAACGCCGCATCGTCGCCAACACCGACGCGCTCGTGCTCGGCGTGCCCGGCGACTTCGCGCCGCTCATCGAACAGGATGCCGCACTCGCGCAGATCCCCGTCACCACATTCTCACTGACCGACCCAGCCGCCAACGTCACTGCCACGCCGGCGAACGCGCAGCACACCGCGTTCGCCATGCGCGCAGGCGGCCAGCCGCTCGGCGACCTTTCGCTCGCGATCAACGGCGACTTCAACTACGCGAACGCCGCCGCCGCGATCGCGCTCGCACACGCCGTGGGCGTCGATGTCTCCGACCCGCGCATGCTCGACTCCATGCGCGATGTGCGCATCTCAGGACGTATGGAGGAGACGCACGACTCGCAGTCGAACACCCTCGCGATCGTCGATTACGCGCACAACTACGCGTCGGTGAACGCGTTGCTCGACTACGTGGAGCAGCGGTACGGAAACGAACACCCGCACATCACACTCGTCACCGGATCGGCCGGCAACAAGGCGATTGACCGGCGCAAGGAGATCATCGAAGCCGCGCAACACCGCGTGCAGACGATCATCCTCACGCAGGATGATTCCGACACCGAGCCGTTCGAAGACATTTGCGCGCAGATGTACGACTACGTGACCGACCCGCATGTGGAGCGCATCATCGAACTCGACCGCCCCACCGCCGTGCAGATGGCGGTCGATGCGGCGCGCGCACGCGACGGCTTCGACGTGCTGCTGCTCATCGGCAAAGGCGACGAACAATGGATCAAGGTGCTCAACAAACACGTGCCATACGAAGGCGATGAACAGATCATCCGCCGACTCTTCGCGTGACAACCGGAAGGAACATGATGATTACGATCGAACGCGTGACGCCGCAGACGCTCGAAAAGGAAGCGGCGGCCAACGGCATCGACCTGCCGATTGAGCAGACCGCAGTATGGGCCGATTTCCAGTCCGGCGTGGCCGGGCGCGCACCGTGGGGCAGCCTGCTCATCCGTGACAACGACACACTTGTGGCGGTCATCTCACTGATCGACATGGAGACGCACGGCTACCACTACCTGCGCTCCGTGCACGGTCCAGCGTGGAAGACCAAGCCGAGCGAGGCGCAGGAGCAGGCGATGATCCAAGCGCTCACCGACTTTGTGAAACTGCACGACAAGCATGTGGCATTCCTGCGCATCGACACGTGGACAGACAAGGGCACCTACCCCGTGCTGTCCACAGTGCCGTACAACGAGACCGTGGTGCTTGACATCACCGGCGGAGACGAGGCGCTGCTCGCACGCATGAAGAAGCGCGGCAGGCGCGATGTGCGCAAGGCGTTGCGCGAAAGCCCGGCCGAGGTCGCGGATGAGACCGCACAGGCCACGCAGGACTTCGCCGATTACTACGCGGTGATGGTGGAGACCGCCAAGCGCGACGGCTTCACCGCCGCTCCCATGAGCGATTACACCGATATGATCAAGGCGCTTGGGCCGGATCATTGCCGCGTGTTCGCCGCGCGCATCGACGGCAAGGTCGTGGCATGGACCATCATGACGACCCACGGCAAGACCGCCGTGTACTACTACGCGTCCATGCTCACCTCGGTGCGCCGCCAGCATGTGCCGGACAAACTGCTCTACTTCGCGGCCTGCACCTTGGGCCAGGAGGGGTACGAGAAGCTTGACCTCATGGGCATCGGCAACGATTTCGCGCCTTCCCTCAAATCGCTCAACGACTTCAAGACAAAGTTCGCCCCCGACACCGTGATGATCGCCGCCGGGCGTGATATCCCCATCAAGAAGGGGTTCTATACCATGCTGCGCATGGTGCAGAACGTGCGCCACGCGCTCAAGCCGAAGAAGAAGGCAAAGGCGAAAGCCCAGCCGACTCCCGCAAAGGAGCAGCCGGCGTCCACCGCCAAGTAGCCCAATGCCGCCACGGGAAGTGGCGGCATTGTTTTTGGCCATTTTCCAAGCGCGACACACCCCTCCGCACACATTGCCCCGTGTGGATTGCGCAACACCGATCGCGTTCCTTATTGTCAACTGCATGAAAAAGGACACACGTACTGAACATCTTCTCGATGAAGCCGAGCAGCATGGTCTGTGTGCGATAGCAGCGGACGACACTCAACGGCGCAGGCTTGGCCGCCGCGTTGAACACGGGGAGCTTGTCAACCCACATCCCGGTTTGTATATCCGGGCGGATGTATGGAACGGGCTCAATCCCACCAAACGCAAACGTGCCATCCTCCTCTGTGGCAGCCTCATGTGTCTAGCCACTAGACACCAACTACCAGCACTACGCCCATACAAGGCTGTCCGCGGCTAGCCACTAGCCACGGAAGGACGCTATCGACTACTCCGCGGTGTCGTCATCGGCGCCGAGGATGCTGTTGACGTCGAAGACGTCGAAATCGGTGTCCGCATCCGATTCGTATTCGCGCTCGGCCTCGTCCTCCACACTGGCGGCATCGCGCGCGTCGGGCGTCACCACCGGCTGATGCACACGCTCGGCCTTACTCAACTTCAGATCGGGGTGGATCGATTCCTTGAGCAGCATGCGCGCGTCACCGGCGGTCACGAAGCTGCCGCAGATCAGCACACCGTGCCCGTAGCCGACGCCGAGCTCGTCTTCGGCATCCACGCGGTTCACCGCCTCCTGGATCGCCTCGGGCAGGTCCGGAATGCACGTCACACGCTCCGGGCCGAACACCTCGCGCGCGATGTCCGCCAGCTGTTCCGCAGGCATCACGCGGTCCTTCCATGAATTCTCGGTGACGATGATCTCGCTGACGATCGGCTCGAGCACGCCCAGATACTCCTCGACCTGCTTGTCCTCCATCATCGCGACGACGGCGACGAGCTGCGTGAAGTCGTAGTTCTCCTCGATCGCCGCGCGCAACGCCTCGGCCGCGTTGACGTTGTGGCCGCCGTCGATGATGATCGTCGGCGAGTTCCTCACCTGTTCGATGCGCCCAGGAATCTTGACCGAGCTCAGCGCCTCGCCGACGAGGTCGCCGTCGAGCGGGCCAGTCACCGGAATGACGACCTCCGCCGCACACAGTGCCGCGAGCGCGTTGTGCGCCTGATGCTCGCCGAATTTGTCGAGCGGCACGTCCGCGTAGGTGCCGTTCGGCGTGCGCAGCGTCACCATCTGACCGCCCACGGCCGGCATGCGCGCCACGACTTCCGCCTCCACCCCATCGCGCACAAGCGTCGCGTGGTTTTCAGCCGCCGCCTGCTCGATGATCGGCATGACCTCGTCCTCATGCGGCTGCCTGCCGATGATCGCCGTGCAGCCGGGCTTGATGATGCCGACCTTCTCCGCGGCGATCTGCTCGACCGTGTCGCCGAGCCATGCCATATGGTCCATGTCGATCGGTCCGATGACGGCGGCGTCCGCGTCGAGCACGTTCGTTGCGTCCCAGCGGCCGCCCATGCCCACTTCGACGATCGCGACGTCGACCGGTGCATCCGCGAACTTCCAGATGGCCATCGCGGTGAGCACCTCGAAGAAGCTCATGCGCGGTGCGCCTTCTGCGTCCATCTTCGCGTCGACGAGCGCGACAAAGTCTTTCACCTGATCCCACAGTTCCACAAAATCGTCGTCGGACAGGCGCTGCCCGTCGATCGCGATGCGCTCGTTCACATGCTCAAGGTGCGGCGATGTGTACAGTCCAGTGCGCATGCCGTATGCGCGGCAGATTGCCTCGGCCATGCGCGCCGTCGAGCCTTTGCCGTTGGTGCCGGTGATGTGGATGATGCGGAACGAATCCTGCGGGTCACCAAGCAGGTCGAGGATCATCTTCATTCGTTTGAGATCGAGGTTCGTTGTGTTCCGTTCGCTCGGACGTCCCATGATGTCACGTTCGACGTCGTGGATGCTGCTCTTGTCTGCCATTCGTTCTTGGCCTTCCCGCTGTGTGCTGCCGACTTGATACAGCTGTCCATTCTATGCCGTTGACCGACCATCCACCGCGAGCGATGCCAACGCTCCTCGCGACTCACCCACGCTACTATCTAGTATCCGGACTCAGCCGTTCCCCCAATCCTGCAGGACCCACGTTTTCGTGCCATCATCCTGCGGCAGCAACATGTACCATTCCACATGGTCCTCGTCGTCGACATGCTCTTGGCAGGTCATGTCGACGAACAGTACAGCCGCGCCACCGCGCCCGTGTTCCCTCACCGCTCTTCCGAGTGCGGAACCGTGGCCTTCGTCATAGGAGTCGATCTCCATATCGACGATCTTCTCGCTCTGCCGTTCGTCATACGTGACCTTGTCGACGCTGCAGTTCTTCATACCCGCGTTCACTCTGTACGACGCCTGCACAAGATCACCCAGTTGCGCATCCGTAAATTTCGAGGATGCGGAGATTTCGACCTTTGTATGCGACGTGTCGAGCGGTTTCGGCCACAGCCACCACACGCCCACCACAACCGCTGCTACTACGACCACTGCGACGATTGCCTTTGTCAGCCGCTTCCACGAATGTGCACTATGCGATTCCATCAATCAACTACCCCCTCACTGATCACGCACAATGATACTGTCGGCCACAATCGGCGCGGGCGCATCCGACTCGTCGATGCGGTACGCGATCTCCGACTTGGTACCGTTATCCGGAGTGATCGTGACGACACTCGTGTCGGCTCCGATGCCGGTCACGCCCATGTCCGCGATGCCCGCGTTCATGTACCGCGTGTCACTGTACGGTCGGCAATCGAGATGCTGCCTACTCAATTGCACACCAAACCGCCATTCGACGTTCGCACCACCCTCCCCCGTGCACATCGCGATGAGCGTGTACGACTTGTCCGCGCGGAAATCGAACTTCGTCTCGTTCTGCATCGTCTGCGTCACGTGTGCGCCATTCACATCCAGATAACTGGGCGCAGGCCCCGCGAATTCGATCATCGCCCCGTCCACCGGGAAGTCACGCAGTTCGCTCTGCAGCCGCTTGACCTGATAGTCGGGCAGGACATGGTATCCATTATCCGCATTTGGCGTTGCCGTTTCCGCACTGCTCGACAGCGAAGAGGACGATGCCGGAGCGTTCGCTGCGTCATGTGTTCCCCCGCATGCACAACATGTGCCAATCATCGCAATAGACAATGCAACGGCGCTGATGATACGATATTCCCCCATCGCAATCACCTTCTCATGGTGTTGACGTTTGCAGATACCCCCTACGAATATCCTCTCCTATTATTTCTCTCGCGCACGCACGCCGCAACCCGACACACGGTACTATTCGCATGATTGCGCCGGCGTCCCTTCAGTCGCGCAACATCTGCCAATAGTCGTAGTAGTGCGTGCTGTCGTGACCGATGAGCGGTTGGCGCTTCGCGGCATACCCCGCGTCCGCGAGCGCCGCGCGACGTTCTACCGCGTAGATCGGCGCCTTCGTCGCGATCTTCGAGCAACCGAACAGCGTCATGAATGGCACGGAGACGAGATTGAGGATGCTGCATATGACATCCTCGCGTTCGTACGCAACCGCGAGATCGATGCGCAGAATACCGCAGTCATCGTAATAATCGTCGGCTTCGCGCCTGAACATCTCCAAGGTGCCGATCACTCCCCCTGTTTCCAATGATTCGACGGCGAAGCGCACAAAGCCGCGGTTCTCGTGGTATTCGATGAGCCAGTATTTTATACTCTCCTGCACGTCGTGCAACGTGCTGCAGTAGAAATTCGCGCCGTGGCAGTTGTCGGAGTTGAAGAACGGCAGCGCGAGCTTGTCACTATATACGGCGAGCAGGTCCTCGGCGTCC
>ERZ778515.1277-NODE-1277-length-18670-cov-6.009240_pt1 | contig 18670 bp, 13 predicted proteins | sample MGYA00510343_ERZ778515 | MGnify/ENA primary metagenome ERZ778515 (study PRJEB29527, sample SAMN07138965) | mouse gut metagenome | material: feces | host: mouse | place: China:Nanjing | collected 2016-01-25 ...
TCTGAAAATCAACATTTTCCTGCTTATTCTCTATTGAGTTTCCGAGAGTGCTCGACACTTGTGTCACATTTCCAATTATTCTCTATCCTTAGAAACCGAAAAAATAGCTTAACAATCTTACGAATCCATATCTCTCATTACGCAACATTGCCATTTTATTTCTTTTCGATTTCTTAAAACTGTTTTAAGAATCGAATATCATTCTCATACAAAAGCCGCATGTCATCAATCTCATATTTTAAAAGTGCAATTCTCTCCAGACCTACACCAAATGCAAAACCAGTATATTCCTCCGGGTCAATATTACACATTTTTAGCACTTTAGGGTGGACCATACCACAACCAAGAATCTCTATCCAACCTTCTCCTTTACAAAAACGACATCCACTTCCACCACACTTAAAACACGATACATCCATCTCCGCAGATGGCTCTGTAAACGGGAAATGATGTGGTCTGAATTTTACTTTTGTGTCCTCACCAAACAGCTCCTTTGCAAACTCGGCAAGTGTTCCTTTCAAATCAGCAAATGTAATATTTTTGTCAATTACAAGTCCTTCAATTTGGTGAAACGATGGGGAATGTGTCGCATCCACTTCGTCTGCGCGAAATACACGCCCTGGCGCAATCATTCGGATTGGTAATTTTCCTTTTTCCATCTCGTGAACTTGTACGCCAGAAGTCTGTGTCCGCAACAAAATATCATTGTTGATATAAAAAGTATCCTGTTCATCCTTTGCTGGGTGGTCTGCTGGAATGTTAAGCGCTTCAAAGTTGTAATAATCCTTCTCTATCTCAGGACCTTCTACAACCTCATAACCCATTCCAATAAAAATACGTTCTACTTCTTCCAACGCGATAGTATTTGGGTGACGATGTCCCACACTGTTTTTCTGCGCAGGCAATGTCACATCAATCACTTCTGCTTTCATCCGCGCCTCACGAATTTTCCGCTCCATATTGGTCTTTGCTTCATCAAGCACTCGCTCAATCTCTGCTCTAGCTTCATTTACCAACTGTCCGACCTTTGGTCTATCCTCTGGCGCAACATCCTTCATACTTTTTAGCACAGCAGTCAGTTCCCCTTTTTTTCCTAAAAAACTGACACGGACGTCATTTAGTTTATCCAATGCTTCGCTCTCATTAATCTGACGAATTGCCTCTACCTTGATCTTCTCTAATTTCTCTTTCATGATCATTCTCCTTTACTATAAATTAAAAAATCCAAAACCATAATCGAGTAGGAAAATTTATTTCTCCTACTCACCACGCCGGACATGGACATCTTTCGCTGCATAGTTCCTCTCCGCGGACGTGTGCATAAAAAATCCCTTGTAGAAAACTCTACAAGGGACGAATTAACCGCGGTACCACCCAAGTTCCTAAATCAGACAGACCTCTGCCTGCTTGCTGCGTCAGCTATCACACGCACACATTTCATAGACACTCAAAAGACGTAACGTGCCACTCCGTCTTCTCCTACCATTTTGTTTGCGACATACTAACAGCCAACAAAACTTCAAAAAAGCTGCTCCGGTGGGAAATTCGACATCCTATCTGAACTGAGGAAGTTTTCAGCCGGTGACTTCCAATCTCTGACAGAAAATAGAATGCTACATAACACCTTCATTGCATTTTTCATTGATTTATAAAAAATATCTAAAAACTATCATAGGATATCCCCGCGTGAATGTCAAGTATAAAATTTTCTTTATCCCAAAATATACACAATCGTTTATTCCTATTCGTGCTCCAAAAACTTGGTCATCGTAATAATTCGCGTCGCTATGAAAATTTTGCTATTTAAAATCGCTCATATCATAGTTTTCAGTAACAAGATATATGATAGCCTATTTCAGTCTGCTATACAAAATCTCCATCTTTCCACAATCTGTTTCAATCTCAAGAATGACACTATTAATAATATTATAGTCTGTTTCATTGTACTCATGAACATATAAATCACTCTTGAACTGAATATTATTCTTACCATTCTCCTCAATTGCGCCCATAGCATAAGTTGTGATAATATTCCCAATTTCCATAAGTGCCGATTGTTCAATCTCATCCAGAAAGTCCAAGTGTGGCAATGACATACCGCTAATCTTGTTGTATAAAATTCCAGCAAGTGTATTCGACATTCCATATAAAAACAGATGCTTATTCTCCCCTTCTGCAACTGTCCTGACAATAACTGCGCCTTCTACATTTCCCTTATAGATACAACTTTTTACACCACGTATTGGAATATCATACATTTCAGTAAAAAGCTTATGCGCAACATTTTCAATAAAGCTTTCTGTATTCGCAAAAGATTCCATACTTTGAAGTGGCATATTCTTCAAAATCTTTCGATCGCAGACACAAACATGGTTTACTAGCCATGCAAGCATCGTTCCGATAAAGCTTTTTAATGTCTTTGCAGAAAAGTCTTTACTGAGCTGCTCCTTATACGCCTGAACTGTATTCTTAAAGTCCATATGTATCTTGATATGCTGTGTATAACTTATGTACTTCCTATCTCGCTGAAGTGCCTCCTCCGTATCAAAATGAAAGACCGTATAATCTACTAAGAAGTCAATAATTTCCATACACTTTTGCTGGTTACTATTTCGGTTACCACTTTTTGCAATTTCTAATAACTGTTCAATTTTATCAAACAATTGTTTATGCTGTTTATCAATTTTATCAATGCCGACTTTGTATTCATCTTTCCATAAAGTTGCCATATCATTATCCCCTTTTCCTTGTGTCTATACTTTGGTATTTCATTTTCATATTATAGCATTCCCTGGAAAATTTATCAAGTTAATAAGTGGTTCCTACAAACTCTGGAAAGTAGTGTGAGAAGAACTTCTAATCACTCGCAGCAAAGCTGCTTCGCGAAGAAGTTCTAAGTCTCACACCAAAAAACGCAAAAGACAGCGTTTTTCATCTTGATTTGAAATTCTGTACAGCGAAATCATGGGAGTTTGTGTAAAATCAAAGATTTCACGCCTCCTGATTTGTACGCCCGCAAAAGTGGGCAGATGGGAGTTCGTGTGAATTGCAACGTTCTGATTTTAACAATGCATAATAACAAGCATCACACACTCCCTGATTATTCCAATCAGAACTGCGCAATGTCCCTTCATATTGCATACCACATTTTTTCATAACACTACCCGAATTAGGATTTCTTGGGTCATGTCTTGCCTCAATCCGATTTGCGTCAACCACATCAAACAGAAAATCCATAACCGCCTTTAACGCTTCCGACATAACACCTTGATGCCACCACGTTCTACCAATACAATAACCGATATGTACTGTGGAACTCTTTTCTTTCTTATCGACAACAGCAATGCTGCCAATTGGCTTGTCTCCATTTTCCCTCAGTACAATAGCCCACTGATAAAACTGTTCATCTGAATAGGCATTGATCCAATCTTTTATCACATATTGGCTTACCCCCAAATTTGTATGCGTCGGCCAAGTTAGGTATTTTGTTACTTCAGCATCTGACGCCCAGTTTTGATACATTGCCTCGGCATCCTCTATCACAAATCGTCTCAAAATCAATCTGTCAGTCTCCAATCGCTGTGTTCCGCAGTGTTTCATTAATAATCTCTCCTTTTTATTCAAATAGCTTCTTGCAAATCAGTTGCAAAAAGATTCTTGATAACTTTACTTTCTATCCCGCTAGACCTCCTACATGGATACTATACTTTATATCCATCTGGTTAGATTCCTGAAGTATAGTCTCTGCATCAATAAACAATTCGATACTGTGGTATGCAAAAAAATCTGGTTCTGTACCAAGAAAAAAATGTATTCTTGTTTCTTTAGGCGTATCACTATCTATCGTTATACTTTGTATATACAAACAATTCAAGAAAACATCTTCTGTTATTGGACAGGGAAACAATTCTTTGTTGTCTAATTCATAGTAAGTTTTGTTATTATCTTCATCAACCACTTCACACCCTTCCATCCAGTAATTTGCCAGATTCACCATATCTGCATCTAATAATGCCTTCTGAATTTCCTTTTCATGGTTCTCAACCCACAAGATATGTGTATTCAACTGGGTAATAAACACTTCTAACGTCCATTCTTTATTTTCAGAACACTCTTTAAAATTGGCATATAGTGTTGTTGTCACACCCCAAAGTTTTATTTCTTGCTTACAAGAAGATTGTCCGTTTTTGTCTTGATAAAAGTGTTTTATTGTAATTTTATTGTTCTTCAAATCACTTTTATTTTTTTTGCGCTCTTTTCGTTCCTGTTTAAACTTTTGTTCTTTCAAATAAAGTTGATGACTTTCCACTAGAAATTCAAAATAATATCGCTCCAGCACGTTCACCGCTAATCCTCTTGTATAATAAGAATATGCGGCTGATGCAAGCTGTTGTTCAATAGTGGCATAGCTTCCGGCAATCATAAATTTTACATTGTTCGGCAAAATAAAAAATACATTATCTGCACCTACTATCTTTTCTACATGATAATTAGGCGGCAATGGAAATGCTCTGTGTTCTATTGCAAAGATTCTATCGTGTTCTTCCGGTTTCAAGTCATAAGGAATGAGATATAACATTTCAATTTTTTGTTTTTCTCCGCAGGTTTCTTCCCGTAGGCTGCCGTCTGCAAGATATTCTGACATCATCATTCCTGTTTCAGAAATATATGCCCATCCTTCCCCAACAACAATTATATTGCCATCTTCATCCATGCCTGCAATTTGTTCTATATTCATTAAATTTGGGGCTTCCATTAATTTTTGCACAAAACTCATGTTGATATCCTCCTATCCAATCAGGCATTCTTTTCCCCGAAATACAATACCATATTTTTTAATGCGTTCTGGCGCAAATCCCTCTGCAATCAATCCAGCCTCATACTGTCTCTCTGCAATCTGTTGAAGCGCATTTGCAAGCGTCTCCTCTAAATCATTTTCTTTTCTTGGTTTGTGTACTTTAAATTCAATAATGTATGCGTAGTCATTTTCTCTATCTTGTGGTTTTAACATTATATCATAACGACCAAATCCGCTTTCTCTGTTAGATTGAATTGTAAATCTTTCCGCTAAATCCACAATCAATCCTAGCACAAATCCATGATAGAACCGCTCTGGCGCATCCTTTGACGATGCACTCTTTGACACATCAAAATTAGAAAAACTCACAAGCGCAATGTCATTCATAAACTCATTCATGGAATCTACATCATTTATCAATAATGCTTTCACAAAATCATTATATGGAATATTTGCGTTATTCTTAAACCAGCCATTCACCATATTTTTAAACATTATGGCTACCTCTTTATTGGTAAGTATCAATGTATAATATTGTTCTTTGTCCTCTCCCACAACCTCTACATCAAGAATCTTTAAATACCCCGTCGCAAGCAACAAACTCCAAACTGCATTTGTATTGTCTGCAAGCTGGTTAAAAACAATCTGCTCATCAATCATGGCCTTAAAACTACCGCCTTCTATGAGTACCTCCATTGTTTCTTTCAGTTCTATCTTTCCTGTCTGTATCAAGGAATTGACAAGACCATTTGAGCTTGTATTTGCCCAATATGCGCTGTACTTTCCTTTTCTTTTGATAAAAGATGTGATAGACCAAGGATTATAGATATCAGTACAATTTCCAAATGTAAATCCATCATACCAATATTTCACACTTTTCTTCTCATTTCCAAGCCCCACATTATCGAGAGCCTCAAACACCTCATTCTCTGTAAAACCAAAAGAAACTGCATACTCATTTGAAGTTGTTGTCACCACATCTAAATTATTTAAGTCAGAAAAAATGCTTTCTTTTGAAATTCTTGTAATTCCTGTAATAATTCCGCGATATAGATGCGAATTTGTCTTGAACGTATTGTCAAAAAAGCTTCGGAAAAATGCGACTGCCTCATCCCAATAATCCCCAAGCCACGCCTCCTGCATAGGAGTATCATACTCATCTAATAATACAATCACTTTTTTTCCATAATATTTTTCAAGATAAATGCATAGCGAATGAATCGCTGTCTGCGCCTTAAAATCCTCCATTTTTTCGTTTACCGCCGCAAACGCTTCTCTATCACTCTCGTCAAATTTATCTGACTTTATAATCTCTTTGTACATTCCGTAAAGGTTCGTAATAACAAATTTTACTAAGGCTTTCATATCCTGCACATTATTAGCCTTTGTTCCTGCAAAACTTAAAAATATCACAGGATATGTTCCTTGAATCTGTCTGTACTTTTCCTCGTTCCAGATAGCAAGCCCTTCAAACAAATCGCCTCTGTCTGTATATTGATTGGAAAAAAAACATTCCAACATACTCATATTCAATGTTTTTCCAAATCTCCGCGGACGTGTAATAAGTGTCACATCAGAGGCACTTTCCCACCACTCTTTAATAAATCTCGTTTTATCTACATAGAAAAATCCCTCCTCTCTAAGTCTATCAAATCGCTGCGCACCGATATTAACAATAGTATTGCTATCCATATTGATACCTCCTTTACCAAAACCTTTTATATTTTATGTTCTTTTTCTTTTCGGCACAATTCTCCAAAGTAATTGTTCGTTATAAACTCCAAAAAATTATTTTTCAATCATTCTAATTCTGCCCATTTACACAATCAATTCAATCTGATTTCCCTCTATTCCAACAATGCAACTTTCATAATAGCCATCACTAGTAGTCCTTGGTCCACTTATCACTTCATATCCATCTATTTTTAACTGTTCTGTAAGTTCATTCACTTTCTCCTTGCTGCCAACAGAAAAAGCAATATGAATAAACCCCGTTCTACTTAACGTTTTCTCCATATTATCCAAAATTGGTTTATTCATAATTTCAAGTCGTGCACTATCACCAAACGTCAAAAAATACGAATGAAACTCTGTCCTTGTGTTATAATATTCTTCATTAGAAACGGCTCCAAAATACTTGACAAAAAACTCTCTGGTCTTTTCTAACTCATTCACATACATAGCAACATGCTCAATATACATAATATCCCCATTTTTAATTATAATAAATTTTCTAATTCTTCTGCCTTAAATTGTATTACTTTCAAGTCCTGCCTTTCTAAGCAAAAATAACCAGTTGTTTGGCTTAATTTCCTTTCCTCCACCCCAAATAAAATACGATAAAGTATCCTCATATATATGACTGACCCTACAAAAGCAAATATTCAAATAAACATTTATTTAATTTCTCTTGTATGTATATTTATATTATTGGACACTTGCTCCTTTGCAGATAAAAAAATTATAACACAAATTATTTTGTAATAGTTCATCATCAATAAAAAATACGTAAAAAATCGCTAATTATTTTATTTTCTTTTTGAAATTATATGATATGATAGTTGTATACACTTGCACAGTGCCGGGTGCATTACTTATTGAACAACAAAACTGGCACAGAAAAGAGGTAAGAATGAAATTTAATAATGGCTGCTGGCTTCAGCAAGAAGGCTGTGAATGCTTTGCACCACAGCAGGCATATTTTACAAAAGTAGAGACGGACAAAGTGACCATATGTGCTCCGACAAATCATATTAACCATAGGGGAGACACACTTGGAGGCGTCAATTTGACACTTGTTATCACTGTCCCTATGGATGAAGTAATCCGTGTACAAACCTATCATCATCTTGGTGCAGTAAACACTTATCCTGCGTTTGAAATCAATGCAAACGCAAAACCACTTAAGGTAGATGATAACGAAGAACACATTATTATTTACAGTGGTTCCCTTGCCCTTGAGATTGGTAAAAATCACTGGTATATGCGATACACCAGAAACGGTAAGTTAATCACGGAGTCCAAAGCAAATGACCTTGCCTTGGTAAAAACAGACTGGAGTGGGCTTGCTTATGACAGAGGTGATAATTATAACACTTATATGCGTCAACAACTTGGTATTGGCGTAGATGAAAAAATTTATGGTCTTGGCGAGCGCTTCACTCCATTTGTAAAAAACGGACAAAGCGTAAAAATCTGGAATGCTGATGGCGGAACAAACACAGAACAATGTTATAAAAATATTCCGTTTTATATCTCAAGTAAGGGTTATGGCGTCCTTGTCAATCACCCAGAAAATGTTGAGTTTGAAATTTGTACAGAGATGGTCACAAAAACAGAATTTTCTGTGGAGGGAACCTATCTGGACTACTTCTTAATCAATGGTCCTGAGATGAAAGATGTGTTGCGACGTTACACAGATATTACTGGAAAACCAGGACTTCCTGCCCCATGGACTTTCGGTTTATGGCTGTCCACTTCTTTTGTCACAAATTATGATGAAGATACTGTTATGAGCTTTGTTGATGGAATGCTTGAAAGAGGGATTCCTCTGCGAACTTTTCATTTTGACTGTTTCTGGATGAAAGAATTTCATTGGAGTGACTTTTTATGGGACAGCCGTGTATTCCCTGATCCTGTTGGAATGCTCAAACGTATCAAAGAGAAAGGTCTAAACATTTGTGTATGGATTAACTCTTATATTGGGCAAGAATCTGTTCTATTTAAAGAAGGTATGGAAAAAGGATACTTTATCCGACGTCCAAATGGTCAAGTTTGGCAGTGGGATATGTGGCAGTCAGGCATGGCAATCGTAGACTTTACCAATCCTGCAGCATGGAAATGGTATCAGGACAAACTGGAAATCCTTCTTGATATGGGGGTGGATTGCTTTAAGACAGACTTTGGAGAAAGAATCCCTACTGATGCTATTTATTATGACCGTTCTGACCCAAAGAAAATGCATAATTACTATTCTTATCTCTACAATAAATGTGTGTATGAACTGCTTGAAAGAAAACGTGGAAAAGGACAAGCAGTACTTTTTGCCCGCTCTGCTACCATTGGCGGCCAAAAATTTCCAGTCCATTGGGGCGGTGATTGTTGGTCAGACTATGAAGCAATGGAAGAAAGCCTGCGTGGCGGACTGTCTTTGTGCATGTCCGGCTTTGGTTTTTGGGCTCACGACATTGGTGGATTCGAACATACTTCCACAGCAGATGTATATAAACGTTGGGTGGCTTTTGGTCTGCTCTCCTCACACAGTAGACTCCACGGAAGCCAATCTTATCGTGTTCCTTGGGTATATGATGAAGAAGCTGTCGATGTGCTTCGCTTTTTTACCCGCTTAAAGGCAAAACTTATGCCATATCTTTACAAAACTGCTATCACTGCTGCCACTGAAGGTATTCCAAGTATGAGAAGTATGGTACTCGAATTTACAAAGGATAAAACGTGCCACTATCTCGACAAACAATATATGCTTGGTGATAGCCTGCTTGTCGCACCAATCTTTAATGATGAGAGCAAAGCCGAATACTATTTACCACAAGGTATCTGGACAAATTTCTTTACAGGAAAAGAGTATCGTGGTGGCGCATGGATTGAAGAACAACATGATTATCTGAGTATTCCTCTAATGGTTCGTGAAAACTCTGTCGTGACAGTTGGCGCACATGATGACAAACCTGACTATGACTATGCTGACGGCTGCGAACTGCGCATCTATGCAGTTCACGATGGCGTAAAAATCGACACTGCAGTGTATGGTATGAACAATACCATAGAACTTTCTGCTTCCATTAGAAGGCAAGGGCATAGCATTATTGTGACAACAGACAGCATTAAACCGTACACTATTCGCATGATTAATATGCGCGCAGCCGAGGCAACAAGCGGATTTTTAACCATAGAAGGGAATGATTCTATTGTGACCCCAAATCCAGGCGCAAATGTAGTGGAAATCACCTTTTAAAATATCAACTAATCGAGTAGCAAAAATTAGGGGGAACCTTTCCCCCTAATGATTTACTCCATAAATTTACTTCTCATCAACTCGTCACGCGCAACACGCATTGCACTCTCTACACTGCCTTGCTCAAACGGATTTCCAAGATTCGCATAACGCAATGTTTCCAGATAACTCATACTACCGCCACACTTACAGAGATTGAGATAATCTTCCCATGCTTGCGCATGATTTTCTTTCTCCTTTTTCTTAAATTCCATTGCCCCCATCGTTGTAAGTGTATAATTGATATAATACATTGGATATAGATAAATATGAAGTTTATGATACCAAAAACCACCTCTATCAAAAAAGTCATCCGATTCATAAACACGCCATGGCATATATTTTTGCTCAAGTTTTTTCCATTCCAATGTCCGTTCCTTCGGGGTCAACTCTGGATTCGCATAACAAATGTGCTGAAACGCATCTACTGCTACACCAAAAGGCACAAATGTGACAGCCTCCTGCAAATGTGCAAAGCGGAATTTGTCAGCTTGCTCTCCAAAGAAGCGTTCTGCATATGGATATGCAAACTGCTCCATCGACATAGAATGAATCTCTGCAATATCAGTTGATTCTGAATAAAAATCTGATATTGGCTGATTACGCATTGCCATATATCCTGCAAAAGCATGCCCCAGTTCATGTGTCAATACCTGCATGTCAAAAATAGTCTGATTGAAACAAGAAAATACAAATGGCGCTAAATAGCGTTGCAGCTCTGTCATATAACCCGTTGATGCCTTTTTAGGCTTATTTTTCAAGTCCATCAATTCATGCTCTATCATAAAATCAATAAATTCACCTGTCTCGGGACTCATCTCATGATACATCTTTGCTGCCTCATTTACCATGAAGTCATCATCCCCTGCTGGAACTGCATTCCCATCTGGAAAAATGCGCTTTTCATCATAGAATGAAAAATCGTTCACGCCAAGACGTTTTGCCTGCGCCTCATACAATTTCTGACAGATTGGCACAATCACAGTGCATACTTGTTCACGAAAAGACTCTACTTCCTTTTGCCCATAATCAGTGCGCCCCTGTTTCATATATCCTACTGGAATATAATTCTCATAGCCAAGGTTCCGCCCCATCTCATTCCGAATCTGAATTAATGTATCCCAAATTTCTTCTAAACGGGGTTCATTTTTATGATAAAATGCCGCATAGGCCCGAACTGCTGCCTTGCGCATTTCTCTGTCCTCATGTTCAAAATACTTTTGCACACCATACAGATTCAAAGTTTTTCCATCAAACGGAATTTCTGCAGTCGCCATCATTTTCTCATATTCATTGCAGAGCTTTGCCTCCTGCTGCATCAATGGAATATTTGCCTCACAAAAAGTCTTTTTCTCAAGCTCCTTTTTTGCAAAAAATTGTTTTCCATACTCCTTCTCAAGTTCCGCGCGAAACGGACTGTTCATCAGCGCTTCGTCAACCGCTAAAAGTTGCGGCATAATAGTTGGGAATGTCGTGTCAATATACTCATTTTCTTTCTCATAAAATTCATCTGTCGTATCTAATGTGTGCCGAATCGAAGCAATTGTAGCATCTGTTGAGAAATCTTTTCCCCACTCGTCATACGCAAGCATTGCCTCCTTAACTTCCTCATAACTGTTTGCGTGCTCAATTCGCTCTTTTGTCTCTGTCGCATATGCTGCCATTTTCTCACAGTCTGGCCTTTTGTACTCTAATGTTGAAAACTTAAAATTTTTCATGATAACTCTCCTTCTTTATTTTATGTTTTTTCACACGAACTCCCATCTGCCCGCTTTGGCGGATTCTAATCAAAGATTTCACATTATTATTCATAAGGTCTCTGATAAAAACGTCCTGAAATTTGTTGAGTATTAATTACATTGACAAACGCCTTTGGATCCGCCTTCTTAATTCCCTTAATAATTTCCTTACACTCTGCTCGTGACACAACAGAATAAACAATCTTGCGTTCTTGATGTTCATAAGAACCTTCTGCCTCAATGATCGTGGCGCCATGATTACTGTCTTTGGCAATTACCTCATAGACCCGTCTTGCATGATTTGTCACCACTAAAAGAGTATGCTGACGATACTGTTTAAACAATGTGCGTAAAATCTGTGTGGAAGCATACTGAAAAATAATAGAATACAACGCTTTTTCCCAACCAAACAGCAGTCCTGCAGCCACTAGTAATATAGCATTAAATCCAAGAATAATATTAAATGAATCCATGCCTGTCTTTTCAGATAAAAAGATACTAATAAAATCGGTTCCCCCTGAGGTTGCATTCACCATCAAACACAAACTGACAGCAAAACCATTAATCATTCCACCGAAAACACTAATTAATAAAGTATCATATACAATTGCTTGTGATGGTAGAATATCTGTTAAGATATTCGTCAACATAATGCACAAACAAGAATACAGCGTAAATTTTTTGCCAATATATCGAAAACCAATGTAAACTGGCCCCAAATTCAATATAATATTGATTACAGTATACGGAAGTTCAAATCCGAAAAAAAGCTCAACAATTCGTTGAATCAGCAACGTCAGTCCCGTTACTCCGCCAGGATATATACCACCTGTCCGCACAAAAGTCTTAATATTTAGCGCTATGATTACCGACGCAATACAGATGACGACAATCCGCTTCGCGTCCTCCTTAAAATTAAATTTCATAAATTCTTTTCCTCCAATATGATTCCATTCAGTAATCTTTTATCAATTATAATTCCACATAAGTATCTTGATAGACAAACTTTCGTCGTATATCGCATTCACTACAGACTTGCGTTTTCTCCAAGCCTCCATTTTTCTAGACAATATTCCGGCGCACATTCCCATAAATCCGAACGCCTATCAACCTCCTACTCTCCAAACACTTCTGTGATGTACCTTCTACTGCTACCGCAAGTTTTGGGGTTGCTTCTTTTGTGATTTGGTTTGGTGGGTGTAACTATACGAATATAAAATATATTTGTGTCTTGGTTGCTTCTCCTCATATGTCCCACAGATATAAACACAGGAAGTTTTCCTTTGCATCTATATTATTCCTATCCATGGCTCCACCACACCACACAGTTCCCTTATTGACTTGTTCCAAGTGGAAGTGCCTTTATTCCAGTCTGCTGCAAGCTTATCATATCGCAATACTGTATATCTGCTTCCATTATGGTTTTTCTTTTTGTTCCTTTTAATCCTTCATGCCTCCTCTAAACAGCTCAAATAGAACTAAAAAATGCTGTGTTTTGTATTTTTCATTACAGTCTTCTCAAAGCAAGAAAACCCTTGAAAATCAAGGGTTTTCTTGCCAAAAATGAAAATTCCCTAAAATCATTTTATAGCAAATTATATATATTTACAATAGTAGCTTTATAAAAAAATCAAGTGGAAAACAATTTTATTTTTCCCACTTGATTTTTCCTTTTTTACTTAGTGCATGCTCGAAATTCCATGTAATCAATTTGCATACCCGGTTTTAGGAATAACAACTTCATCTGATAATATCCAGCTTCTAATTCCACACGCAGAAGCTTTTGTTGTATCCATCTTCCACTCGTACCATTGGTCTGAAATGTAGTTAACTCCTCCCCATTGAGAACCGCTTTGCAAACACACTGCGCCTGATTTGTCTCCTCACACATTATCTGCACAATCACATCATAATTTCCTGCCGTCTTAATCACAAAACACTTCTCTGTCTCCACAGTAGTATTCCAAACAATTCTGTTATTGTCGTCCAATGCGTTTTCTTTATATCTATCCATATTAAACGCTTTTATCAGTGGAATCTTTACAACACCATTTCCTTCTCGTCCAAATGCAGGAGTTTTCATTAAAAAGCGACAGATATTCATTGCACTTCTTTGCAACTCTCCAACGGTAAGCCTTCCTGTGTCAAGTGCCTCAACAGAATCATCACCAAACGCATTAATTTCTGCACCATTGTTATTCACCACCATATAAATATCATTCTGTGCTCTCACCATATCAGCTGTGCGTTGTTCAGAACCTTCTCCTCCTTCCACAACATCATTGATATTGGCCCACCAATCCGTCATAACGATTCCTTCATATCCCCACTCTTTTCTTAAAATCGTGGTATTCAAATCATATGCCGATGCTGTCCAAAAACCATTAATAGGATTGTACGAAGTCATTATCGACTGTGCCTTTCCCTCTTTCACAGCAATCTCAAATGCTTTTAAATAGATTTCCCGCAGTGCTCTTTGAGAGACTATCGCATTGACAATATGCCTTCCTGTCTCCTGCGAATTACAAGCAAAATGTTTGATTGTCGCATGTACGCCTTTTTTTGCGATTCCACGCACCACAGCCGCCGCAATTTTTCCTGTCAAAAATGGATCTTCTGAAAAATATTCAAAATTTCTACCGTTTAATGGATGTCTGTGAATATTAATTCCGGGTCCCAAAAGCGTGTCAACCTGATTTTGTACCAACTCCTCACCAACACAAGCAAACAGATCTTCCGTAATTTCTTCATCCCAAGTACATGCAAGCAGTGTTCCAATCGGAACTTGTGTGGCATGTGCACCATTATCCAAGCGAATTCCAGATGGTCCATCTGCACAACAGCCCACGGGAATACTATAGCGGTACAGCATGTCTGACACTCCTCCAAACGCAGCAGCCGTCCCTGGTGTAACTTTGATACTACACATACCCTCTCCTCTTACAATCGTTGCCAAATCTTCCGTAGAAAGCTGAGAGATAAACTCCTCCATAGTACAATTTCCTTCTGCTACATCTTTTAACAACAATCCTTTGTCACCTGTATATGGAATCATCTGTGGCAATCTGGACACAATACGTTCTTTTAAATTTATCGTTCTTGTTGGTGCCGATTCGTATTTGACAAGAATTTTCCCGTCATTTTCCACAAGAGTACACATGCGCTCGAAATTTTCTATCGGTGCTAATGCTTCCTCACACTGTTCAATTAAAAGTGTATCTTTGAGTAACCAGCCATCTTTTCCATCCACTGGCACTTCCTCTGTATCTCGCACATTAGTTCCTACATAAAAATGATATTTTCCAGACTCAAGCACATAGGCATTTGAATATCCACTAACACCGCTATCGTCATATGAGGCAATTCTATATACAGGAATCTTAAACTGCAATCTTTCTTCCTCAGAACAATTCAAACTATGTGTTTTAGCAAATCCAACCAGCTCTCGCACAGGTCTTCCCATTTTTCCTTGCGGACCTTCCACATATAGCTGTACTGTCTCACGCCCGCTGTATTTTGTTCCGATGTTTTTCACTTTGCAAGTAAACAAAAATGTAGTCTCAGAATCACTTCCATTTATTTTGATTGTACTGTCAGATATTAAAAATTCTGTATAGGAAAGACCATATCCAAATGGATAAAGCACAGACTCCTTTGCAAAAGTTTCAAAATACCGATATCCAACATAAATATCCTCTTGATAAACATTTTTCTCCCTTCCACCATGATTCTTATCAGAAGGGTAATCTGTAATCTTCTTTGCTATGGTATCGGTCAACTTTCCCTGAAATGTCTCTTTTCCTGCAAGTACATCCGCAATCCCATTTCCGCCTTCCATACCACCTTGCCACGCATATACCACGGCCTTAATATGTGCGTTATCCTGCACAAAGCTCATATCAATAATACTTGCAACGTTCAACACTACAATTACATCCAAAAAACTTTCACATACATTGTTTAGTACCTCTCGCTCTGTCTTTGTCAAATAGTAGCTGCCTTCTTCAGCAGCATTGTCCTTGTCCTCCCCAGCAGTCCTTCCAAACACTACAATTGCTTTATTAGAGGTATTTGCTATCTTTGCAGCAAACTCTTTTGACACAGGCATTTCCTGCTGGCACCATGGTTCTTTTGCCCATCCGCCATCTCCATTATCAAACGGATGCTCTGCAATCCACTTTTCATAGCAATTGACCAACTTCTCATTGAGACTGATATGATTGTCTCTAAGACCATCTAATAGGTTTGTAATATAAGGAACATTCACTGCCCCACCCGAACCTGTACCACTTCTATAATATTCCTTCTGGCATCTTCCAAACACCGCCACATGGTCATTTGTTAAAAGTGGCAACACCGCATCATCATTTTTTAAAAGTACTGCTCCTTGCGCAGCAGCTTTTCTGCACAATTTTACAATTTGCTCTGATGTAACTTGATTCCGATTCATTTCCATTTTTGTTATCCTCGCAATTCTATAATTTCATATTTATGTTTCACGTTTCCTACCCACCACTCCTACACACCTTTCTATAAGTATTTCTACTTGTACAGTTACAGATGTATGCATAATAAAAACGTTTTTATTTTCAACTAACATAACACAATAAAAACATTTTTACAATCCTATTTTTTAACTTTATTTGTCTTTGTATAAAATAGTCAAAGTAACAAGATAAAATTTGTGAAAAGTTTCACCACTAACTTCTATAATTCCGCAATCTTCTCACACATGTCGATTCCCGCGGAATAATTTTACCTTGCAACACATCGATACTCCCCTTCTCATCACCTGTAATCAAAGCAATCAGATGCCTAACCGCTAGTGTTCCTTGCTTTTCAAAGGAAGTTCTCATCGTTGTGAGTGATGGTTTTACAAAATTTGATATCTCAATATCATCACAACCAACAACATTCACCTGTTTTGGCACTTGTATCCCGCTATCCGCCAGTGCTTCCATTATACCAATCGCACTCAAATCATTTGCTGCAAATATTGCCTCTGGCAGCGGTTTACCCAACTGCAAAAATTGTCTCATAGAATCATATGCGATTTCCTTTTCAAATCCACCCTCTATGATATACTGCTCATCTAGCCGAATTCCTGCCTGCATCAACCCTGATTGAAAACCTTGCAAGCGTTTTATATTGTCATAATTATCATCATTACCATTGATATATGCAAACGTATGATGTCCTAGTGAAAATAAATATTGTGCTACCATCTCGCCTTCATGATAAGAATCAAAAACAACACTTGCCATTCGTTCTCCCTGTAACTCTCTATCCAAAAATATAATTGGGGTCTGTGTCTTCTGAAAAAGAATCGTTTCCTTTTCGCCAATATCTTTGTTCAAAATAATTGCACCATCCATACGTTTTCCAAGAATGTTTGCCATCATATTATCTGCACGTTCACTGACAAATATATTCAACTCATAGCCATGTTTTTTGCACTCCTGATACACAGCATCCGCAAGAATATTGTAATAAGTGCCTCTAATTGACGTAAGAAAAAGGCCAATTACTTTCGTGTATTGAGATTTTAAATTTCTTCCATTGAGATTTGGCACATAATTTAGCCGCTCTGCTACCTCTAAAATATGCTGTTTTGTCTCTGACCGCAACACATCAACACCATTGAGTGCATTTGATACCGTTGAGATAGACACTCCCGCCTCTCGCGCTACATCTTTGATTGTCACCTTTTGTGGTGCCATGTCTATCACTCTCCTAACATTATACACTACTAATCTAGTACGTTTCTTTTTCCAAGAAAATGAAAACGTCTTTTTGCACCATTTTCATTATGATCATTTTAAAAAATCTGTAAGCTTTTTAGTTTGCCACTTGCTTTATTTTCACACGAACTCCCATCTGCCTGCTTCAGCGGGCGTACAAATCAGGATGTGTGAAATTTTCATTTCACACTATTCCCATCTACCCACTTTTTCGGGCGTACAAATCAGGATATACGAATTTTTAATTTCACACTACTTGCCCACTTTAACGAATACTGAAATCAAAATGGTGGGATAAGAAATTCTTTATTCTACTCAGGTTTGATCTGTGTATCTGATTGATTATCTTCAATTTCTTTTAACGAACGCCCTTCTTTTGTTTTCCATGTTCTTGGACCACTGACACTATATCCAAGCACAAAATCTGCGGCAGCCGATGCACTTGAAAACAAGATATTTTCCACTGTAACAAACCCATCAACTGCATTGCTAGCCATATGCTTACTTCGCAACTTGGCCATACCTGCACTAAGGGATTTGGCTGATGTCTTTTCATTAATTGTACTCCCTTTCAAAACAACAAATCCCTCTGTCGTTATCATACCTGTTGCCATAGCAGAACCAATAGAAATATACAGCAGATCGGAATCGATAATATCTTCATTTGACACCTTCTGAATAAAAGGTTCCAATACCTTATAGCCAAGTGTATTGATAAGAATTTTAATATTGTCAATAAATTCTTCCATGGCTGCAATCTGTGATTCTTTCAACACAGTATTCTTATATGTATTTTTTGTAAGAACAGTGTATCTGTTGCATTCCCGCGCAATCTCAACAAGACGATTTTCAAGATACCTTATATGCGCCTTGTTTAAATCCCGACCAATAAAGGCAATAGCCGTATTCCAATAATATTTTTCTTTTTCGGTTTGGTAATCCCTAATATGCTGAAGCAACCGTTCTTTTACATTTTCTGCCTCACCTATATAGACAGAGTCAGAATCATCTATTTCATCCCTGCAAAAAAGAAAATATACACCAGCCTGCGTGATGTCGCTACGTCTGCAAGAAGCAACTTCTATCCGTGGGATTCTTATTGCCTTGCCATTCCAGTTGGATAATTCTGCAATAGTAAGACTGTCAGCAGTACCATTTACCAAAAATAATTCTATCGATTTACCATATGTCATAATAGTGTTCCTTTCTGACCATGTTTCAGCCATTTTCTCTTTTCACATAGACGCTTTCAACAAAATATCTTAGCCCTTTCATCATCCACACAAAAGTCCGTTTGACTATATTGTCTTTTTTCTTAACAATCCAATGATTTGAGGGTCAAAAGGTATTCTGTTAAAGATACCTTATAACCATAAATTTG
>ERZ778515.1298-NODE-1298-length-18371-cov-7.206978_pt1 | contig 18371 bp, 18 predicted proteins | sample MGYA00510343_ERZ778515 | MGnify/ENA primary metagenome ERZ778515 (study PRJEB29527, sample SAMN07138965) | mouse gut metagenome | material: feces | host: mouse | place: China:Nanjing | collected 2016-01-25 ...
AGCCAATTATAACATATACCTTAAATTTAAGCAATTATTTTTCTACAGTTCCTAACATTACCTTTACTATCAACACGAATCAATTTCGCAGAGTTTTTATCCAAAGAGTATGTAACAGGCTCTGTTACATAAGTATTTGGAGTATTTACTCCTAAATTAGTTGTTTCTTTATTAATTTTCCAAGGCTCTGTATCCTTAGTGGCATTATTAACAATAACGCTTGCCTTAATACTAGCTGTATCACCAACTCTTATAGAAACCTTATTTCCTTCTTTATTAACTTTATCTCCAGTCAATTCAGCTGTAACCTTTGTTGTCTTATCAGTGATATACAGATATCCATATGCAACAGCACCACCATCTGTATATGCACCGACTTTAATTACAGTACCTGATTTCGCTAACTTAGCAGGAATTGTAATCTTAGCTGCTTTCTTAAGATTTCCATTTTTATCTCTAGAATCAACTACAATTGCGTCTGAATTTTTAGAACCATCTAAAGTAATATTTGTAATCTTACTGTCAGGTCCTTGTGCTAATACTTTCCAATCCGTAACATTGTATGTAGCTTTCTTAGGTGTTACATTTTTAATAGTAAATGTAGCATTAATAGATCTATCTTTCTTAGGATTAATTACCTGAATCTCTTTTGCAAAAGAAATTGAAGTAGCATTCTGTATTACCAGAACAGAAATTGTTTTCTTTCTTACTGTAGCTTTGGGTTTGCCATTTGTATATTTAAGAGAAACATAGCTCGCTGTAACATCTGTTTTTCCGGGTCCAACAGGAACAAGATTACCCTTGTCATCAATTGTAGCAACTTTAGCACTCTTTGTGTTTATATTTTTACATCATCAAATTATTATTTATGAAACTTAAATATATAAATAGATAAGATTACACCCCTAATATTGAGGGAGTTTTTAATAAACTAAAAAGTTTGGATATAGAATATTGAGCAAAGCACTTAGTTTTTGACGGTGTACGACATTATTTAAGATCAACTGAGTTTGAGGTATTGATTACAGTAATTATTTTTAGAGAAACTAGTAATTATAAGGGGCTTTTGCATTTTTTAGTAATACGAATCTGCTATTTTTGTTGTAAAGTTTGTTGTAAAACTTTTTCCATATTTTCCATGCAGCATTTCGCTTTGTCAAGTGTCACATGGCTGTATATGTTCATTGTAACTTTGATGTCTCTATGTCCCATGATTTCCTGAATTACTTTGACGTTTGTCTCGTTCTCACAAAAGCGTGTACAAAAAGTATGGCGCATAATATGAGGCGTCAGATGCGGAAGTAATAGTGGCTCTCGATTTTCGGCAGCGGCAATGATACGTTCCTCATCATTGTATGAATTGACAATACGTGTGAGCATTTGAGAAATTGTATTTGGCATGTATAATCTTCTCTTTTTTCTTGTCAGGAAAACAAAATCCTGATATCCATCGACTGTAAAGTCCCCACTTCCTCCCAAGATTATATTTTTATTCCATATGTTTTGAAATGCTTTTTGAACTTCTTCAATCATAGGAATTATGCGCTTTCCGCTTTCTGTTTTGGGCTCGGAGATGTGAAATTTGCTTCCGTCGCCATAATTGTCATAGCGCAGTGTATGTGTGACATAGATAAGTTTGTTTTCAAAATCGACTTCTTTCCATGTAAGTCCTAGACACTCGCCAATACGCAACCCAGTACCAAGAAGAATTGTAAATAACGGAAGATAGGGGTTGAAACGTTTGCTTTTGGATAGGAAATTTAGAAAGCATCGCTGTTCTTCGAGCGTCATTGCTTTTTTAGGGATTTTTTCTGTCTTTTCCAGTTTTGTCATAATGTTATTGCAAGGATTTTTACGAATAAGGTCATCGTCAACTGCCAAGTCGAAAGCTGGACTTAAAAACGCATTCATAATATGCAGGTAACCGGAAGATAAGCCTTTATCGAGTAATCCATTATAAAATTTTAGCATATCGCTATTCTTAATATTGCAGATTGGCTTTTTCCCAATAAAACTATCCTTAATGTGAAGATTAAAAATTTTCCGATAGGATATTTCGGTGGCTTCTCTTATACTTCGATGATTTTCTAAATATATTTCTACGAGATCAATCAGCGTGATTTTCTTAGAATCCATGCTCCGAATACCATCTGCTAGGTCCTTTAAAATTTTCTTTTCTTTTTCGCGCAATTTGGACAGGTTCATATCATATATACAATGTCGTTTTCCTATGAAATCTGTGTATTGAAATTGATATCGACCATCTTTGCGTTGGCTTTCTCCTGTTTTGAGGATTCTGCCTTTGTTGTCTGTTCGCTTGCTGCCTGCCATAATAAGCACCGCCTTTCTTGTAGATTAACTGTTACTGAAACGAACTAATTATAATCTTTTTTAGTAGTTCTTTCCATTTCAGAACAGTAATTTTTGGTCAAATATGTCCTATTATGTACACCTTGTTTTTGGCGCAGTAGAATCTGTGGCAGTAAGTTGGAGTGTTATATTCTGTTATGTACAGCCTTGTTTTTGGCGCAGCCGATAGATTTTATGAAAATTTTTGTGCATTTTAACAAAATTGATATTATTTTTATTTAGTAAGTTGTTCGTATCTAAAAAAAGGATTATAATATGAAATAACATGGATAATGGACTGGAACGAGGACGTTTTTATCAGTTGATGCTGGATTCTCTTACAGTTTCATATCAATATGGATCATAGTGCGCAGCGAAGTGCGAAGAAGGAGGTTTCCATGATAAGAATCGGAATGTTAACAAGTGGCGGTGATTGTCAGGCGTTGAACGCAGCGATGCGTGGCGTGGCAAAAGGATTGTTCAATGCAGGAAAGGAAGTAGAACTTTTTGGGTTCCTTGATGGCTACAAGGGGCTGATTTATGGAAAGTACAAGATGCTTTCGCCGTCAGATTTCTCAGGAATATTGACAAAAGGTGGTACAATCCTTGGCAGCTCACGTATGCCGTTCAAGAATATGCGTGACCCGGATGAAAATGGTCTTGATAAAGTGGAAGCAATGAAACATAATTATTATAAGCTTAGTCTGGATTGCTTGGTAATTCTCGGTGGAAATGGTACACACAAAACTGCAAATCTTTTGCGTGAAGAAGGATTAAATGTTGTGACATTGCCAAAGACCATTGACAATGATCTTTGGGGAACAGATATGACCTTTGGATTTCAAAGTGCAGTTGATATTGCGACACAATGTATTGACCAGATACACACAACCGCTGCTTCTCATGGACGTGTGTTTATTGTGGAAGTGATGGGGCATAAAGTAGGCTATCTTACCTTAAATGCAGGCATTGCGGGCGGTGCTGACATTATATTGATACCGGAGATACCATATGATATAAATAAGATTATTAAAGCGATACAAAAGCGCTCAGAGAGAGGTAGTAAATTTACCATTCTCGCGGTGGCGGAAGGTGCGATTTCCAAGGATGTAGCAGCATTTTCTAAAAAAGAATTTAAGAAGTATATGGCAGATTATAAATATCCAAGTGTGTCTTATGAGATTGCAGATAAGATTAAGGAAAAGAGTGGAATGGAAGTACGTGTCACTGTTCCGGGACATACACAGAGAGGTGGAAGTCCTGATCCTTATGATAGAGTGTTTGCAAGCAGACTTGGCGCAGAGGCATCGAAGCTGATTCTCAAGGGTGAATATGGTTATATGGTTGGTTACCAGAACAGAGAGGTTGTAAAAGTACCACTTCAGGATGTAGCGGGCAAACTTAAGATGGTAGACCCTGATTCAACAATCATTAAGGAAGCAAAGATGCTTGGCATCAGTTTTGGCGACTGATTAAAAATAAAAGAGAACCCTTGATTGTACTTTGAACAAGAGGTTCTCTTTTTTATGCACATGGACTATACACACAAATGTCCAGAGGAAAAATGTCAGCAGAAATTGATGCACGAGTAAGGAAAGATACACCTTCCCGACTTGATTACACGAACTCGTACAGAGGAGATAAGACGCTAAAACGACGCACAGATTGCATATGAATAGTACTCAATTGCATACAAATACGGAAAAGAAGATGCAGCTTTCTCTGTTCGCGTTTGATACAAGTAGTAGGAGAAATAATCTTCCCTGCTCGATTGTGTATGTCAAATAGAGGGAAATATATTATATGGTGCATTGGTGCGAGGGTAGGCAAAGTAACCTTTCTTGCTTGATATTTATTTGGGTTTGGCAGAGATAAGTATTGGATATAATTGGAAAATATACTTATTAAATTGGTGAAATGAAGATGAGGAGGAAAAATGATGAATGAACAGACGGTTAATTTCACATCGGGAGTACAACCAGTGAGAGAGAATATTTTGTTAGGGATTATTGGCGCGGTTTTGGGCGTATTACTTGGAGCAGCATTGTGGGTCTTTCTTGGGCGTATTGGATTTATTGCTGGAATCGCTGGCTATGCCATTGTGTTTTGTGGTATGAAAGGTTATGAATTGCTTGGAGGACATTTGTCAAAAGGCGGGATTATTCTTTGTATTATTCTTTCTTTTCTAGCAATTCTGGCAGCAGAATTTGTATCATTAGGGATTACAGTTCACGCTGAACTCGGAGAAATGTATTCTCTTTCAATGGCAGATTCCTTTCGTATGGTTCCAGAACTTTTAAAGGAGTCAGAATTAATTGGTGCTGTTGCAAAAGATTTGATTTTTGGATATGCACTTTCCATTTGGGCAAGTTATTCTTCTGTAAAAAATATTTGGAGGCAGACCGCACAAAATTAGTTGCTGTTATATTACGTTTGATTTTGGTACATATTGTGAGTGAACAGTAACGAAAATTAAATAATGATGCAACAATGATGCAAATTCGATACAAGTTTGATGCGTTCTCATTTTATAATTTAGATATTATAGAATAGCTTTTCAGAGGCGAAAAAGAATGGGAGAATGCATATGGGAGGGGAACAAAAGAAAAAGATTCCAGTAGGATTTTTGGCTGGTGCGGTAGTGGCTGTAATAGTGTTGGGTATAGGCGTTTACAAAGCGGTACATTTTCTTACACCAAGAGGGTGTCGAGATTATACAGTACAAAAAGAACAATATTATGTACAGTATTCAGAGCAATATGATTATTGGGATGTGTTGACAGTAGAGTATCCGCGTGTATCGGGAATAAGCAGTAAGCAGGAGGAGACACTCAATGACTTTTTCTATGAGATGGCAATGGAAAAAGTTCATTATTGGCATCTTTTTCCAGACGAGGAAGTAAAGGAGTTGCAGAAGGATTATCAAATGTTTTGTAGTGATGTGCACTGCGAGATACCATACCACAGTCAATATTTAATGAGCGTGCATTTTCAGGAACTTTATGCGCCAATCTCACCAGTACATTATGTACATAGAACACAGCGCTGCGCAAATGTTAATCTAATGACAGGTGAACAATATGCGCTCTCAGATATTTTTACGCTAAATGATGATTTTATGGACCTTTGGTGTACAGTGGTGGAGGCGAGTGGAGATTATGGCGATCTGATTATAAATGATGCAGATACACGGGAAACATTTTTGCAGTGGTTTTTGAATGACGATGAAGAAGCGAACGCGCAATATCTATTTACTCCCTTTTTCTATTTGGATGCGAATAAGAATTTTGTGATTGGATTGTCCTATGACCCTAAACCCAATAAGATTGTGAATAAATTGCCATTGGAAAACAGTTTTTGTGCGCATTTTCAGAGTGCTGAATTAGAGCCATACCGAACGGATTCAGAATTTTGGAATTGGTATGAGCAGTCAGAGAGCACAGGGGAAATTTTAGTGTGTGAGAACTTAGAGGAGAATCTTTGGCTAGGAAAGGATTCAAATATATGGGAATTTGTCGAGCAATAGCAGTAATCGTCATTACAGGTATATTTTTCGGACGGATAGAGTGCACTTCTTTGATTGTGTATGCATCAGAAGATAAGCTAGTGCAGTATGATATAGCTTCCGGTGAACAGGAACAATATTGTGTGCTTACAGAGGATATTGGCACATATGAGGTTTGTGCGGGAGATAGTCTTTGGGGTATTTCAGAAAAGTTATTGGGAAATGGAGAAAATTATACACAACTTGCAATACAGAATACAGACCGAATTACAAATCCGAATTTGATTTATCCCAATATGCAGCTTCAAGTCAAACGGAATGTCTATGTGAAACGGCGAATGGGCGTGAATGGGATTAAGACACCAGAATATCAGTTTGGGACACTGGCGCAAGCAAGATTTGGCATTCTGGAATCTGGGAAAGTTTTTGCCAACTGTGCTTTGTTTGGTAAGGATGTGGCAGATGTCTTTTGTCTAATTCGAGATAAAGAGCAGATGGGAGAGAAGGCGTTTGCAGACTGGGAACATAACAAACAGAAAATAGAGACTTATGTTCAAAAAAAATATAACAAAAAAATTTCTGATTTAATATTTTATGATTATCAGACGAATGATGGACGGGAATTGCATTTGTTTTCGTACACATATACGATTGATGGGGAGCAGTACGGATATCAAGGCGAACTAGAAATTTATGTGTGCGAGGGCGTTTGCCAGACAGAGCATATTCAGGCAGAATTTACTGGGTTTGACATGGAGGAAGGTGTGCAGGATGTTGTGCTTTATATGCTTGCGAGTTTTGAGGAATTTCCAGAAGCAAAAGGGGCTTCAGTAAACGGATACAATATTCAGATTGCACCCTCTGACCCATGGGAAGTTTCCGGTATTCACAATTCGTTTGCGTGGATTGAACAGTATTTTGATACCACTCTTAATGAAATAAGTCAGAAACCAGCAGAAAAGAAAAGTGCAAGAGAAAGAGTTCTAGGAGAATAAAAAATATCCTCTTCCCCTACTACAAAAAGTATGCTATAATTACGGCGGTCTATAATAAACTAGACACCTGAATTGATAGGGTTTTGAGAAAGAGGGTATTTATAAGTGTACACAAGAAGCAGAAAAACAGCCTGTATAGCGATTGTAATAATGCTGCTCATGTCCGAAATATACCTTAACATGGTTATGACGGACTCTTTTTTTGTGTACAAATCTACAGGAGAGTCAAACATTTTCTTTCAATCAAACTCTGTGGATTTTATTTTTGGCAAAGCATCTCTAAAAAATGATTCGCGTCACTTAGATAGAGGTATCTGTACGACAAATATGCTGAGTGAATGTGCTGGAATTGAATTGCAGTCGGCGGGCTGGAATTGGTTTCTATGTCTATTGCATATAGGGTATCTTTTTCTTTTGCAGGGAAAATTTTTTCAGCTTTCCGAGATAATACAAACCTACTATCAAACGTTAGAGGTATTAGTAATAGAATATATGCACCAATCTGATGGAAAAAAACGAGGTATTCCCTTATTTTATTTCAGTACATAAAGTAGAATATAAGGATATTTGAATTTATTTTGGAAAGAAGGGTATATCTATGTTAGCACAAGTGTTTGCAGTAGTCATTTTTATTGCAATGTTTGGTTTTATTGTGACAGAAATTGTGGAACGGCACATTGTATCGCTTGTATGCGCAGTGCTTACAATTATTTTTGTTTTTGGTGTGGGTATGCACAGTATGACAGCAGTAATTGAGACAATCAATTTAAAAAGTATTTTTACAGTAAATTTTTGGTATTTGTCCGAGGAATCGGGAAGTAGTAGTGCAGGGATTAATTGGGAGACAATCCTGTTTATTTTTGGCATGATGGTGATGGTTGAAGGTATGGCACGCGTCGGCTTCTTTCGATGGTTGTGTATGCGCATTGCCAAGTTTGTGAACTATCAGGTAGTACCACTGTTTATCACATTTATGGTATTGTCTACAATACTTGCAATGTTTATTGATAGCATTACGGTAATTTTATTTTTGGCAGCAGTGACAATTGAACTGTCACAGCTTTTAAAATTTAATCCAGTTCCAATGATTTTGTCTGAGATTTTCTGTGCAAACCTTGGTGGTTCTGCGACAATGTGTGGAGACCCTCCTAATATTATTATTGGAACTTCGCTGGGATATTCTTTTACAGATTTTGTGACCAATACAGGATTCATTGTGGCAGTTTCGTTGGTTGCCGTTTTGTTGTACTTTTATTTGCTGTTTAAAGAGGAGCTAAAGTCGGACGCTTCTCAAACAATTGACTATAGTAGTTTGCCAAGTCCAGAGTCAACAATTACTGACAAGAAGGGATTTGTTGTGAGCAGTATTATTTTTGCAGTGGCGATAGTTTTGCTAGTGACACATGCGCAGACAGGGCTTACAGTGTCCACAATTGGAACAATTGTTGCAATTGTCACATTGGCAACATCATGGAAATATGCTATTCTATTATTAAAGAAGGTGGACTATAAAACACTGTTGTTTTTTATTGGACTATTTGTTGTGATTGGCGGTTTGGAGCAGACGGGAATATTGGAGATTATGGCGGCCTTTATCGGCAAGATTAGCGGGGGTAATGTGATGGTGATGATTGCGATTATTATCTGGCTGTCAGCCATTGCAAGTGCGTTTGTGGATAATATTCCGTTTGCGACAACAATGATACCAATTATCAAAAGCTTGTCTGTCACTTATGGCGTTGATTTGTCGATGCTTGCATGGACGCTGGCCATGGGAACAGACATTGGTGGAAGTGCAACTCCAATTGGTGCTTCGGCAAATGTTGTGGGCATTGCGACGGCAGCAAGAGAAGGCTATGTGATTAAATGGGGAAAGTACTGTAAGAAAATGATGCCAGCAACAGTTATGGTTGTGTTGATATCTATGTTAATAATCTATGTTCGGTATTTATAGGGAGGCGAAGCGAATGGAAAAGCAGTTGATTATCTCTGTGGGCAGGGAGTATGGTAGTGGCGGACATGAGATTGCAGAAAAACTGTCGATACATTATGGGATTCCATTGCTTGATCACAATCTGTTAGATGAGATTGCAGCAGAGAAAAATATGGATATGGAGCATTGGAAGGATTTGGATGAAAAGCATAAAAATAGACTTTCTTCAAGAACTGTGCGTGGTTATAGTAGTTCGCCGGAGGAAAATTTATATCAAATGCAGTTTGATTATTTAAAAAATAGAGCATTATCAGGCGATTCTTTTGTGATTGTCGGTAGATGCAGCGAGACCATTTTAAAAGAGTTTGACAGTGTGGTGACAATCTTTGTGCTCGGAGATTTGGATAAAAAAGTGGAACGTATTATGCGCTTGTATGAATTGTCACAAAACCAAGCCGTGAAAAAGATTCGTGAGAAGGACTGGAAACGCAGACGTTATCACAATAGTTTCTGTGATGGAAAATGGGGCGCTTCAAGAAACTACGATATCTCCATCAACAGCAGCAAGTTAGGCGTAGATGAGACTGTTGAGATGTTGATTGATTATATTGATAGAAGACAACAGATAAAAATGGAGTAGGGAAGTTTCAAACTTCCCTACTCTACTTAATTTATAGAAATTCAAGAACGCCATCGGTATCCTTGCTGTGAAACGCGCATCGTGTGCTGCATGATACATTCTTCTGCAATCCGCTAAAGGCATATCAGAAATAAAAACTAATATCCAGCTCCATTATCTGTATTTTTGATAAGTTTAATCATTCGACTTGTTCCCAGACGGTCTGCGCCAAGCTGAAGAAATTCTTTGGCATCATCCACAGATGCAATGCCGCCGGCTGCTTTGATTTTCACGTCTTTTCCAACATATTCCCGCATCAATTTAATGTCTGCAAAAGTAGCACCACCTGTAGAGAATCCCGTCGAGGTCTTAATATATTCTGCACCGGCTTTTGTGACAATCTCGCACATTTTAATTTTTTCTTCTTCCGTGAGTAAGCAGGTTTCAATGATGACTTTTAGGATTTTTCCATTACAAGCATCATGAATCTGACGGATTTCGTCTTCAAGTTCCTGATATCTTCCATCTTTAAGCCAGCCAATATTAATAACCATATCGATTTCTGCCGCGCCGTTTGCAATGGCATCTTTTGTCTCAAAAACTTTGACAGCGGTGGTGTGATAACCATTTGGGAAACCGATCACAGTACAGATGGGTAATTTTCCATTTACATAGTCTACCGCCTGTTTTACATAGGCAGCAGGAATACATGCAGATGCAGTCTGGTAGGTTATACCATCATCAAGAATCTGGCGGATTTCTGCCCATGTGGCAGTCTGCGTAAGCAGAGTGTGGTCAACGGTCTGTAAAATTTCTTTGTTATCCATAATAATCAGTCCTTTCAAATATTAGTTTTTTCGCAATTTTGTCTTAGTCGGAAAAGGTCTCCACTTCTATAAGTGGTAAAAAACACAATTTTGTTTCGGTAAGAGTACAATCTCCGACGGACAGAAGCCTCCAGCAAGATTGTGGGAGTGTGTTAATTTAATTGATTGAGAATGGAGTGGCCAATTGTGCCATTAGGCATTGGCACACCAAAATTGTCGGTGATTGTAGCACCAATTACAGCGAAGGTAGAAGTATCTTCTAGTTTTCCACTTCCTGTAAAGGACGGCGAGTAGGCGATAAAAGGAACATCTTCGCGCGTGTGGTCGGTTCCTGTATGCGTTGGGTCATTTCCATGGTCAGCAGTAAGGATTAACAAGTCATCATCTTTTAGACATTTTAGGAATTCCCCAAGTTTCTCATCAAATTTTTCAAGTTCCTGTGCATAACCTATTACATTTCGGCGGTGTCCCCAAAGCGCGTCAAAATCCACAAGATTTACAAAACAGAATCCATGAAATGATCTGTGTGCAATTTCAATAGCCTGCTCCATACCATGTACAGAGCTTTTGGATTTATTGGATTCCGTAAGTCCTTCACCATCAAAGATGTCAAAAATTTTTCCTACAGAAATGACATCTAAGCCAGCATCTTTTAGAGCATTTAGGGCAGTCTTTCCATAAGGCTTTAGTGCATAGTCATGGCGGTTACTCGTGCGCACAAATTCTCCTTTTTTCTTTCCGATGTAGGGTCTTGCGATAACGCGGCCCACTTTCCATTCATCTCGCATAGTAAGTTCTCGTGCTATCTCGCAGCAACGATAAAGTTCATCCAGACCAAATGTTTCTTCATTTCCGCAGATTTGAAGAACAGAATCCGCAGAAGTATAGACAATCATATGACCTGTGGCAATTTCCTCCTCGGCAAGTTCATCAAGTATTTCAGTACCGCTTGCACTTTTGTTTCCAATAATGGTGCGCCCTGTCCGCGCAGACAACTCCTCTAACAGCTCTTTTGGAAATCCAGTTTCTGTAAAGGTTTGAAATGGCTTTGTAATATGCAATCCCATCATTTCCCAATGACCTGTCATTGTGTCTTTTCCAGTGCTTGCTTCATGTAACCTTGCAAAATATCCTGTAGGTTTATCAACAGGGAGGACGCCATGTAGAGAATGTAGATTTGCTATTCCTAATTTCTGTAAGTTTGGAATTTTGAAATTTTCTGTTTGTTGGGCAATGTGTCCAAGTGTATCTGTTCCTGCATCGCCATAGGCAGCCGCATCCGCAGCGGCGCCAATGCCCAAAGAGTCGATAACAATTGTAAAAATCCGATTGTATTTCTTAATTTCCGCCATAAAGAACTCACTCCTTTTATGTTCATTTTAAAACAGCATAATGATTCCGACAATCATAGCACTTAACATACTCACAAAGATACCACCTAGCATCGCCTTGAAGACGAGGCGTGAGAGCGTACTCTTTTTTTCTGGGCAGAGTACAGCAATGCCAGATACACAAATACCAAGACTCGATAGATTCGCAAAACCACAGAGAGAGATTGCGCAGATCATACCTGTTCTAGTGTCCAGAGAACTAAGTATTGCACCCAAATCCTGAAAGGCAACAAATTCATTGACAATTAGTTTGTTGCCAAGAAGGGACCCTTCCATCAATACATTGCTGCTATCTAAGCCCATCAGGAATCCAAACGGCGCAAATACATAGGAGAAAATCTGCTCTAGCCGGATTCCGGCAAACCCTAAAAACATGTTTACAACCGCTACAATACCAATAATACCAACGAGCGATGCAGCAATGGAGATAACCATCTGCATACCAGTGGATGCACCTTCAGCAATCGCATCGATAACGTTTGCATTATTTCCCTTGTTGTCCATCTTGACATCAGTAATGGATTGTGCTATTTCTGTCTGTGGAAGAATCATCTTTGCAACTAAGATGCTTCCGACAGGAACCATAGCGCTTGCAATTAGCAGATAATCCATAGGGATTCCAAGTGCATGATAACCGCCCAAAATCGATACAGACATACTGCCCATTCCTGAGACTAGAATAACAAAGATTTCGCTGTCGGTCAATGACTTGATGTATTTGCTCACCAAAATAGGGCTGTCTGTCTGACCTAAAAACATATTTGCCACGGCCACAAAGCTCTCCACTTCTGTTGTGCCCATAAGCTTTCCAACGCCTTTTCCAATCCATTTTACTACAAATCCCAGCACACCAATATAGTATAATAAGCTAACTAGCGCAGAGACAAAAATGATGTTGCCAAGAGTCTGGACAATGAAAATGCCACCCAATGACGCACTGTCTGCAAGACTTCCAAAAACAAAGGATAATCCTTCTTGCCCACAATTTATAATCGCTGTGACACCATCAGAAATCACTGACACGATAGTTTTGCCAATCGGCACTTTTACAAGTAATACAGCGATAATAAACTGTATTACCATGGCGCGCAGTACCGTTTTCCATTTAATATTTTTGCGGTCCCACGATAATAGAAAGATTAGCCCTATTATGACAATAATGCCAATTAGATTTAGTATTAGCTTCATGCGATGTGCCTCCTGTCTGCCCGGAGGCTTTATTTTTCACGGTCTGCTGCAATGAGCTTGCGGATTGCTAGGACAGCCGTTTTAATTGCGGATTCGGTATCGTGTATAATTGGATTTTCCATGCCAAGGGCATTTCTCTCTTGATTGCCTACAACAAGGAAGTTTGAACCGCAGCGAACACGCAAATGACTTGCAGCGATAAACAGTGCTGCTGATTCCATCTCAGAAGCTTTGCAGCCCATACGTTTCCATGCTTCCCATTTGTTTAACAGTTCGTAGCTGACGGGCATGCGCTCGGGCTCATGCTGTCCGTAAAATGCATCTTTGCACTGAACAACTCCTGTGTGATAAGTGTTGCCTAATTCTTTACTCGCAGCGACAAGAGCATTTGTGACATCTAAATCTGCTACCGCAGGATACTCAATAGGAGCGTACTCGCGACTTGTGCCTTCCATACGAATTGCGCCAGTTGCAATCACAATATCGCCACCTTTTACTTCTAGGTCGATACCGCCACATGTACCGACACGAATAAAGGTGTCTGCACCGCACAATACCAGTTCCTCAAGTGCGATAGATGCGGATGGTCCACCAATACCAGTAGAAGTCACACTCACTTTTTCGCCATCTAAAGTTCCTGTGTAGGTGATATACTCTCTGCTGTCTGCGACCAGCTTGGCATTGTCGAAATGCTTTGCGATTTTCTCACAACGTTTAGGGTCTCCCGGCAAGATTACATAGCGTCCAACATCACCTGGACGAATCTGTAAATGATACTGTAATCCTACTTCACCTGAATAATTCTGCATATGATTTTCCTCCTTTTGGTAGTATGTACGCACAGTGTTTCTTTTATACATTCGTATAAGCTCTAGCAAAAGTATTTCTGAGCATACAATACTTTTTATCTGTTTCGTATTCTGTTGTAATAAAATCATATCATTATACATGTCTAAAATCAATATGTATTTTTAGACAAATTAGACAAGTTGTTTTTTGTGACTATTGACGATAAATTCTGCTATTCTAGGATATAGAATTGTTGTCTATATTTACATAGCATAAAACATTATAAAATACAGTTCTTTATAAAAGTGTATTCTTTGTGTACTTCTTGACTTTTTGCTTGTATAATTTTAATATAGAGGTAAATTCAAGAATGTCTCTAATATTTTTGATGTGGCGTGCCAATCCGTTCCTCTAATAATAAAAACCAATTTGCACGCTTGCTATTTTGCCAGAGGATTACCTGCGTCAGAGATTGTTTTCCCATTAAGGCATACTTGTATTGTTCTTGCTATTTATAGAAATGGAAATATTCTTCGATGAAGATAAAATGATATCAGATGTGGAATGATTCCCGCCGCTATAGGCAGTGAACAAATTATTTGTATTAGTGGCAGGAGTCAATCTCCTGTCTGATATGCCTTTGGGGGATTGCAGAAGAATGTATCATGCTGCGATGTGCAGCATAAATACCGACAGTGTTCTTGAATATAATAGGACAAACGCAAATGGGACATTATTTATGTGAAATAATTGTATTAGGAAGTTACATTATTGTGTCTAACAAAACAAAAGTTTGATTATGGTTTTGTTATATAAATTTTAGACAAGTATAAAATTTAAAGAGGTGTGGTATGGTAAAAGAAGAAAAAATTGAAAATATAGAGCATAAAGAAAGTAAACTAAAACATGTTAGAGTGTATGATCAACTCTATGAGATGATACAGAATGGTTCATTTCCACCAGATTCGCGGCTTCCGTCAGAGACGATACTGTCCGCACAGTTGGATGTGAGCCGCATGACACTTCGGAAAGCTTTGACGCTATTGCAGGAAGACGGTATGACAAGAAATGTACAAGGAGTAGGACATTTTGTGTGTGGTCAGCCAGATAGCGGAAAGGAGCAACATCCAGTCAATATGCCACAGCATCCAATCTATTCGTATTGTACAGAGGAACTGGATTCTGTAGAGATGGCATTTCGCATTGAGCCACCTACCAAGTCAATTTCGGATGTCCTAAGACAATATACGCCTGCTGTGGTTATCGTGGACCGCTGGTATAAACAAAAGGAAACACCACTAGCGTACTCATTGAGTTTTCTTCCAATTGGTTTAATTGGGGAGGAGAAAATTGACTTAAACAAATCTAGCCAATTAGAGGAGTATTTGGAGAATCAGTGCTATGATGGGAAAAATTGTTTTCGGCGCATTTGTTCTCATTCGACTGCAGGGAACTTTACGGCACTGACTTGTACATTGTCGGAGGATAATTCCTTTCTGTTAGTGCAAGAAACCATATCGGATACAAATGGAAGGATACTAATTTCCAGCAAGCATTATATACCATCGAATCTGTTTCGGATTGAGATTTGTATGTGAACTATGGTTGCCATTATTTATTTGTTGGCAAAAGCAGTGAAATTCGTGCGCCAAATAAAGGGTTATCTGTAAAAATCGTGATTGCTTATGTCTTAAATGAACTGAACCTGTGTAAAAAACATAAACCCTAAAGGAATATTTCTTTGTTTGCAATGATAAAAAATGTATTTTATTCACAGACAGAGAAAATTCCAGCAGTAGACAGCGCGTCGTTTAGTGTAAAAGAAGGAGAAATCTTATGTTTATCGAACTGAACGGAATTTCTGTATCTTAGATAATTTTAAATCTTTATTCCACAAAATACAAGAAATATGTTATGCTTGTAACCGCGCAAGAAATTAAAAACAATGAAAAGCGGTGAGCTTGTGCCGAATAAGAACAAATATTAGTTTGATAGTAAGATTCATATATCAAGTCACAAAAAGAATGACACAACAAGAGCTTGCCGATTTGGTGGGTGTATCAAGACAAACAATTATGCATCTTGAACGAAATCGTTATAATCTCTCTATGCTGCTTGCGTACAGTATAGCAGAAGGATTTGAAGTTATGATTGAAGATTTATTTGACTTTAAGAAGGAACGCTAAATGGTTGAATGGTTCAATACTTTATTTGACAGCAGAATTTTTATGAAAATAAATGCACAAGCGGGTTTCCTATGCTATGTTGTTTGTTCTTTTAAATATTTTTGGATATCTCTTAGAGTGGTCTATGGATAATATAGTTTGGTTAGCAAATGGGGTACAGATAGTTTATACCCTGTTTCTTTTAACGGCGGATATTGTACTGTTGATTTTAAGGAAAATCAGATAACTTGTACTGTAAGCCATGCTTATAATTGTATAAACAAGCATAGTATTTTTTATCTCTTTATATATGAAATACTTGATATTTGAAAGGAAATAAATTATATTATATAGGAAAGTAATTTATGAATTGCTCGCATATGTTAATATTTCACAGAGAATAGAATAAAGAAACAACAAACTACAATTTGTATTTTGAAACTATTCTTATTAATAATAGGAGGAGATAAATAATGTACACTTATAAAACAGAAATCTTAACAGTAGGCACAAAATGGTTTTCTGACAAAGCAGATGCAAACGATATAGACATATTAGACCAGTTAATTAACGAAAAGGCTGCTAATGGGTGGGAACTTGTAACATATGATTATATGGCAACATCAACGCAGATTAAAGGTGCATTTGTTATTACATTTAGAAAGCAACAGTAATTTCTATTATAAGACAAGTCTAGTTTGTAGAATTGCAGGCAAAAGTAAATGCAATAACTGTCGTATATCAGATGTGGAATGATTTTGTCACTATAGACAGTGAGCTGCTTATTTGTATCAGTCGCGGGATTCAATCTCACCTCTGATATGCCTTCGGCGGATTGCAGAAGAATGTATCATGTTGCGCATGATGCGCGTTTCGCAGCAAGAACGGCATATTAAGACAGGAAATCAAGAAAAGGTTTCCTGTCTTTTTGGTGTCCATTTTCGGTATTTTGAAAAATTGTTGGTATTATGTTGTGCAAGGGGATACAATTCAGAAAAGTTTGGAACTTCTATAGATATTGGAAAACTATGGTTACAAAAATTTAATGGATTTTAAACGGAAGGTTGATGGCAGTGATTGTAGAATTATGATAAAATGTTATAAGATTTTGTACAAAGGAGCGGATAAGCCATGTTTAAATTATTAATCTGTTTTGTTGCGGGAATTGGTGCCGGGCTTGGAACTGGATTTGCAGGGATGAGCGCTGCGGCAGTTATCAGCCCAATGTTGATTACATTTCTAGGATTACCTGCGTATGAGGCAGTTGGGATTGCGCTGGCGAGTGATGTGCTTGCAAGTGCAGTGAGTGCATATACTTATGGAAAAAATAAAAACCTTGATATCCGAAATGGGATTGTCATGATGATTACAGTATTGTTATTTACACTTTTTGGCAGTTGGATTGCAAGTATGGTACCAAACACTACAATGGGAAACTTTTCAGTGTTTATGACATTACTTTTGGGGATTAAGTTTATTGTAAAGCCAGTTATGGCAACAAAGGAGTCTATGGACAGCGTCGATGCAAAGAAGCAAGTTCTGCAATCTATTATCAGCGGAATAGTTGTTGGCTTTATCTGTGGTTTTATCGGTGCGGGCGGTGGCATGATGATGTTGCTAATATTGACAAGTGTCTTGGGTTATGAATTGAAAACAGCGGTTGGGACAAGTGTTTTCATTATGACTTTTACGGCATTGACAGGTTCTGCCAGCCATTTTGTAATCGGTGGTATGCCAGATGTTTGGTGTCTGCTCTTTTGTGTGGCATCTACATTGTTATGGGCGCGTATCGCGGCGAAGTTTGCAAACAAGGCGAGTGCGGTTACGTTAAATCGAGCGACTGGTGTGGTGCTTGCTGTCCTTGGCACTGCAATTCTTATTGTAAATCTTACAATAAAATAGCAATTGCTCAACTTGTTTGCAAAACATAATACGCAATTTTTATGCGCAAAATACCGATGGCATTCTTGAATAGAACTGTTTTTTTAGAATGCCTTCTGTACTTTTTGAATTAATTTTTTGTAAATCCATTCGATAAACCATGATTCTGTTGGCACTTTCAAGGCATCTTCAAAGGACCACCATTTCACCGCTTGATTTTCGTCTTTTTTTATCATTAATGTCTCATTTTCATCTGCTTGCGCTAGGTAGGTAATATTCATATGTAAATGACTGGGAACATAAACTCCATTTTTGCTATGTCCATTTACAGTTAATGTTTCCAGACTAAATATATCTGGGGTAATCAAAGTTGCATGTCCAACACCTGTTTCCTCTTGTAATTCACGCAACGCCACAGAACGTAAATCCTCATTGCCATCAGCATGTCCGCCAATCCATGACCATGAGTCATAAATATTATGGTATACCATGAGTGTTTTTGTACAGTCTTTGTTTATCGTCCATATCGAAGTTGTAATATGAGCAGTTTGATTTTTACGCTTCAAACAATCTGCATGATTTGTTATAAAGTCAATTATACATTCTTTATCGTGTGCTTCTTGCAAATTAAAAGGTTGATAGTTTGTAATCTCTTGTAATAAATTCATAGAATTATCCTCCCTATATTGTCAAGTGATTTTCCTTAAAAAATCAAGGAATTTATAGTTA
>ERZ778515.1303-NODE-1303-length-18312-cov-5.783371_pt1 | contig 18312 bp, 12 predicted proteins | sample MGYA00510343_ERZ778515 | MGnify/ENA primary metagenome ERZ778515 (study PRJEB29527, sample SAMN07138965) | mouse gut metagenome | material: feces | host: mouse | place: China:Nanjing | collected 2016-01-25 ...
AACTCAATTCTATCACTATATCTTTCCGCATTTCACTTTTTTGTAGTAACTTTGCGAAAAAAACATCACGTTATGAGCAAACCTTTTATATATGGAATGTCGGTGGAAGGCGAAAACTTTACTGACCGTAACTTAGAGACTCAACGTCTGAAACTCAATTTCGAAAACGGAATAAATTCCATATTGATATCACCGCGCCGTATGGGAAAGACATCATTGGTGAAGAAAGTGATATATGAAATGGACAATCCTAAGATTGTTGTGGTATATATGGACATATATAAGTGCCGTACAGAATATGAGTTTTATGAAAAGTTCGCATCGTCCGTGATACAGGCAACTGCCACACGAATGGAACAGATGTTGGAATTGGCAAAGGAATTTGTCATGAGTATCACACCGAAAATTACTTACAGTCCAGAACCCGGTTCCAGTTTCTCCTTGTCGTTAGGCATAAGCAAACAAGGAAACAGTCCTGAAGAAATTCTTAATCTTCCCGAGCGGATAGCCGCGAAACATAATATAAACATAGTAGTCTGCATAGACGAGTTTCAGCAGATAGGCGAGTTTGCAGATTCTATCACCGTTCAGAAGACAATACGCAGCGTGTGGCAACACCAGCGCCTGACCTCATATTGTCTTTTTGGCAGCAAGAAACATCTCATGTCCGAAATGTTCTACAGCCGCAACCTTCCTTTCTATCAGTTCGGAGACATGTTTTTCCTAAAAAAGATTGAAACTAAAGATTGGGTGCCGTTTATCATCGAAAGGTTTAGAAGCTCCGGCAAGTATATATCTGCCGGACTTGCAGAAAAAATATGTACAACAGTTGATAATTATTCGGCATACGTTCAGCAACTGGCATGGAATGTTCTTGCCATGTCCGGCGATTTTGTGGACGAGACTTCATTCGCCAACGGACTTGAAGCAACCTTGGCTCAGGTCATGCCGCTGTTTGTAGAACAGACTAACGGACTCACGACATATCAGCTGAATTTTATAAGGGCGATATGCAATGGCTTCCACCGTGACTTCTCCAAGAAAGAAGTTACATCGTTATATAATTTCGGTACACGTTCAAATCTCCCCAAGATACAGTCGGCACTCATCGAACGCGAGATTATAGACAGGGATACAGACAATACATATTTTCTTGCGGATCCTCTCTTTGAGATATGGTTCAAGCGTGAGATGATGTAGACAGGCATTCTTCTGTCAAAGTATATAAGATTAACTAAAAGAACATTGTCATATATAAAGGATAATAAGCCACTCCGTCTTTTTTCATCACATTGAACTTGCTCAGAACCATTGCCCTTTCTATTCTGTCATGAAAAGAATTCATTGCGGCATCGAGTGAGGCGTGCCTCATATAGTCATTGCCCGACTTTACTTCTATCACCGATATACCTTGGTTCTCTTGAAAAACGAAATCAAGTTCCTGCTTGCTCTTACGGTCATAGTAGTTGAGAGCCACGCCTTTCCTTACAAGTTCGCAAGCGACATAATTTTCTGTCAGTGCCCCTTCATTTATATTAATGTCACCATTAAGCACATGAAATTGCATTTGGGGCAGGCAGAGACTGCACAATAACCCTGTGTCAAGCATGAACAATTTATAAAGATTACGTTTCTCCCCAAATGCAAACGGTAACTCAAATGTCTTGGTGTTGTACGAAAAATATGCCACACCTGCATCCGCGAGCCATTGTGTGGCATCGCCATATTTACGTTGCGATGCTCCTTTTTCTATGTCGGCAAGCACAAAACGCTTGTCTTCCTTGCTTAGCTGTAGTGGAATGGCATCAAAGACAAGCCTTGCCAGCTGTCTGTCGCTTCCTGCATATTTAGAAATGTCGTCCCTGTAACTGGTTATAATATCTTTTTGTATCTGCAGTGTCTCCGACAAATCCTTGTTGCCTGTAAATGTCGCTACAGCTTCCGGCATACCTCCTACAACCATATACTGGCGGAATTTATCCATTATTCTTTCGTGAAGGAAATCAGCTACAGGTGTAACAGACACATAGTTTGCATGCAACTGGCTTATTACATCGTCTGATATCCCCGATGCCCATAGAAATTCCTCAAAGTCTAAGGGATACATATCTATACGATGTTCAAAACCAACCGGATATGATGACACGTCACGATAGTTTATGCCGAGCAGCGAACCGGATTCTATATAGTCGTAACTGCCGTCTTCTACCAGAAACTTTATGGCTGTACGTGCATCAGGACAACTCTGTATTTCATCAAAGAATATAAGTGTCTCACCTTTTGTAAAAGGTCCGTATCCCATTGCCGACAGGTTCAGAATAATAGTCCCGGTATCTTTGTTCCCGGCAAATGCCTGTTTTGCCAAGGGTGTTTTCTCAAAGTTTATTTCAACGAAATGCCTGTAATGTTTATTTCCAAAGTCTCTTATCGTAGTCGTCTTGCCTACTTGTCGTGCACCTTGTATAAGAAGGGCTTTCTTGTCCTTCCTGTCCTTCCACTTAGTCAACTCATTATAAATCTTACGTTTAAGCATAAGCTTGCAACTTTTTTCCATCAATGACATTGCAAATATACAACTTTTTTCCACGTTTAAGATGTATTATTTGCAACTTTTTTCCAATTTGTCTTAATATAAGCATAACCTTTTTACTTGTATACAGTCTTTATTCCTGAATAACAAACAATGAAATGTGGTAAAATGCAACTTTTAACAGTTTAAAATGTGGTAAAATGCAGAAAATGCGGTTTTAAAATGCAGTAAAATGCAAATTTCACTTGCGGATAAATAAAATCGGATGCACTCCGAGATGAAGTGCATCCGATAAATGTTATCAGAAATATATCAGTTTATACGATTATTTCTTGATGAATTTCCTGCCGTCCTGTATGTAAAGACCGTTTGCAAGAGCTTCCTTGTCTGTACCTACATAGCGACCGTCGATAGAATAAATCTTGTTGTCTGCAACCTTTTCTACCTTATTTACAATATTGTCAATGCCGGTTGTAGTACCGAATGTTCCATAATTATCTGCAATTGTCGGACAATAACCAATTCCATAAAGTTCAACAGAGTTGTTGTCAGAAGCGAATATATAATACGTATGTCCGCCTTCTACACCGAATTGAACGCAATGTGTCTGAATGTTATCGTCAGGACAGCGTGATGCGCTCTGAAGAACCATGTGTCCCTCACCGCTGTTTGAAGTATGGTCGATTACATACATTGCACAAGAGTTGCCGCCACGGTTGTATTTCAATGTAACAACACCATTTGTTGAATATTCAGCAGCACCTTCTGCCGGATTGGGAATCGTAAGTGTGATAACACCCTGTGTAAATGAATATTCAACACCTGCATTGCTGTAAGAACCAGTACGGAGAAGAGTATTGTTCTCAAGACCCTCAAAGAAGTTGAGCTGCTGGTCTGCACTTAAACCGCTACGACCTGCCTGGCTACCCATCAGAATCTTTGCAGCATACGCCTTGCCTGAATACTTGCCGTTACCGCTCGTTGCAAGACAACCTTTTTCTATTTCTGCCTTAACACCGTCCTTGTCAAATAACACGTAGTTATCCGGAAGACGATAGCCAATTCCCCAATAGTCCTGATAGCCCTGTGCCACACCATCAGCTGGTGAAGGCAGCTGTGCTGCCGTCCATTCCACGTGCTGTGCAAAAGCGCCTGCTGAAGCAAACGCGAGTGCTACTAATGTAAAAAACTTTTTCATAGATTTTTGTTTTAAATGAATTAATAAAATTAATTTGCTTTAGTTTATACTTTATTTAGGAAACGAATAAGTTTAATAATGGGCTTGTGCAAAATTCTACTATTATTAGAGACATATTCTTGTATCTGTCCGTTTGGACATATTGATATTCTGTATATATTTGTCGGACAAATACAAGAATATGTCCCTACTCTTAGATGTAATATAGATTTTTTAGCATACCCTCATGTATTAATTTAGTATCCCTTTCCTGCTGTATATCCGTAACCGTTGTCTCCAAATTCCTCCTTATTACTTATTTGGTCAAGGAATTCCTGAGGTATAGGACGGCAATAATGTATATCCTCCTTAAAGGCAGCAAAAGCTTTTTTGTTATACATCTGCAGTGCATTCTTCATAAGACCGCCTGCACGATGACGCTTCAGCACAGCCCAACGCATGTGTTCGCCTACAAACTCACGTGCATATTCATCAAGGATATCCTGTTCCGTAACATTGCCTATTGCCGGAGCCGTAGAACCGGCACGTACAGCTCTGTCGTGCAACGGCTTTATATACTTGGCAGCGTCACCCGTATTCAGCATCACGCTTGCCTCTGCGGCAATCATATAGATTTCAGCGGCACGCATTATAAAGATGTCACCGTTGCGTGAAGGACGCCTGTCATTAGACAGCTGGCGTGTGGCACCGTCATAAAGGGCATTATGCTTTATGAGCATTGGGAACAGATGATAGGCCTGAGAAACATACGCAGCCATGCCACGGTCTGTATAGGATCCTGTCTTGTAATTTCCGTCTGCATCGAACAACTCGCTGATATTCATAGTAAAACAACGGTACTTGGACTTTTCCTCATCGGTAAGGTCTTTTTTCGAGAGGTATATGCGGATGCGGTCCTCATCCTGTGCCAACGGCATATCCACCACAAAGGCATTCTTTGTAGGTACTATCTTGCCTGTTCCGCCTTTCTCATAAATTCCTTCGGCATACGTCTGTGTACCGCCGGGACGGTCTGTCGTTGCCAATGCTACGTATGGATAGAGCTTCTGACCATTAAGACTGTTGTCCAATCCCATTGCCCTACAATCTGTTGAAGAAAGGGTTTTGGTCTGACGTGCAAAAGTATATGCCACGCCGGTAGGATGAGTATACTGTCCAAAAGCTGTAAGGAAACTGTTTTCATAACGCTTGTCCCAATCACCGAACACATCAATGGCATGTTTTGTGGGTGCCATGATTTCTGTTGTTCCAAATATACCGAGATATTGGTTTTCTCCGGATTGTATATTATATACACGCGTCAGGTTGTTGGGGTTGCAATATGTTAATCCTCCAAGCGTGTTCGTATGGTTTGCATACGTACCTGCCATACCAGCATCTGCATTTGTTGCATCAAGACCGGATGCTGTAAACAGAGCCTCACGGTTGTTACGGTTGTTATCCTGTGCCCACAGGTCGGAAACATCAGGATAGAGATACATGCCGTAAGTTGAAGCATTGATTATCATGTCGTCTGCAACGTCCTTGGCACACTGCCAGTAGCTCTTGCCGTCTTCTTCCAGTCCCTCGCCGGCACCCTGTGCGTATGCACGGGCAAGCAGTCCGAGAGCCGTTTTCTTGGTTACACGTGCATAGTTGCCGCCATGAGGTTCAACGCCAAGCACTCTTGAAGCCTCTTTCAGGTCTGTAACAATAGAGGTATAAACCTCTTGCATAGAGTTTCGTACAGGTCTGTTGTTAGTCTCTCCCACTTCATTGGTACACAATGGTATCGGACCGAAATATGTGGCGAGCGTAAGGTGCATGAAGGCACGTATGACTTTTGCCTCAGCCTTAAGTACCTCTATATCGTCAGCCTTCTCGCCCGAAGCGGCAGGAGTGTTGTTTATGACAGTATTGCATGTGGCGATTACAGAGTATGCCTGCTGCCATGCTTTTTTCGGTTCAGAGCGGGCAACTCCCAATCCGTCGTAATAGAAAGTTTCTTTGGAATATTCCTTGCCCGAGGAGTTAAGCCAAAGGTCGGTTCCGCATTCAGACAGGAAGTAGAAGTCCTGCTTTGAATAAAGCTCATGGTATAATGTTGAATAGCATTGAGCCTGAAGACCTTCCCATGTTGCATAGTTCTCTATCGTTGCACTGCCTCCCGTAGGGTTATACTCGTCAAGCTCGCACGACGTAAAGCCGGTTGCAATGAAAAGTCCGGCAGCCATATATAACAAATTCTTTTTCATGTCGTTTTTCTTTAGTTGTTAGAATGTAACGTTTATACCGAATACCATTTGCTTTGTAAGCGGGTAGTCGAGTGAACCTGCCATTTCGGGGTCATAGTCTTTGAGCAGGTCGCTCTTTGCAAATACAAACGGGTTGGTTATAGTTCCGTAGACACGGCTATTCTCTATACCGATCTTCTTAAGAACCTTCTTAGGCAATGTATAGCCGAGAGTTATGTTCTTTACTTTCCAGAACGAGCCGTCAACATAGTTCAGTCCGCTGTAACCATCGTAGTTTATGATGGTTTTCTGCGAGTTCAGTGCAGGGAAATAGTGGTTGGCATTTCCAGTCTCTTCCGTCCAATAGTCGAAATATGTAGGGAAGTTTCCGCTTACATTAGGACTGAAACGTCCGAGCATACTGTAGTTTATCATCTGTCCGTAACGCCAATAGAGATATATTGAGAGATCGAAGCCTTTGAATGTGAATGTGTTCTTCCATCCCATAGTCCAGTCCGGCTGCTGATGTCCCAATACCTGTCGTGCCTGTGTTGCGTCGTATGGATTTGTCGCATCATAGACAATTTCCTCTCCGTTAGCGTTCACTCCTGTATAATATATGTTGCCTTCATCACCTACGTGCCGTGTAAGTCCCTGACAGTTTATCTTCAGATCACCTGGCTCGGCATTGAAGATTTTAGCCTCTTCTGCCTCAGAGAGTTTCCATGTGCCGTTGAGCTTATATCCGTAGAACGAATTTATAGGTTCACCTTCTTTTAATATCTTGTCACCATTTATATACTGGTCCGTTCCATCCTCTGCCGAGAAGCTTGTCAGTTTCTCAGAGTTCTTTGTAAACGTCAGGTTTGTTGTCCAGGAGAAGTCTCCCTCTTTCTTTGCCACGAACGGGCGGCCAGTAACGGCAAGTTCAAATCCGCGGTTCTCCGACTCACAAATATTTGTTGTTGTCTTATATTGTGCACCTGAGTTGAAACCTCCGTTTGTCACAGGTACGTTAGCCGTCCATATAATGTCTTTTGTCTTCGTTATATAATAGTCTGCGGTAACGTCGATACGTCCGTTCAGGAACGATGCGTCGAGACCAATGTTGGTATTATACGATTTTTCCCAGCCAAGCCGCGGGTCTACGATTTCCTGCGGATAATTATATGAAAGAAGGGTCTGGTTGCCAAGAATCATATACGACTGGTTGAGTACGGTTGCTGTCTGGTATTCGGCAATTGAAGCCGTACCTGTAACACCCCAGCCGAAGCGTATCTTCAGGTTGTCAAGCCAGTCTTTGGTATTTTCCATAAACTTCTCGTCAGAAATGCGCCAGCCGAGAGAAAAAGCGGGGAATGTATCCCAGCGGTTACCTTCGGCAAGGCGTGAAGAACCGTCATGGCGAACGGATACAGAAGCAAGATATCTGCCCTCATACGAATAATTGATACGTCCTACAAAGCCCAAGCCTTTTGACATAACGTAAGAAGAACCTACCTTCGGGTTGCTTCCTGTTCCGAGATTATGCCACAGATAGCTGTTGTCAGTGAGGCTTGAATTTTCTGCGGATGTATATTCACGGCGGTTATGGTTCCACGATGTTACACCTGTAACGGTAAAGTCGTGCTTGTCCGCAATCTTGAAGTTATAGGTAAGAATGTTTTCCCATTTATAATTATAGGTGTTATAATTTTCCACAGATGCCATAACGCTGGCTGCCGTTGTCACACCGTCGGCATTGGCATCACTGCTATAATAGTTGTATCCGCCGATACCGTTAAACCTGTTGTTCTTGCGGAATGCCAGCGACAGGCTCAGGCGGCTCTCAAATGTAAGACCCTTCAGCGGATTAATGCGGATATAGGGGTTAAGATAAATGTTTGTGTTCTGAGAGTTGTTGCGGTAGTTTCCCTTATTGTTCAGCAACAGGCTCACGGTGTTTACATCGTCCACCACCGGGAACGGGTTAACGTTGCCGTCTTCATCGTAAAGGGAACCTATAGGGCGTGTTATAAGTGCATTCTCGAGCTTGGCGTATGCAGAGTTCTTGTATGTAAAGCTTCCCTGCATGTTTACTCCGATAGTGGTAATTTTGTTTATCTCATGGTCTATCTTCAAGTTTGTAGAATAAACCTTGTAATTGTCGTTTTCATACTGTCCGTCCTCTCCCGAGAAGTTAAGAGACATATATGCCTTTGTCTTTTCCGTACCGCCACTTATGGAGAGTGAGTAGTTCTGCGTCACACCGGTCTTGAGCAATGCGTCAGCCCAGTTAATGCTCTGTCCGGCAAGATATGCATCATATACGGCTGGATTAAACACATTCTCATCTCCTGTATACGTGCCTCCTGCAATCTGTGCCTGCTTGCGCATGTTGAAGAAACCTGTACTGTTGTACACATCAGGAACCGTAGACCAACCGTTTATGCCCACGTATGCGTTCAGGTTCACCTTTGTGCGCCCAGCCTTACCGCTCTTTGTTGTAACGATTATGATACCGTTGGCACCTGCAGAACCGTAAACAGCTGTCGAGGCAGCATCCTTCAGAACCTCGATACTCTCGATGTCGTTGGCATTGAGCGTTGTGAGGCTTCCTGGCAGACCGTCGACAAGTACCAAAGGCTCGTCGTTGCCGTCCTCTGCTGCCATGAGCGAGCGTGTACCGCGCAGCTTCATCGAGCTTGAAGCACCAGCCTGTCCTGAAGAACGCGTGATGTCAAGACCTGCAACCTTTCCCTGCAATGCCTCAACCGGGTTAGGCATAGGCGAAATGGTTATGTCTTCTGCCTTTACAGATGCCACGGCACCGGTAAGGTCGCGTTTCTTCTGAGTACCGTAACCGATTACGACAACCTCGTCAAGACCGGTGTTGTCCGGCTGCATCTTGACATTAGTTGCTTTTCCTGCTACAGCTGTTATTGTTGCCGTCTTGTAGCCGATATACGAAAGTTCCAGTTCAGCCTTACTGTTAGGTATAGTCAGGTTGAAATTACCGTCCAGATCCGTGACGGCGGCAATCTGTGTGCCTTTCACGACAACGGTCACACCGATCATCGGTTCTCCCGTCTCATCAACCACTTGTCCCGTGATTTTGTTCGACTGGTTCACGCTCTGCGCAACGGCTGCGCTGCCGCCAAGTGCCTGGGCGGGGCTGAATGCCCAGCAGGCAAGCCCGAGGAGGGTAAGCGCCAAAGTCGAAAATCTTGCATTCTTCTTCATTAGTAAATAGATTTTATTATTAAAAAACTTGTTGTATCGCCGGGGGCCGGGGGATGGGCGGCGTGTAACTTATCGTGCCCATTAACGGCAAGTTTGTCATTTATCATGATGATTAGTGGCACTTCCTGCATAGACAGGATAAGTCACTTAAATATCCGGAAAAGTTTTGATGGAATGCTTTATTTGATTATTTTTGCAAAAGGTATTTTAAAATACCGTATTTAAAAATACTAAAAATCGCAATATGAAGTTTTATGACAGGACAACCGAGTTGGAAACATTAAGGGAAAGTCTGATGCTTAGCCGTAACGAATCGCAAATGACGGTTGTTATGGGAAGAAGGCGCATAGGCAAGACAGAACTGGCAAAGAGGATTGGCGACGATACGAGCTTGTATTTTTTCGTTGCACGTAAGGCGGAGAAATTGCTTTGCCAAGATTTCTCACGTGAAATAGAAAACAAACTTGGTGTCCCTGTAGGATCGATATATTCATTCGCTGATTTATTCAGATACCTGCTGAGGATATCCGAACAGCGTCCGTTCACCCTCGTCATAGACGAGTTTCAAGAGTTCATGAGGATTAATCCGTCTGTTTTCAGCGAAGTGCAGAGAGAATGGGATTTATCCAAAGGCAAGGGACATCTCAATCTTGTTATCAGCGGCTCCGCCTTCTCTCTTATGAAAAAGATTTTTGAAGACAGCCGTGAACCTTTGTTCGGACGTGCAAACAGGCATCTTATGATAAGACCTTTCGGTACAAGTACATTAAAACAAATTCTTCAAGACTACAATCCGGGATATTCAAATGAAGACCTGCTGGCATTGTTCTCAATAACGGGAGGTGTCGCGTGGTATGTCTCTTTGCTTATGGACAACATGAAAAACACTAAAAAGAAGATGCTCTCATTCATTACGTCTTATAACTCTCCATTTATAAATGAGGGGAAAAACGTGCTGATAGAAGAATTTGGAACAGATTACACGGTGCACTTTTCCATTCTTACATGTATTGCCGGTGGTATGAAGACACGGGGAGAAATAGAGAATATCCTGAATATGGGAAATATCGGTAGCTATCTTGTACGTCTTGAGAGATACTATGGGCTTATTGAGAAGCATCTTCCGATATTTGCGAAAGAAAATTCAAAGAAAACGCGATATGCGTTGAGTGATAATTTTCTAACCCTGTGGTTCAGGTTTATTTATAAATACCAGTCGTTTATAGAGAATGATGCCCTTGAACAGCTTGCACGCATTATAGAAAGAGATTATGAAAGCTTTGCTGGATTTATGCTTGAAAGATATTTTGAACGTAAATTGCGTGAGACAAAGCGTTTCACACGGATAGGAGGCTTTTGGGATCGCAAAGGCGAAAACGAGATTGATTTGATTGCCGTAAACGAGATTGACCGGTATGCAGAGATATATGAAGTTAAAATGCAGAAAAAGAAATATGACAAGGGGCTGCTTGAAAAAAAGGTAAAGGTGCTTTTACAAAACTGCGACGAGTTAAATGGTATGGATATTCGTTTAGGCTGCCTGTCTGTCGATGATATGTAATCTGAACTAAAATCAGGATTTTCTGTTTTACTTTCAGGTAATAAAAAATCGGATGCACTTCAATACAAAGTGCATCCGATAAATGTTATCAGGAATATACTGGTTCCTTATTATCTCATGATATGCTTCTTACCGTCCTTTATATAAATCTGTCCTTTTACAGGTGCTGCTATACGCTGACCTGCAAGATTGTACATTGCGCCGTTCTTAACAACATTCTCTGATGTTATTGTAGAAATGGCAGTAGCATCACCATTTGAAAGCTCGACATATACGTTTGCGTATGTGAGATTCTTCTGCCATTTGCCCCAGTAATAAACTTTCACACTATATTTACCTGTGAGGTTTTTAAGTGCAGGAAGGGGATCTGTTGCTGCAACGTCATAATTTGTAGCGAGGTTCCAGCCTTTAAGAAGCTCCTGCGACCATTCCGGTTCTGTTACTTCAGTCATCGTTACGTGGATACCGTTGGTATATGCCGTCTTGTTATAGTTGTTAACCTTGATGCCCTTGTCCTGTGTCTTGTAAACCACGTTACCAGCCTCGTCAGTAATCTCAATCTGCCACATATAGGCGTTGCCGGCAAGAAGATACGCATCAAGTGCATCAATATTTACAGACTTTCCTGCTGGAATTTCCATTGTAAATCCGAAATACTCCTCTGCCTGACGTGCACTCTGCTCCGCAACTTTAGGATATATCACACAGTCGGCAGCATAGGCAGCAGAAGCAGTCTTGTTCGCAGCAGCACCCTCTGTGATGCTATATCCAATATAGAGGTCTGATGCCGACGGGTCATCCTGTCCTGCTTCGTCGCGATAAGTTGTTCCTGTTCCGCGGATAGGAGTTACCTTGACACCACAAGCCTCTGCCACAGAGCAGTCGCCCACTTCAAGAGTTGTAAGATCCAAAGGACGATAGATACCTGCATTGCCAGGAGCAGATGTGTCACCGCCTTCTGATGTAGCATATATATATACATTTGCATAGGTAAGGTTCTTCTGCCACTTACCCCAGTAATATACCTTTACGTTGTATTTACCAGTGAGTTTTGTAAGTGCGGGAAGAGGCTCTGATGCAGCAACATCATAATTTGTAGCGAGGTTCCAGCCTTTAAGAAGCTCCTGCGACCATTCCGGTTCTGTTACTTCTGTCGTCGTTACATGGATACCGTTGGTATATGCCGTCTTGTTATAGTTGTTAACCTTGATACCCTTGTCCTGTGTCTTGTAAACCACGTTACCAGCCTCGTCAGTAATCTCAACCTGCCACATATAGGCATTGCCGGCAAGAAGATAGACATCAAGTGCTTCAATGTTTATAGGTTTGTCCGCCGGAATATCCATTGTAAATCCGAAATATTCCTCAGCCTGACGTGCACTCTGTTCCGCAACTTTAGGATATATCACACAGTCGGCAGCATAGGCAGCAGAAGCAGCCTTGTTCGCAGCAGCACCCTCTGTGATGCTATATCCAATATAGAGGTCTGATGCCGACGGGTCATCCTGTCCTACTTCGTCACGATAAGTTGTTCCCGTTCCGCGGATAGGAGTTACTTTAACACCATAAGCCTCAGCCACAGAGCAGTCGCCCACTTCAAGGGTTGTAAGATCCAAAGAACGATATATACCTATCGGACTTTGTGCTAATGCACCAATACTCATAAGAGCTGCTGCACAAAAAGTAAAAATCTTTTTCATTGATTTAGTTTTATTAGTTAATATATTTAGGTATTAATTTATTAATGATGTTATTTAATTGTAGAGCATATCAAATATTTTTCTCCATTAAGTGTAAGGACTTTTCCAAATGAAAGTCCTGTAGTAGTTAAGGATTTCACTCCCGTCAACAGACAGACATTTATAAGGGAATATCCCTACACTCATGGATACTTACGTTTTTTTGATATATAATCACTAACAAGTGAAGTCGCGTATTTCAATACACCCCGTCAACATGTGTTCCCGAAGAATTATATTGTTATTTCTTCTCCGAACGCACATACGGGTTATATCCCGGGTTCTGTCCGAACTCCTCTGCATTCTGCAGCTTGTCGAGGAATGTATTCGGTATCGGGCGCAGTGCGTGATACTCCTGCAGACAGTCGTCTCCAATCATACTCGGATTGCGTCCTACTATCGTAGAGGCGAACTTGCCTTGCGGGCTGTATATACGCTTCATGTCGAACCAGCGCAACCACTCGCCGCAAAGCTCGCGTGCACGCTCAGCCATAATCCATTCTATCGTCATGTCACCTGCTGATACCTGTGCCTCGCTCAAGTTATGTCCGGGCTTAACGACACGTGCGTTACGTATCTCGTTATTAATAATCTTTGCAGCTTCTCCCGTCTGTCCGAGGGCGATATAACACTCTGCCGCGATAAGAGGCATCTCTGCATAGCGCATTACGGGAACATCGGCATATCCCATTTGACCGTTTGCGGCAGCAAGCAGGAAAGTACCGTTAGGATCGCGGTCCCATATACGATATTTCATGAAGCGCGGGAAAGAAGCAGCAATATACTGTGTAGATTTCGTGGGGTCAGCATTGAAGTTACGCACAGGCGCACCTCCGTAAGAGTTAACGTTCTCTGTTGCATATACATCATTAATACCTACAACAATATATTTTGCATCTTTCTTGTCCTGATCACTAACCTTCTCTTTGGTAAATTTAAGAGCAGTCTCACCAACCTTTATCTTCTTCGGATTTCCATTTTTATCTTTATAAAAATCCGTATATAAATACTTGTTGGCATCAGTTTCTTTCAAAGTATAGTCTTTGCTTGCATTTTCGGGGAATTCTTCCTGGAACAGTACATCATAACGCGCATCCCAGTCCTCCCACAAGTTCAGGAAGTAATATGTAGGCATGAGCAATGTCCCCTCTGAAGGATATTCCCATTGTGTAGCAGTGTTTCTGATACCTGCATTTCCCACAAGTTTCGGAGAGAAGTAGCGGTACAGGCGGTTGGGCTTGGAGTCGGCATTCAGCGAAGAGTTTGAAGAGAATGTCGTTACCCACAGAAACTCCGTGTTGTTCTTGTTGTTGCGTGCCTGCCATATCTCGTCGTATGTATCATACAGCTGTATGCCGTATGTCGCCTTGTTATTGACAACATCGAGAGCTGCGGCAAGGGCTTCCTCATAGAACTTCCTTTGCTCTGCGCTTCCTGCCTCTTCATACTGTGCACGGGTAAGAAGCACACGCGCCAGAAGAGCCTTTGCAGCCTTCTTTGTAGAACGTCCCACGTTGCCCTTATAAGGATTTACGGGCAATATCCCTGCCGCTCTCTTGGCATCTGGAATGATGACATCGTCATAGATTACCTTGCGGTCTGTGCGCACTGCCGTAAACTTTGCAGACGATGTCTCGTCAAGACGCAGTTCTATGTCGCCGAAGAACTCCACGAGCCACCAGTAGCAATAGGAGCGCATGAAACGGGCTTCTCCCTCAAAGTCCTCCTTTGTTGCCTTAGGAAGATCCACCACACCGTCAAGACGGTTTATTATGGCGTTGGCATCATTGATGTTGTCATATACACGGTTCCATACATTGGCAATCTGCCCGCGGTCTCCCTGCAGGTCGACACAGCGTGTCAGCTGCTTGCCGTATTCGTAGTTGGAACCTATGTTCTGCCATATATCGGCACTACCCTCCATGTAAAGGCAGGGATCCTCGCGTCCGTAGTATTTCCAGCGGAAGTTGTAATACATCTGGTTAACCAGGTATTCCATTCCTTCGGGTGTGGCAAAGACTTCGTCCGCACCCTCGCCCGACGGGTTGTACTCGTCAAGGTTGCATGAAGAGAATGTAAAGGCTGTTGTTCCGAAGAGCAGCGCGCCGATGATATATTTATTTATCTTTTTCATGTTGTTTCGGTAATTAGAAATTAATATTAAGACCAACTGTCACACTGCGCTGGTTTCCTTCCGGATCATAATCCTTCTGCCAGTCGTTCTTAACCCAATACAGAGGGTCGTTAACGGTTGCATATACACGCAGGTTGTTTATGCCGAGAGTCTTGAGAACAGTCTTCGGCAGAGTATATCCGAGAGTGATACGCTTCAGCTTGATGAAAGAGTTGTCGCAGTAGGCAAGGCTCTGATAGCCTACATAGTCGTACAGCTTGCGTCCTTTATACAGGGCAGGCAGGGAGCCTCCCTCGTTTGTTCCAGCTGCCCAATAGTCGAAGTTTGTCGTCGAGCCGCCGTTAGAGGGGTCATAGTTGGCAATCTTGCTCTCTCCCCAATGTCCCCAACGCGCGTACATATATATATTAAGGTCCCAGTTCTTGTAGCGCAGGTCGTTGTTGAAGCCTGCAAACCAGTCGGGCGATGTAGAACCGATGAAGCCTATGTCGTCGTTTTGGTCGATAACGTTGTCACCGTTAAGATCGGCAACCTTTATTTCACCAGGCTTGAACGGCTTGGTCTTGTCCTTGTCCTTGAAGTATTTTGCAGCCTCTTCAGCCTCAGCCGTTGTCCAGATGCCCTGATATGTAAAGGTGTTGAACGACTTGATAGGATGTCCCAGCATAAGTGTCTGCTTCTCTTTCTCCGTACCGATAGTGATGTTTGTTCCGTCTACAAGTTCCGTTATCTTTTCCTTGTTAGCTGAGAACGTAAGAGTTGAAGACCATGTAAAGTCTTTCTTCACGATGTTGCGGCTGTTGATTGTGAATTCGAAACCGGTGTTCTTTGTAGAGCCAATGTTGGTATATGTGGCATACTTACCGTCCATACCTGCCGATGTGGGCAGAGAGCGGAGCAGGATAAGGTCTGTCGTCTTTGTGTTATACCAGTCGAATGTCACGTTGATGCGGCTGTTGAGGAACACGGCATCAAAGCCAAGGTCTATGGTCTTCGATTTTTCCCATTTCGTATCAGTGTTAGCCAGCACGTAGTATCCGCTGCCGTTGTTGTCCACTACACCGAGGATATAGCGGTTTGCTGCGTCATCCTGGAAACCGTAGCTCCAGTTTGCGAATGTGATGCCCGACTTTGTTCCATATATACCAATACCGGCATTACCCGTCACACCGTATGTGGCGCGCAGTTTCAAGTCGTCAAGCCAAGACTTTGTGCCTTGCATGAAAGCCTCGTCGGATACACGCCATGCGATTGCTGCCGACGGGAACCAGTCGTACTTATGTCCTTTCGCAAGCTTTGACGAACCGTCGCGGCGCAGCGATGCCGTGAAGAGATAGCGGCTCTTCCAGTCGTATGAGATACGTCCGGCGTATGAGAAGTTCTGTGCCTGCTGATACATGCTTGAGTGGGTTGAGCTTCCCGACTCGCCGTCGTTGCTGCCGATATTCCACCACAGGTTGCTTGCAAGTGTCTGTCCCATTGATGTGGCAGACAGCTGGTCCTTCAGCGTCTTGTTCCAAGAGGTGAGCAGTGTTACGCCGAGGTGATGATCCTCCGGAAGCTGCGTAACGTTATAAGTAAGGATGTTGTTCCATTCCACGTATGTTCCGGTTCCCTTTGTCATCTCCGCCTTGTTCTTCTGTCCGGTCTTGTCAAGGTTTGCAGCAGACTTGGCGTCTGTATATGAACCTTTGGACGAGTTTGTAAGGTGGGTGTTGAGCTGTGAGCGGAATGTAAGTCCTTCTATGGGGTGTACGTCTACATATACATTTGCCACAACGTTTGTAGAATACGACTTCGACTTGTACAGCCGGTCACCCTTGGCATCGATAAGCGGGTTTACATAGTCATCGGCTGCGAGCGGACGCTCCACCATTGTCTCACCTATAATATATTCGCCGAGTTCAGCGTCATAATATCCGTATGGCGAACCAAGTTCCAGCCCTGTTGTCGTTGCCTTCTCGTATGGAGAAGAGTCGGAGCGTGTATGCGACAGCTGGAAGTTTACTCCTGCGCTGACCCACTTGTGGAACTTGTGGTCTATATTGGCACGCATTGTGTACCTGTCCGTACCGTTGCTCTTCTTCCACTTGCTGCCGTCGTTGGCATATCCGAGGGAGAAGCGTGCAGAGGTCTTTTCTGTTCCTCCGGAGAGGGTTACCGTATGCTTGGTACTCCATGTGGTGCTCTTCTGCAGAAGATCCTCATAGTTTGTCCATGCACCTGCGCGATATGCGGCATATCCCTCGACACCGGGGAATAGTGCCTCGTCGTCGTTCTCACTGCTCCACAGTCCTGCGTTCTGCGCTGCCAATTTACGGGTGTTATAATAGTCGGCAGGCGAACGGTAGTCTGCACGGTCTGGACGGAATGCTCCTGTCACATAACCGTCGTAAGATACCAGCATCTTGCCTACTTCAGGTTTCTTGGTCGTGATGATGATTACGCCGTTGGCACCCTGCGAACCGTATATAGCCGTTGACGATGCGTCCTTAAGCACGTCCACCGACTCGATATCGTTGGGGTTGAGGTCGCCCATTGAACCGCCCTGTACACCGTCGATGATTACGAGCGGGTCGTTGCTTCCGTTGATAGAACGGTTACCGCGGATACGAAGCTCACCGTTGTTGACGTCAAGACCTGAGATGCGTCCCTGAAGAGCATTTGCCACGCTTGTGGTAGGAGCCTGGATAATGGCATCAGACTTGATTGATGCCACAGAACCTGTCACGTCGCGCTTTTTCACTGTACCGAAACCGATTACCACTACCTCGTCAAGGTCGTTGGCATCGGGCTGCATGGAAACCTTTACGGGTTTGCCGGCTGTTGCTTCAACCGTTGTTGCCTTGTATCCGATATAAGTCAGTTCGATTGTCGCCTTGCCGTTTGGTACGTTAAGATTGAAGTTACCGTCCAAGTCTGTGACGGCGGCAATTTGGGTCCCTTTCACGACAACGGTCACACCGATCATCGGTTCGCCCGTCTCGTCAACCACTTGTCCTGTGATTTTGTTCGACTGGTTTACGCCTTGCGTAATGGCAGCATTACCGCCAAAAGCCTGTGCGGGGCTGAATGCCCAGCAGGCAAGCCCGAGCAATGTAAATGCCAAAGTCGAAAATCTTGCATTCTTCTTCATTAGTAAATAGATTTTATTATTAAAACTGTTGATATGTCAAATCTGTTTGAAATGAAAATGCACACACGCTGATTTATCGGTCAGGGTATCTCTTATCGCCGCGATAAGGGATTGTGTCCGGTCTTAGGTCGAACCCATATAATAATGTGTTCTGATTTATATGTATGAAGTTATGCATTCAGCCTCTTTGTAGGGACTTTGCGGCTAAGCGTATGATAATAAAAACTTCGTTGTTTTTCTTGAATTTTAGCATATTTTAATGGCTCATCCGAAATTTAGAGTGACATTCCTCCACTACTTTCTGAGGGCTGAAAGCCCGATGAGCGCACAGCCCAGGGCAACGCCCTGGGAACGTTATCGTATTAAGGTTGCGCCCTGGAAGGGCAAAAGCGTCTTTTCTATAAGTTCAGATAACACGCCGTGTATTTGTCTATTAATGCACGCCATGCCTGTTTTTAACGCTTTTGCCCCTGTAGGGCGCAGCTTCACCTGTGCTTGCATTCCCATGGCGTTGCCATGGGCTATGTGCTCATTGGGCTTTCTTTAAGTTTGCAGAGGAAATGCGTAAGCATCCCAATC